>Ga0116231_10005339_pt1 | contig 25353 bp, 16 predicted proteins | sample S1TSphgellanicum_2_FD_89695 | JGI IMG/M metagenome (GOLD analysis project Ga0116231, IMG submission 89695) | Host-associated microbial communities from peat moss isolated from Minnesota, USA - S1T2_Fd - Sphagnum magellanicum MG | ecosystem: Host-associated > Plants > Peat moss > Unclassified... | reverse complement strand
ACTTTACCTCACTAACTGCGTCATTGCCCCAAGCGCAAAGATACTAGCCCCATAAGGGATAAGGGATGCTGTGTGGAGATGGTTGACCCTTTCATTTGGCTCCTGGTAATTGCCATGGTTTAGTTTGTGCATTGTTTTTATGATTTTGTACATTTTTTGCTTATGTTTTTAATTTATTATGCAGTTTAATAAAGTAAGTTAACAACTTCGCAAGTTGGCACTTAAGTACTGATGACTTTCTTTCCCTTAATTCTTCCAACTAAGCACGCACTTGCTTGGACATTTGTATTGATCATGCACTTGCATCTACTTATATAGAAATCACTAATTGTACATATATGATTGCATATGGTATTAACCACATATATTAACCACAAATTAGTGAGTTTTGTACTGTACGTTCTGTACCGTTAGTTACATGAATCAGCAGCAGGTCTTAAATGCAGGCGGTACGAAAAAAAAGGCGATTCTTGGTTTATGGAATTTGCACATTTCTTTTCTCATGCCTGCCCAAATGCCCAATCAAAATGTGTGTGGTGAAGCCCAGACACATTTTGGGTCCATGAATTCCACACATTTTGTGTGTGTAATGGGCATTAAAGCATAACATGCTTCTTATTGTCCATTACACACCCCAGAATGTGTGATTACATCACCTCTATGTTATTGGAAAACTATGAATCGGGCTAAGGGCAGACAGTGAAAAACGAAATGCAGCGGTACTTTGGTGCTGACTGCATTTAAAAGACCTGCGGCTGATTCAACGTGGGGGTAATCAGCTATTTGTTTTTTTAGGAATTTTCTAATGTGGTGATCCGCCATAGGAAGATGTAAAAAACGTGGTGATCATCCCTAGGAAGATTTAGCCAAATCTGGCTATAAACCAAATATTAACTACAAATCTTTAATAAACCTTTTAGTTTTACGGCTACACAATCAAATTTTTTTCCTCACTTCTAGCAATAGAAATCTTTCAAAATTAAATCATTTTCGATTTTTATTTATTTTTCACTTTTTGACAAAATTTCGCCAATAAAAAAAGGGGGCAATTCACCCACCTTACAGTGGGTGAGACATAATTGTTAGTGCTGCCATTGGATTAAATTTAATCAATGGTGCCCATACTTATGTGATAGATTCACTTCTTTCACCATTTTGCAAGGAACTGTACAATATGAATGTATCAGGGTCAGCTGGAAAATTGGCAATGACTTCAAGTTGGTTCTTACTTCCTTCCATTAGAACTGAGAATACTCCAACCCAGGGGTTCCCATGGCAGTGAGAACCATCATTCTGGATAATCTCTTAGGGTATCACAAGTAGGACTTGATACTAAGTGATACTAAGGCATCATTCAGACTCGATGGTAACTCAATGGTAAGTCAGTGTTAAAACAATTTAAATTTTGGTGCATTCACATATGCAATGTTAGTTAGCATTGGCGGTGACATGGCAATGGCATGGTGTCTATGTGGAGGTATATGTGGCACTAATGCTAAGTTGATGTTAGGGAGGATGTTAATTAACATTAAATTTAGGCTGAAACTTAGATCTTAGATTTTTTTTGCAATCTTAGGAAACTCCCACAAAAAAAAGTCATAACTTGATGGTACCAAGCAGAAGGTCTAAGAAGAGGGGCAGAGCTAGATCTCACCTTCTTCCCACTTTCCCATCCACATAAAGTATTTTCGCTCCAACCCCTCCTTCCCTTGTACATAGTGTTCAAATGTTCAAAAAAACAGTTTATAAATCCTTCAAAGCAAAAACTAGAAAACCTAGAGTAGCAAAGCTCAATTGTTAGACTCTTTTCTTAAATTTTGTGTGACTATTCTAGCCTGATGGATCTATTTGGCAATGCCATTTTTAATTATGAGGGGTGCGAAGTAAAGAAGGAAAGAGAGCAGCTTCAAAAGCAAAAGCAGAGAAAAGGAGAGATGACGAAATGCAGACAAAACTTTGCCGAAATAAAAAGATGACAACTATTTAAGTTTCTGTCTTTTTGATGTGAATGGCCTCAAAAAAATTAGGGTATCTAAAGAAGCTGTGCCACATAACACTGCCTCTGGTCTGAATGGTCTTAATTTCTTGGCCCTATTAGAAAAATGATTACCAACATAAAATAAAAACACGAAAATTGATGAACGGCTATATTTTTGTTAATGGGTTTTAAACAATTTCTCCTAACATTAGGTCTGAAGATGCATTAACCTAATACCCATTTGGTTAGTTTGAAAGTCATAACTTTAATTTTTATCAAGCCTAATGGATCTATGTGATGCTAGGTTCTAGGTCAAAAATCTAATGTATTTTGCTAGTGTGTTTATTTGATCTTTTGCTAAGTTGTTGTATTTGTCAAGATACTTTTTTTCAAAATTTGTTCAACTTAAAAACTAATGAATTAAAAGAATTATTTAAAAAATCAAATTGTTTTTAGGAGAATTGATATTTGATAACTAACTATTATGAAAAATGTGAGAACTAGTCTACCTTGTGGGGTGAGATTTGCATGGGATCATTGTCTGAGGTGCCATGTGCAAAATAAAAAGCTGAGGAGTAGCCTTGATGGTTCTTTGAAAAAAGTGAGAACATTGGTGATAAGACACAATCTTGTAAACACTATTGTTGGTCAGTTATTGAAAAAATAGTCAGCTATCGACTACAAGGGTCGATCATTAATAATTGGCCAAGAGGTTAATATGAAACTAGCTTAGATGAACAATATAACCAATTTGTGTGGTATGTGTTGTGTAAAAACTCAACAAGACCTCCCTCCCCCCACCCAAAGAGATTCCGAATCTTGAAATCTTAAACCACTTTCAATTTTCAATGGCTTCACAACTCCCATTTTAGGTTTTAGCTACACTTTTGCCTTTCTGAAATCAATAAAAGTTTGTGTAAGATTCTTTGATGGTAACAAGTTGTTTCATAGGCAAGCATGTTGATCTACAGGGAAGTATGATGTGACTCAATTTGGCCTAAGCCTGGCTAGAAGTTTCACAATGTATTTGGAGCACACCCTAAAAATGTAAGATTCACTCAACTAAACTGGAGGGATCTTACCTTGTTAAGGAGGAATGTTTCAGTTTGAATTGTTCAATAATACAAATTGATCAAGGGAAGCAATAATTGCTTTACGCTGAATAAGGCCCTTAGACAAGGTAACCATACCCTAAACCCGTACCTAACACTTGTTTCCATTTAAGTTATCCATATTACATGGAATATTGCATTTAGGTTGATGAAAAGGGTTGAATAAATTTACTTTGGTACATTTTTGGACCTCCATGATATTTGGCTACAACATTGTGTGAACTACACTTGAAATGAGAATTTTTTTGTGAGAAATTTTTTTGCAAGTTACCTTGAAACAATATTAGATGGTTCTTAGGAAGGGTATTTGAAACCCAACCCTTAGGCATACCAAGTGGGTATTACCAAACTTGTTCTTGCAAATATTGATAAACAAGGGTATTACTTGAGGAGGCAAATAGTTAATGTGTGGGTATCAAATGGTCTTGGAACCTGGTTTGATAACCTTTGTGTAGATTTTCAATTGGATAAATACCCTACCCATTGGGTATGAAAAGCAACAACCAGCCAACATTAATTAGCACCTAAAACTAATTTGGTTTATTCAATAACAACCTTGATTATGAAATTTAACTGGAATTTAACTTTGTTTTGAAGACCTTCATTGTTGTATGAGGAAAAGTGTGCTACACCTTACTTGGAATATTCCTCATGTCTCATCTGAAGCTAATGTCACACAACCATATATAGATCACATTTACATTGAAATGGATGAAACTAGTGTTGTGAGGGTATCTAATTTATAACATTAAAATCAATGTTTTAAGTTTAGGTTCTTGTGTCCGAAACTCAAGTTGACATCCTTTTGTCGGAATTGACAAAAAAAAAACTAGATTGTGGAATTAATCTTTTTCTAGATTCAGAACCAAAACCGAAATTTTGGAAAAGCATTCTTGAACACAAGGTCAAGATATTTAGCTAGGAAAGTTCTTTTAAAAATAAAGTTGATAAGTAGGCTGAACATTATAGTTAAATAATAATTTTAATTAGTTGTTGAACTCATTATCTATATAGATCTTAGTCTTAATTTTTATTTAAACTTTGTATCCATGCAATTTGTAATGATTTAAAATCTGTAATGTTTACATGAAACTAAACCTGATTTTTGAACCGGGACTAAAGGTTCTTGCATTTGAAAAAGTGTGGTAAAATCAAAACCAACAGGTTTGAAAATTGAAAGGCTCAAACCCCAACCTGGAGAAGCTCTAAATCAATTTCTGTAGCATCAAATCCTGTATTTGTAGGATTTTCTAGAGACAGTCATTGGAAATCCACAAATATAGGGTTTCTTATTTTGTCCTCACTTCCTTGCTAATGCCCTAGTACCTTGGCCAATTCAACACTAATTACATTATTTTCAGAAATTTTTAAATTTTTAAAAATTATTTCTTCCAAATCATAAAATATTGTGAAGGATAACATCGAATATTTAGGAATATTTCATTTGTTGAAATGATTTTTTTCAAAATTAATTAAACATTCGACGGACATGTGTTGAAATGGTCAAGGTACTACAAGTAGTGTCCTTTGACTTTTGTGACAAGGAATTTTGTAAAAATCTATTATTTAATGACCCCTTATTCTCCAAGTTCCTTCTTTCCCCTTAGAATGTATAAGAATTTTAACCAACTCTCTGCCTGGGTGGAGTTCAAAATGAAGAGATCAATCCATTTCAACAAATTTTTTTTGAAAGTCATGCATGACTCATGTGTTCTTCAATGTGAAATAAGGTTTGGTGACCTAATATTGTTGCCTAGGGAACATGTTCCCAAAGCAATCTAACATATTCCTAGCCCACTAATTGTAGTCTCAAGGATACATTAACACACTTTTGAAACACATTCTAGAAAATTTTACACCATAACTTGCACACTTTTTTAATTGTCTAAACTCACTTTCAAAATATGGCCATTGTGCCCTAGCATTCACCTTAGTTTGGTTTTAGAGCATATTGAACTCAATCTCTTGTAGCATGATTGGTGGGAGTGAAAGTTAATACGTGATGCAGAAACAAGCTTTGGATGACACCCAAAGGACACTAATAGCATATTTTCGAATAATGGACAACTTGGCACAAGGTTAATCAACAAACATCAAATTTAGGAATCTATTTTGTGGTGAATGTGTCATCCAATCTTTTGCAAGATTGTTTTACCAAAATCAAACTAATGCAAAGAATGTAATCTTTAGTGGGTTCATACCATCAATGTTAATGCTAGAACTTGAACAAGATGCTTGTATTCAAAAAACATTGTATCCAAAAACTTTTCATAATTTGATATTATCATGTTAATAGTGCATGTTCTTCTCACAAAGAAGGAAACCCATCTTTTGTGAATTTCAAACTTTTAATTTTATATTGAAAACTATCATTTCATGCCTAGCCTTGGTGATGAATATTTTCAAGTGCAAAGCCATAGCTTGGAGCAAATATTCAAAGCTCAGATGTCCATGGAAACTCTAAAATGAGGTAAAAGAAAAATCATAAATGTCACATATAAAATTTTGCTTTGATGAATATATCATTTTGCAAGGTTTATTTTCATGTAGCATATTTTTCAATGGTGTCTTTACAAAGAGACTCCAAATAATTGCACCATTTAATGTGTGTGAGAAACCGAAAAATGACATTGTTTTTGTCTAGCTTACAAAAATTACTTCATTGAGGTAACCTTGGGAGGTAAATTCAATTCTTGATCCCCAATCTTCCATAAACTAAACAAACTTTAGGTGTTGACAGCCTATTGGGTCAAAACACACTCAAAGGAGCCACAAGAGTTACTTTACATTAATCATGCATGTATTATTTTCCCAAAATTATAACTTTTTAATATGATTGAATTTTGAATGATTTTTTTGCAACTTCTGATAAAAGTGATTAGAATTGCCCCAATTAGTCAAAAAAAATGCTAAATCATTCATGAATAAATATGAATTTGTAAATATGTATAGATTCCTTGCAAATTTTATATTTCATCTTGAAAAATGATGATAATTTAAAATCATAGCAAAAAATGTTAAATTTTAAAAATTGAATTTAATGTAATATAAATTACAACTTTGTTCAATACATCATGTACATAATACCCCATTTATATGTGATAAAACACTTTTGAAAATTTGAATTTTCAAATGTACATACTTTGAATTTTCAAAAATTTAAAATTCCACATTTTTGAAATTGTGAATCTCTTTTTAATGTGTTTAATAGTTTATTATCATCTCATATTTCTAACAACTTACTTTTATTATATGAGTCCTTTGAAAGTCCTTTATAAAAATGTCCTTTTTCAATAATAGAAATTTTCACTTTCAAAAATCTTTAACTAAATGAAAACCTAAAATTAGATCAAATGGATTTTTAATTTGAGGTTTTTAACATTCATGTGTGTTAAAAAAGAATAATGTGCCATGATTACCATGGTTTGAAATGACAAAAATAAATAAATCTCAAATTTTTTATGATGGAATCTAACATCCGATGTTCTTTGTGGCTCTTTTGACTATGTTTTGACCCTTTTGTTTTTTAAAGAGCCTTTAGTATCATTAATTATACCATTCATGGCCAAATTTTCATTGACATTAATTGTGAAGACTAGTAACTACAAAGGTTCAACTAGGACATGCCTCCAAAATTAGAATAAAATTTTGTCCTAAAGAGCTTAAATTACAGTTCATATTTTTAAGATTGTAAAGAAATAATCACATTCCCATAAATAACATAGTAATAGAGAGATGAAGTTAGGATGGTCAAACCTAACCTTCAAACCAATAGAAAGTATCAAGGATGCCTACCTTTTAATAATGACAAACATTGTTTATTATTATTTTGATGTATCTTCTTGTTGACATAGTCAACTAAATGACAATCGTTTGCTTTGTGAATTGAATATCAAATTCCATTTCATAGCATTCTTACCTTTTACATGGAATGTGAAGCTTGAAAATGTTGAACATGGATCAAATTTGTAAAACAATATAGTTAGGATATCATTGATCTAAAGGTTCATTATCCATGATAAATTTCTAAAAGGACTAAGGAAAGGTCACAAATGTCCACCTTAAAAATACTATGTAAATTTTACCTTCATGAAAGTACCACTGCAAGGTTTATGTTTGTGATAGACCTTTCAATATTGTATTTGCAAAGAAATTCCAAAAAATTGCATGGAGTGACAAAGATCAAAAATTGGGGAATGAAGCTAGCTTATGTTTGGCCCACAAGAAGCATCTATCATAGAAGTTAGCTTGGGAGGCAAATCCAATTCATTTGGTCATATTTTCTTTAATAATCTATTAATCTTAACAACAACCAAAATTAACTTGTTAACTATTATGTGAAAACATAAACTATTTTTGCAACCTTAACTAGTCACAAAACCAAGTATTTGATGACATAATTTCTTTCTTCTAAAATTCAAGTCCAACAACTAGCCAATCAATGAAATATATTTAATCTACATGGTGTTGCCTTTGTTTTAGCCTTCAAAAATCAAATCATAATTATTAACTTGGGAAGCAATTCTAGTTTTATTACAATTTGATACAAATTAGATATGTCCATAATTTTGCAAGGACAACAATTTCAAACATCAAGCACATTGAAAGCTATGTGCAATCATGATCAACTATTCCTTTGAATTCACATCCATTGCTTTTCAATCCTTATCTAGTAATGTAATAGATGAAAGCATGTTTATGAGGGTGTTTCCATGGTATAATGTACACAAAAATGACTCACAATTTAACAATTTTCATTACACACATTTTTTATGTGCCTTTCTAGATATTTGAAAAACAATTGTGATATAATTATGCAATTAAAGGTGGATAACATTCTAAACTCTCATTATGTTGTGAAATCAATGCACATTTGAATAATGCAATGGTTGATTGGAGTACATTTTAAAGTTTGTCACAAAGATTGTAACATAACAAAAGGACTAAAACATATTAATTTTAATGGGAATTTGTTCGTGAAAGTTCTCACATACAAAAAGACAACCATAATGAGCAATCTTCTCCATGAAAATTTTCAATTTGTTTTAAAAACATTATGTTCATATTAGACGATAAATAAATGTTTAATAATACATTATGTGGTGATAATGTTGATGATTATGATCTTTTTAAATTATAAAATGTTTTCCCATTAAAGATGTAGTTGGGTTAAGTGTTGTTCTTATCATTCTACAAAGATAAACTGAAAATTTTAAATTAATGAATTTTTTTGGTAAACTATTATTAAACAAAGTGTTTTTTTTAAATGTTTTTTATCACATTAATATTGGTGTACAATTACCTAAAGACAATCATATAAATCAATTACATATTCATGGTTTATATAACTTGTCTAATTGTTAAAGCCCAAATCAATTATATCTAGATTTTAGAAGAATTCAAAATGAGTTTAATTTTATGTGTGAGTACTTTTAATATTGGATGTACTTCCAATTTTGACATAAAATGTATACACCGTTCCATGGAAATACCCAAGAACATAATTGCAAGTTAATAGAAAATTGCAAGTTAATATTTATGGGATACTATTATAAAAAGACCACCAATCATAAGGTTGGAGCTAGTACTATTTTAACCACTAATGAGGAAATTTACAAATTAATACAATGGATACTTGACATGCATGAATTAGGTTATGGGTTCAACATTGGATAGTTTAAACTAAAAGTTGCAAAGATTACATAAAAGAATGTAATATCATTCATGGATGAAATATCAATAAATTTACTTGGTGAGGTGATTTTGTCATCAACACCCAAAAAATACACAAGGTTTGGACATCAAACAAAGTTGAAGCATTGAACCAAATTAATTGCAAAAGTTTTTTCCACAACTTGAAAACATTGTGTGAAGAACACATATATTCACCTTCCAACATTTGGAATGCAAATGAAACAAGTGTGCAAGCAAGAAGGATTAACAATGTGAAGGTCCTATATAGACATGGATCACATAATGTCTTTGGAGTGATCCCCAAAGCCATGGAATTGATGATTGTTTTTGTCTACATTAATGTTGTTGGGCAATCAATCCCAAATTCTTATATTTTCAAAAGATGAAAAAGGAAAAGGAATTACATTGAAAAATGTGAATTTACACCACAATGGGCATGCATGATAAAGCCTAGATTAACAAACACTTGTTTTGGGCATGGTTGTTTCACCTTCAAAAAAAAATTCTAAGTGGCATGTCTCAAATTAGAAACACCTTGAATGATATTGGATGTACATGGGTCCCATGTCAACATGGAGGTAATTACAAGAACAAAGGAGATGGGACTTGACTTTTTCATTTTTCCTTCACACACAAGTCATGTTTCGTAGCCACTTGATGTTGCTTGTTTTAAGCCCTTCAAGGAAGCTTTCAAGACAATAAGGAACAATTGGACACTTGAAAATAATCAAAATGTTATAGGAAAAAAATCTTGGTATAATAGGTGGCCACATCACAAATTTATAGGCTTCATGGGCTCATTTCAAATCTGTCTATTATATTATAGGTTCATATTGTTTAAACACAACTATCATGCATTATTTAAACACAAAAGTCATATGCATGATTTTCATGTATAAACAACACGAATAAACATACAACATCCATATTTAAACAATTAGGCATATGACATTCGTGTTTAAACAATGCACACGACATCGATGTTCAAACAATACAAGTAGATGAATGATATTTGTGTCTATTCCATAGAACCTATGGACAATAAATTTTGCATGATTATTATTGTCAAATCATGACCCATGAAGTTTGTGATGCAAGGCCCTAAAACCAACTTGTTAAAAGAAAATAACAAGAGTGGATTCATTACTACATGCATCTAACCATACAATCCTTATGTGCAATGGACAAAGATTATGGACCTTCCACAATCTTTCATGAAAATACTAATTTATAAACTAGAGGCAAGTTAACCAATGATGACTCATTATAAAGTGAAAGAAGACTCGGGAGAAGAATATGCAACTTTTCATTTGGAAGTATAGATTTAGATGTATTAGGTGATGACTACATGCCATTCAAAAAAAAGTTTTGTGAATAGTTCTACATTGAAAATGTTTAGATGGAACAAGTAAACAATGAAAACTTGCATGTGATTGCAATTGGTCAAAAACCAATTGATCCACAAGAGGAAAATACATGTTCAAAGTGAATTTGGTTTGCACCAAGAGGGAGATATGTCTAGATTTTTAGCATTCCCTTGTATATTGATCCCTCCTTACAACAAGAAATAATCCATAATTAATTACACAAGGTCATTTATAATGACATCAACAAAATACATGGATGCATTAAAGGAAAATGTTATGAGAAAAGAAGAGGTTGATAAATAATGAAGGGAAAAAAAAAAAAAAACAACTGAAAGTGGCCTGCATCACAAACTTCATGGGTCACAATTTGGCAATAATAATCATGCAAAATTGACTTTCCATAGGTTTCGTATGGAATAGACACAAATGTCGTTCATCTATTTGTATTGTTTGAACATTAATGTCGTGTGCATTGTTTAGACACGAAAGTCACATGCCTAATGGTATTGTTTAAACATGGATGTTTTATGTCTATTCATGTAAACATACACAAAAATCTTGCACACAACTTCAATGTTTAAATAATGCATGACATTTGTGTTTAAATGATACGAACCCATGAAATAATATATTTCACATGGATTTGAAACAAACCTGTGAAGCCTATAAATTTGTGATGTGGGCAATAGAAAAATATGTAAAACAATTTGCTTGAAAAAAAAGGTCAAGGATATACATACAACAAGTTGTGGAATGACAAGAACATATTTAAAGTTGCTAAAACTAAATGGCATGCCATTCTAAAGGAAGGAAGGCCTATTGACCCACAAGTCTACAAAACATTATATGGTGGTCAATGGTGTGGAAACAATTAAAAAATTGTTATATATAATGAAATGGAGGCTAAAAAGGGTAGGGGCTAACTTGTCATGTCTACCCCAATTAGAAGAACCATGCATGATGACTACAAGACAAGGTTTCCCAACACCATCAACATTGTCAATGGGAGCTCGAAAGTAATTAATGACTGCACACCTCCCAATTTTTTGTCCCAATGTAAAGATAAATTTCTCATTTCCGACCTTCAATTAAGAATTGCTTTTGGATTTAAATTAAATTTGATAAGGTGCTTGAACTTACTTTTTGTTTGGACAATCATCATTTATATTTATATCCATGTAAATTAAACAAGTAAATTTTCATACTTAATTTTATGACAAACTTGGGTAGGGGTTAGATGAATCCGTGTTTAGGATTGTAAATGTTGAGTTGTGGTAGGCATATATAATTGGTTTTGAGTTTCTTATGCTAACACCCTATCCTCAAAGCATTTTTGGTGGAATTTTTACATGTATGGCTCCTCTATATAAACAAGTCTTCCCTTACAATATGGCTTTTCATTATGATTAGGAATCAAAATTTGGACACTTGTCTAGTTGTATGCCTTTTGTTTACAAATTAAATATACACATTTTTTTGTCAATTCACTACAATTTCATGATTCCATGAAAACAATAAACTTTAGAAAGTTGAGATTTATAGAAAACATGGACAACATAATTGCCATTTTGGTCTTGATCAAGAATAAAAATAAAACATAAAATTTCCTCCATAATGTTTTAATGAACTCAAAGCTTTTAAACCACCCATTCAATTTACTTGGTGAATGGCACAAGCTACTTTCCATCTTCTGTGATAAACAACTAATTAGTTAAAACCAATTTCATAAAAAACTATGGCAACATAATGCATATTGCAAACAAACACCACTTGTTATCACTTTTCTATGCAGGTAGTAGCAAGTGAATGTTACAATTTCAAGGTGTTTGGAATCAACATTAGACAAAGAAACTAAAGGGATATCAAAATTAAAGAACAAGGATTGAATCTTTAACTTGACAAAGCCAAAGACTTTTTAATTCCATGTATGGCTTGTATCTCTCGTTGCTAAACAACAAATTTATTAAAACCTTTATCAATAACCTTGGAAGAGAAAAATTGTTTAAAAAAACCTTTTAAACTTTTCACGTTTATAAAAGAATAATTAAATTAGGCCTTCAAAAAATGTCTAAGTCCTTGAAATTACATCACCAAATTGAAGACTGACACACATGAACCAAAAGATAAACATGGGAAATAATGAACATTAACACAAATTATACATTGTTCCATACCAACTATAATAAAAAGAACATCAAGTCTATGCTAATGAGAGCTCATATAGCTTCCAAAATTTAATGAATTTGGAAACATTACAAGGAATAGATTGTCCATTCTAACTCACACGTTTGTGACTTGTGTCCAAATTAACCATTTTTGCAACTATAGATGTGGCTATCTTATGTGCACCTAGTAAAAACAACTTGTAATCACATAAACAACTATAAAGTGGTTTGTAGTTGCATATGCAATGTAAATTTGCAACTAATGTCCATTTGAATGAAAATGAAGATGGAAAAAACATTTATATGATCCATCTTTAATGGTATGCCAAAATAGATGAATATGTAGTTATTTCAATGACTTGGAAAGTGGTTCATAAGCCATTGGACAAACATGGTATCTTTTCAATTTGATTTGTGACTATAAATCCTACTTGCAAATGTACATGTAATTAAGTGAAAAAAAATGAATTAGCCAATAAAATTGCTAGATTTAATGGTCTAATTTTTTTCGTTAACTCTTTTCAATGAAGTAACAATTTATGTGTAATAGGGTTTGGTTGGTTTGTGAAAATTTTAGAGGACCCATGGCAATTAATAGTAAAAATGGACCATTTTGAAATTTCTAGCATTATAAGGTTTTTCATCATTTGTAGTTAGGTGTGAAAAATACACATTTGTCATCCATTTCTTAGGGCATCCATTGATGAATGAAAACATAGTAGTTTTTGTAACTAGTCATGTAAAAGTTAGTAGTAGGTAGCAAGTAATAAATAGGGTAGGTAATAAGTAATATGTATATGATTAAGTACTAGGTATTTTATTATGTTGAATAAAATAATGTTATGTTGAATTAATTAATTATTTAACTTAAATAATTAATAAATTGTAAGGTAGTAAGTAGTAGATAATATGTACGTAGGTTAATTATAAGTATTTTAATTTTTCACGTTGATACGTGATAATATTTTTTTATTAATTATTTGATTAAATAGGCTATGTAATTAATCTAACTATTAAATATGTTAGGTAGTAGGTAGTAAGAGTAATTTATGATCCATTCATAAACATTACATAGTGAATAAGTCATATATCATACATTTAAATTACATTTTGTTGGTACAATTATGATAAGTAGAATTGTATATTAATGTAATTTTAAAAATCAAATAGAGGTTTGAAATTTGAAAATATATCATTTATTTTTACAAAAGAAATTTAATCATAATTTTAAGTAAAAAAAAAGATCTTATATGTGTAAATTTAATAAATTTTACAATTCCATAAAATAATTAATATTTAAAAATTAAAACTGACTATCTAGATTAATCTTTTACATAAAGAATAATATGGTTAATAAAAGGGCTTTTATTATATTTCTATTATAATTTATTTATGATCCATTAATAAATATTATATGTAAATAAACTATATATCACATATCTAAACTAAAATTTAATGGTTAAATTATGATATATCAAAAGAAAATTTGTATAATATAATTTTGAAAATCAAATGAAAGTTTGATACATGAAAGATATTTATTTATTAATTATTATGATATCCCTTTATAAATCATGTGTTAGTATTAAATTTTTCCAAAGAATGGTTTTCAATAACCAAATTCAATTTTGTTGTCAAATAGATTTACATTCTTAAAAGGAAAAAAAAATATTTGTGTACATTATTGAATGAACTTTAATTTTATCACTTGGACATATTAATGTTAATAAAATATCAAATATTTAAAATGATTTTTGTGTAATGTTTTAAATGAAGTAGGCTAAATAAAACTCACACCAATATTTTTTCAGAATAAGCAAGGTGGCTGGGTGGTAAAGGAGTTGATGTCCATCCTTTAAGGATTGAAGATCAATTCCCATGAATGATAGGGGTTGTGATGAATAGTGGGATGTTGACCAAATATTCATTACCAACATAACCGGGTGAGGTGGGTTAGGTGGTCACAATAGGTGGCCTACCTAGCAACCTAAACTAGTTTTAAAATCTTAACTTAAGTAATGACACATGTCAACATGATATAAGTTGAAATTAATAAAATTATTGATAATATAAATATGAATATATTAAATAATTTAAAAATATATATATAAATAATGTGACTACATTGTTTAATCATAAAATGATGATACAATGTAAACTCTAGGTTTAGATGGATGAAAAAATCATGTAAGCCATTGCAACTTGGTGTCAAATATTAATCTTTTGTAACTAAAATTTTATGCAACTCATGGTACAAAACAACTAACCCTTGTAATAGTCACATGTGATAATTATGACTAAAAATTAGTTGTTAATTTAGTTGTTGATTTGCAAATTCCTTTATTGAAATGTTAAAAAAAAAAGAGCCATAAATTATAGACATATGACCAATCCATACATTGGTCACCCTCATGAAAAAATGCAAGTTTACTCACACATTCATTGTCACATTATTCCAATTAATGAAGAAATGGGAAAATTAGACCCAACAAGTTGAACCTTTTGGTTCTTCTAACTTGAGTTGCACCAATTGCTTTGGCAATGTGCCTCATATCCTCATTAACATGCCTCATAGCAATGGCAATGATTTATACAACCATGTCGAGCAACCCATGTCATGGTTAGCCATAGTGAAGGCACAACCAATTGAGTCATAATGTGATATTCATGTTCATTCTTTCGTGCATTTGTTGAAACAATGTCAATGCTTCCTCTCACCCATACTTTCATGAGTGCTAAATTGATGACAACACTTTAGTGTACGTCAATAGTTTCAGAGTGTCTTCTAGGAAAAGTTTCTCAATCTTGTCTTGAAAAGAGGTCTCATTGTGTTGTATGTACATATAAATATGTACTTGGCAATTGAAGCAATCAAACATCATGTTTTGAATGCTTTTTCAATATCTTCAATTAAAATCTCTTGGTTGTGTCTAGGGGACTTTTTGAGAGAAATTGTTGATTGGGCATTAAAGATATCTGCAAAAGGAAGTGGACTTTCAAGTCGAAGAGCTGCAATTTTCCCATCAACAAATGGGAACTCAGGGTGAGATGGACCCTTTACAGAAAAATAAAAACATTGGTAATTAATATGGCTCAAAACTCCTATTCTGTCCTAAGTTGGTGATAAAATGAATGGTAGTCTAAGTTTTGGTTTTGGTGTCATTTTTCTTATCATTGTGATGAATGTTATGCATTAAAATTTGTCCTTTCATGAAAATAATGTTATTTTTCATCCCTCTTATGAGAAAACTATTCTTATGAGTCTATTTTTGTTTGTAAATAAACATTTATGGGTGAAAAAAAATTTAGAATAAAAAAGGGAACCAAAAACAAGGTTAATATTTTAAGGATAACTTTATTGTTTTGTGGATATTTTGGTTAAGGTTTTAATCAAATAAATGAAATACAATGGAATTCCCAACCAATGAAGCATGAGCAACCATGATAATTGTGCACTTCAATGGAATTCACGGATCAGAATGTTAAGATCATAAAGGGGTAGCACACAATCAATGTTTTTTTTCCCCCTAGTTTTTAGATGTTGGTCAAGTGATGATCATCCATAAGAAAATTTAGCCAAATTTGGTGATATTCAAAACATGAAAGTAGAAAATTCTTAATCATCCTTTCATGTTGTATGTTGATCCAAATTTTGGCAAATTTTCAGATTTCTTTCGTTTTTTGGATTTTTTTTGAATTTTCACATTATATTCTTTTTTAAATAGTTTTCACAAAATGGCAAAATTTTGTCACAAAAAAATCAGGACAATTGTTACTTTGTTGTCATGCACGGTGCTTGCATCTAAGCGTGTCCATCTAAATGTCAACTTGCAGGCTGCTCTGACCTGCAGCTCTTCTCTCGGTAATGCAACCATCGTCCATTTTCCTCTACCTCTCCAAGGTTTACACAAAAAAACAATCACAGAACATATGCTGATGGATGGACAACACTAGAGGTGTCTCGCGGTTCTTTCCAGTGTTTTGTGTTCTGTTGTTGTTTGAACAGTGCCATTCCTGCTTCAACCTTAGTTGAGATCGTGAGTCATGCCTTCCGAAACTTTTGAGCTTGAAGAAATTAAGGGAGTTGCCGCTGAGGCTTGAGCAAGCAAATTCTCGTCCAGGCATACAGCGAGATGTTTGTGAGAAAGCGAGCTCGAAGCATTTCAAAAGAAAACATGGTGTGAGAATGAACCAGCCTACAACGCAGGTCATTTAATGTTGTGGTAAATGAGAAGCTAGGGGAGCTGCTATCGATCCTTGCTGGTTTGATTGCAGCAACTATCTCAATTGCACCTTGCACGGCTCGACGGCGCTACGGAAACAGCAACAAATCATAGCATGAGTACAAATGTTATAATGGTGTCCGAGCAGAAGATAGAAAGAGGGACGTCACAAAGAGTCAAAGAATGAGAGACATGAGGAACGATATGTATTTTTGCATTGTTCACTGTCGCCACACGGAGAAGTCCCTCGACAAAGAAATTCAGTCATAGATCTGTGTCTGAACTAGGAACTTCAAAACTTTTGCTGTTCAATAAAGGTTGAAGTTTATGATAGGTCCTTGTTCCGAATGCACACTCACGACTCACAAGTGAAAGCTCCAAGCTGGAGCCGCTTTTTCACGAACTTCAGAATTTATTGTCGTGGGAAAGCTTTTCGAGAGCTCAATTTTGCAGCCTGTAGTTGAAACGCACAGCAAGCGGCATCTCCAACTTTGAGCAACACCTGGACATAGTTCCTACCACGTACAAGATATCATGGACCCTGAGTCACAACTGTGAAGTGCAGAACTCAAGCAAAGAATTGTTGAAGCCATTCCATCATGTCTCAGAGGAATAAGCGTGCCCATAGTCGGCTACGTGCAACTTCCCGCTCTTTCTGTTTTGAACGAACACTGCCGGGGACCCTGCACATGGGATCAACAAAAGCTGTGCCCGTCCACAATTAGCAGAAGTTACAGGATGGAGAGCTCTTGTCGACAGACGCAATTGTAGAAATTACTTGAAGGATGACTTAGGTACTAATTCAGTGTCAGGAAGATCTTTGCACCTTTTCACTCATCTGCATGAGCGAAGCCAGAAGAAGGGTGATAGACTGTGGAGTGATCTCCTGAACGGCATACTTCACAACTCTCCCATCAAATGGTAAGCGCACCGGCATTACGTGTAGGCGCAGCATCTTTACTCTTCTTCCCCAGGGCACCGTGCCCTGCTCGACCATTTTGTCGTCTAAGAACTGAACGATACTTCAATTTAGGATGGCGGCAATTCAAATCGCTTGCTGCTACCGAATCGGAGCACAGCAGAGCTTCACTTGAACATCAGCTGGTAATGTTGTTGAGACCGCTGTTGCGCCGTTCGTGCAATTGGAACTCTACCTGAGAATTTCTTCGTTCACGGGTAACTATTTTTACCCATGCGCTTGAGAAAGACAGCTACATGAGAAAGACATGCATCTGGATACTTGTTGCGCGAGTGAGACTGTTTCGGACAGCACATTGAGCGCATATTTGTCACAAAATCAATTCACATCTTATACTTCAGCCATTGAAAGGAGCAATATCAAGAAATTGCAAACTTCACACCTCTTTTGTCGCAGTCTAGGAATCTTTCCTTTCGGGGTTCAAATGATGAATTGCTCTTATTCATCACAGGGATTTGGAATCGCAGTAGACTGTAGAACTTCATGCTTCATGAACTTTCAGGGGAACCTTGAAAGAATCAGATGTTGTACCAACATCGGCTTCTGCATCTCTTGCAAGAATCCTGAGAAACAGAAGCTAGAGAACAGGTGACCGTGCTTTCCAGAGATCAGCGGCTAGATAAATCTCTATGCAGAATATTCGGATCTACAACACATCGTTGCCTGAGAAAGAAAATTCGAGGGTTAGAAGATCTAAAACACATAAACAGCAAGAGCTAGAAGTGGTGAAAGTGCACGACTGACAAAACAGACTCAATGTCACGGGTGATGCACGGTGATTCCCTCAATGCATCAATATGTGCATGTAATGGCATGATCCCTGAGATCCTCACTGCATCAAACCGAAACTTCTTGTAGAATGGATCCCTGCTGAGGGGAATGAAGCCTGGTCCGAAGCTTGGCATGTAAACAAACCCATGGAGCCGGATGATTACACCAAATACCAAGATCCGGGCCATGCGGCATTCCTCACAGCAGTGTTCCACAAACTCTCTTGGTGGTCAGTACAAAGAGAATTTCTCACTAGGTCCCTCCGCTACGCTGGCAACGTCAGGCATTAGGGGACCTTTCTGTTGAGGATCTCCTTCGCTTTAACAGCAGCTGGACAGTCCATCGCCCACCGATGACGATGACGCAGGGAACAGCAAGTGCTGGCTGATCACCTGAGAGATGTGGCCGCTGCGCCGAAGAAGCTATGTATCGGCTCGGCTCTTTCTGCTAGTCATGTCAACGGTAGTTGTTTTACCTTTGTCTAGTTGCATCGGCATGCGGATGCTGCAAGAAATAGATGAGATTCTACTGACACTGCAATCCGTCGCATTAAGATGGCAAACTTGTTGTGTCGAAAGCACAGCGGCAGCAGCGGTGACAGCCTGAGCGCAAGGAGAGAGAGTGAGAAGGTGAAGTTTGCTTTGGAGAAATGTGAAAGTGGAAGCCAGAATATATAGCGAGAGGGGAGGGAAGTGGCACCGGCGCAGATCATGTTGCAGGGTTAGGATCTCATCCCAGGCGTCGTGCTCCTGCATCGCAAAGTTAAGAGAACGTCAAATCTCTAGTTGCGCCGCTTCTGGAATGAAGCTTGATGTATGCAGTTTAATCTACTAACTACAGAGCTTTCACATTCGACTTTTACTCTCGTCACATGAGCCCGTTCCGGTGAACTAGAGAATTACAAATCTTCGAAGTTAGTTCCATAAATTATATACCGCACTTCGCTTGAACCTATTTGTTTCATGACCTTATCTTTCTGCATGTCTAATTTGCTACTCTGCTTCAAGAGTCCCAGGCCTTGATTAGAAACATCTAATTACTACAACCCAGTGGCCATGGAAAAAAGCTCTGGATTAATATAGTGTCAATTCGAAAATTGTAAAATCATACTTTCTTTAAAATATCCAGAGAACTAGCCATTACAAGAGTGTTAGATGCAAATTAAAGCTCTGGATTAATCCAAAGTTTATACATAGTGTCGATTCGAAAATTCTATAATCATACTTCCTTAAAAATATCCAGAGAACTAGTCATTACAAGAGTGGTAGATGCAATAATCATGCGGAAATAACTAACCGCAAATGTTGGGATTGGCCTTTGAGGTAGTGCAATCTGCAACCGTGGACGCTGTCAACTTAGCAATGTACAGCAAGATTTCGATCTTAAGGTCACAACGTCAGACGAGATGCAAATGGCGCAGGCCCCACCGCGTCGCTCCCAAGATTGTCGTGCTTTTGCTGGACAACGTTCTGCACACAAGACTGTTGAGTTCCAAAAACAACCGGACCAGTTTGGCACAAATTTGCGCTGCTCGTCTCTAGATCTCTGGACTATCGAGGCACGCGGCCAGGTGCAAATTATAGAAACCAAATCTAAAGGGGTAGAATCATGCACAGTCGTGAACAGTTTGTGGTCGAGTGTTGGTCACTGGTCACAGATACAGGTGTAAGATAATCGCAACCAGGGCAGTTGGAGTTTAAATTCACATGCTATTTTCAGACTGAGAATCGCTGGCACTTCCAATTTTTCAAGATCCTCTTCTTCTTCTTCGGCATGAACGATCAGAACTCTCACTCTCTCTCTCTCTCTCTTTCTCTCGATCGTGTCATGACCGTCAGCATAAAACCAGGTGCTCCTTTTTAATGCATTTCTGGTAGGTGGACTCTGGACATCCCCTGACTGTCAGTTAATAGGATATAACTGGTGCCCAAAGGAATGTCTTTCTTCTTTTGTTCCTGCCTTTCTTTCTCACTCACTAGGCCTAACTAAGTCTTGACTCTTCTGTGATGTAAAAAACTGCAAACCATCCTGACAATTCTTGAGAATTGTGGCCTTGGGTTAGGCTTCCTAATAGCATTTGGTGAACGTTATCTACACTAGTACCATGGTAACCCAACAAAATTTGTTCTAAACATTTGAGCTCCGCGTTGCTTCATCACTACCAGTGATGATGATTAAATTATTTTGTGTAGACATAATAGTTTTGTTGTAATCAATTTTATTTTTTCAAAAGATAAGATTTTGTAAATTTCACCGGATGTCATTTTGTTCTATTAATATAAAAATTTCATCAGATGTCATTATGTTCCATTGATATTTTTTTTATATTCTTGATTTGTTAATCAAAATGCTAACCAAAGTCTGATTCATTGGAGAAGTTCACAATAAAATACATATGGTAACCCAACAAAATTTGTTCTAAACATTACAAATACCTCACTGGTGTTGCCTGTGTCACTGGAGCAAGCGTGACCCAGTGACCCTATTCGTTTCTCGCTCTAAAACCAGTTTTTGTAAAATTTTAGTTGAATTTTCATTACAAAAAATACTCAAAATTCAAGCTTTCCCAGAACTTAAATCTAAAGATTTATGAAATCACTTCTGTATAATCTCCTACAAGAATATCAAGATCATTATCCATGAAGACTTCTCCCCCCCACCCCCATCAAATGAATAATTATGGAGTGTGCGGGTACAGGCCATTGTGTCTCATGAGGTGCCTTTGATGTTCAATCTGGGCAAGCACCCTAGGGCGAGACTGAATTCCGAACAGGCAGTGCAAAGGTCAGAATGACTTGTACTGGGCTAACGGTTTTCATGGATTTACATAATAGTCATATGGGTTTGCATAATAGTCATGTGGCCCAAATTAGGTCAGCTATACCCTTGAGACTAACTTGTGTTGTCCTTAGCAAGGGATCTACAAAGAGGCAGAAAAGGTTATAAGGTTCATTCATAGTTGGGGTTCAAAAAAAAGGGAAAAATGATTTAGGACTTGTTTAGGGTTACCTTTTACAAGTTCAACATTTACATGGAGCAAGTTTAAATGAGAAAACTGAATAGTCCAAGATAACATAATTCATGTGATGGTTGTCATTTTTGACATGCACATGTATTAATTGTGGATCAGTATTTTCGTTTCCAATCAAAAACATAAAAAATGTTTAAATGAGTTTCTAAAATCAACTAAACATGTTTTTTTTGACATGATTAGTTTTTACACATGTGATTTGCATCTAGATTTAGAAATTTTGAATTAAATGGATATAAACAACTAGTGAAATGATTTTTAAAAAAGAATCATTTTCCTTGCAACCCTTTGTTTCAAAATTTCAAAATTTTGAAATTTTTATATATATATATTTTTCATCAAGTTTACCTTCTAAACATGTAATTGCATCAAGGAAACCATATTTTTCTTGTAAAAAAAATTTGAAATCAATTGCATTTTTTTGTGCATTCTTTTTACATCCCTTTACAAAAAATTGTAATATGAACAACTAACCATAAAATTAATCAAAATCAAAAAGACTTTTACACAACATCCAATATTTATTGATTTTTTAAAGCTTATTTTCTCAATGTTCTAATCATGGAGACACAACACGTCTACACCATAATTGTAATATATTAAACATTATGAAGATCTGAAATTCTCTATTGCAATCATTTTAGAATTAACCATTCTTTTTTGGAACCTTGACTATGAATGAGCCCTATAAAGAAAAATCATTACATAAATGGGAAGGCCCGCTCCTATTTGCTTCCCCTAATTTGGGGGTTGTAGGCCCAAAAATAGGTTAAACAAGGCAAGTATGTATGTTGAGGTTTGAATGCAAATGGTGAAAGGTCCCTTAACTTGAGAAAGGGATCTCCTTCTAAAATGGAAGAGTGGGGCTTGCGAGGTTTCTCGTTAAAACCTAATTAATTAGATTATATTAGGAGACCTCTGTATCAAGTAGAAACCAGCTGGTCAGATTAGTTTTTCAAAACAAGAGAAAGTTTTGAATTAAAATTGGCTCACTATGCCATGGAAGGTAATAAATACAAGGATAAAACCAGATGTATATTACAAGCCAGGGTCAGACAGCACCCTAAAACCTTGACCTTTTTTTAGTGAGGCCTCTTGGTGGCAATATTAAGCCCAAACAATGTTAGATTTGAACTCAAAGACCCTGATTTAGTCTGAAACATGGGAATTTTGTAATATTTAGAAATAATTTTAATGGATTTAAGGATTTTTACAATGGTACCAACGTGGGTTGCTGCTTCACCCAATCTGCATGTTACATGTATGTGCACATTTGGAAAAAACTATTCCTTACGAAGATCAAGAAAATTAAATCATACTTGGCTGTTGCTATAGATAATGTCCAAATTCTTCACCTTTTTTCTTAACTACATACATCAATGTCAAATTTAGGATTAGTTACACTACGACATCTTATCGATAATACACAACTTGTTCCTTGTTTACAAAGTCCTTTTCTGGAAAACACATTAAGAGCATCTCGATTGTCCACCATAGCATAACATTACTTTCCAGGTGCTAGCCTCCATTTATCACATCCAAATTATGGGGTTAATGTTCACCCCTCACTCACCCATAAAGAGCAAATATTAGATTACACATTTTGAGAGACCAATTAAATGTCATGTTGGTCAATGACGGTGTCTGGCCAATCAATAGCATTCAATTTGTGATGAGTCACTATGGTCGACAAATTAGTGACAATCACATTATTTACAAGTGCTCCTAAGATGGCACAATGTTTTGTACATTTTTACTAGCTCAAACTCATTTTCATACAGTCTAACACTAATTAAAAGATGTTCCCGGTTCAAATATTGCTAATAAACATATATACCTACTATGGTGGAGATGCTTTAAGAAAAAATGTGATTAAATGACAAAGCTTCCAACTTGTATTCAAATGTCAATCCATTTTACCATAAAAGAACAACTAATGTGAATCCTAATGTACAAAGCTATTGTGACGATGGAGAAAACTAAAATGAAATGGACTTGTAATTCACATGCATGAAGTCTTCATCACCATGGCAGGATTCACAAGAGAGAAAAATGCAATACTTTGAAGTTTGAGATGTTATTGAAAGAGCATTAAACTAGAACCAATGCTATCAATTAAATGTAATGTTGTTGGGTTCAACATAACTGAACTACAGCCTTTAAATAACACTAGTTTGAATAATCTTCAAATGATAGAACTTTCTTGATAAAAATATGATTTACTAGATAAAAAGAAACCAAGGTTTTGAGAAGCACAAAAAGAAAATTGCAACATTGAGAATTTGTTCATCAAACTTTGAGACTAACAAAATTATTTTATGCTTGCAAGATTAATTAAAGTTTAAAACATGGAGTTTCCTTTCAGAAATGTCACAATTTTAAGTTTTCGGAAGGCGTTGCCAAAATTAATAGCCTCCCTTTTTATGCTGGACCTTTTTGGTGTAAGGGGCTAAAAAGAATGTTTGCTTGGCTTTTAGATAGGAGGGCCATCAGAGTAGCGCATTCCCAAGCTGGGCTCTTGTGACCCTTATTTGGGGAATGCCCCACTCCTAGGATATTACCCTAGACTTAATGAAAGAAAGAAACTAACATAACTTCTACTCATTTCAACCTGTATTGAGTCAATGAAACAAGCAAATAGATAGTCTACATATTCAGAACTACCTAGTAGGAATTGCTCTAGTGTAGTTGGAGGACACACATTCCCCACCATAACTTTTCATTTGTGAAGGCTGAGTGTTTCCAAAAAATGAAATTCTTGTAGGAGCTCGTGTTTCATATTCTAGAAACACTCAGCCTCCTTTTTTATTTCAATTCCAGTGTATTTGCCAAATATTTTTGAGGGGAAAAAATATTGTGCAGGTCTTTCCACATGATAAAGCCCTCAACCATAGGATTTGTTAAGATCAGGCCCACCCAAGACTCCACCTTGCACAGGTCCTTGTTTGGGTAAGGCCTACACCCTGGCTTTGCGTTCCACAAATCCACATTAATGGATGCCACATAGAACAAAATGTATTAGGGATGCCCCTTCTGTCGGGGCATTACACCCTGGGAACCAAGGTTGAAGACATAATGCCACATACCAATGCCTTCCTTGGTGTCACAAATGAGGACCTCATCAAAGACCTATAAAGCTTTATTAAGAAACACACCATAGATTAGGGAACTGTACAAGGAGTAAAATATAAAAAGAAGGGAGAAGTGATAGGACATCAAGTTGGCTCAAAGTAGTTGTGAAAATCTCTCCATGTCCATAACCGACCGTCTGTGAAAGGTTGGCCATATTTATATGTCAAAAATTGACGGATTGCAATAGATTAGTCATGGTTATGGGAGGTGTGTTTTGAAGGATGGAAGTCAAGAAGTTAAACCTACGGCTACTGCCCGACTTAAGATGGAAGATGCTTGCATCCTTTGTAATGTGATCGAAAAAAATTTATGAAAAAAAGTGACCAAGGCAGAAAGATGAAAGTTTTTTTGTCCCTTTTAAACTCCAAATGGCATTGACACAGTCGTGTAAAAACACATTAGCATGTTTGTGTAAGCAACCACATACCTCAATTATTAAGGGGAGGAATTGATCATTGGGGTGCCAGTTGCGATAGCTCATTTCCTTGGCTTGAACTACATAAAAGGCAACAAATCCTTGAGTTGCACAAGATCAAGGAAATAAATCCATTCATATTGGGTCAACAATGACAACATCGATTAAACTACAAATGCCATTTTTGGTAAACACAATGTCGATTTGTCAACAAGAAGAATTGAATGTGGTTGAAGGAAGCACATGTAATTGTTCTTATCTCACGTGGAAACCAACATCTCATGTAATGGCGACAAAGGTGTCACAAATTGTATCATGGGTTCTAATGCATTTGTTGCTATGAGCATAACATAAGAAGTGGATTGACGCGCTCCCAAGTCACGGGGTGAAACCCACTTGAGGGTTTCACAAAGTCAAGTTGCGGAAAGTTGAACTTGGTAGCACGCTCCCGGCTTCCAACTCTAAAAAGGGGTAGAGGGTCGAGTT
>Ga0116231_10005338_pt1 | contig 25354 bp, 16 predicted proteins | sample S1TSphgellanicum_2_FD_89695 | JGI IMG/M metagenome (GOLD analysis project Ga0116231, IMG submission 89695) | Host-associated microbial communities from peat moss isolated from Minnesota, USA - S1T2_Fd - Sphagnum magellanicum MG | ecosystem: Host-associated > Plants > Peat moss > Unclassified... | reverse complement strand
TTTTATTAAGCAATTTTGCATGGTAATTATTTATTACACCATTAGGCTATATTTTGGCAAAATTCCTCCTTTTTCTTATGTTGAACACCACCTTCTTCACCTTCTCCTTTTTTTTCTTTTCAGAGGATTCTACACTACTACTACATCATCAACTAAAGTCAGGTAATATTGCCATAAAATTCGAGACCAAGATTCTACCATGAAATTGAAGTTGAGCCTTCACAAGTATATTTGTAATATTATTCAATCATATTGGTAAAAGATTCAATTATATTCACACAGATTATTACAATGACATATAAATTGATGTTTGTCAAGTTAAGTAAACCACGTGAACAATGAGATGGTTCTTTAATGTTCAACACACATTGGTGGCCTCATTTACAATTCATTAAATATCAATTTCAATCCAACTTTAATGATGATTAATGATAATTATGATTTCAAGACAAGAAAATTGTAAAAATGTCAAATTTTGTTCATCCTTCAATACTATGACACCTTTGTCAAATGCTTTTGAAGTTGAGGATTTTTTATTTTTTTTGGTGGGGGGTTAATTTCAATGTTATCAAATTGTACTACTCTAAACCATGGAAGTTTTAAAGTATTTTTTAAAAAATTAAAATATAAATTATCCATGGCGAAAGGGGGAAAAACGTTTACTGATTCCATGGAGAGGGTGGTTTTTTGAACACCAATTGATAGAAGGAATAAGAAAGGAGGAAATTTTTGAATTATTTTCAAATTTAATTGAAATCAGTGTAAAAGATAATAATTGAAAAATAGATAATGATGGATTACATTTACTGGTGTTAATAATCTCTAAGTCCTATCTATCTCCAACATTTATTGTAATTTAATTTTAATTTTAATTATTTAAAATATTTAATTCACTTTTTTTTATGATATCTTTAATTCAATTTTCTTTAACAATTTAAAAGTTAGTTCATTTACTTTGTAATGTTCACATGCTATTTTTCATGCTAACCAAATGTGTAATGCATAAGCTTGTTAGTCAACCCGAATGCATTAACCAACATTTCCTCATATATATATATATGTAGATGTATAATTTTCTTTAATTTAAATTTAAATTTTCTTTCTCAAAACTAAGTTTTGGCCAAAAGGGAGCAAAATTGAATCCACCAAATTCTTTTAAAATATTCTTAAAAATTTGTGCAATCAATTACCCAAATTGACAACCACTCTACATTGTTTAGGGGGGTTTTTTGGATGAACTTTTGTTCAATGTATGGATGGAAACACTAGGTCTAACCAAGGTCCACCCAAGTCCACTTGGGTAGACCAGGGTCTTGATCCATATGGTGACTATAATTTTGGTCCTAAAAAATAGAACCCCCCAACAAAAAAACACTTAGTCACCACATTCAAATACATTAAGATTGTGTTTGTGGACTTTATTTTGGTTGTCAAAGGGATTGGGACATAAATCCACCTAGTCACAAGGATCAAACCTGACCCATCTTATTAGAAAAAATGGTCAAAATGGCAACCAAATTCGATCACCATTTTGATCATTTGGATTTTATTTTTATTTTTGAAATTGAATTTCAATCATCATAGGAACCAAAAACCCATGTCTTCCCTATCAAGAAAAAAAATTAGATCAACAAGATGATGACCTATTTATGTTGTTTCGCTATTTGTTTTCTCACATATCATTGGTGTTCAACTTTTCATTCAAATATGCAAGTTGTGAATGATTCCAAATTTTTTTTGTGAGTGATTCATGAGATTAACCCATCACTTATTTGATAAACTTTGAATGAACATGAGACACATTTTGTCTTTAAAAACAAGTGAAAGGGAAAATCACAAATTTCCATTTACAAACATGTTGTGAGAAATATTATTATTTTGATTAAATGGGATTCAAAAATAAACAAGAAACACAATATTATAAGTTGTGGGCAATGATTCAAATCTATTGAAGACATTTTTGATAAATTGTCAAGAGCTTTTCAATTTTACTTTTTGAAATAAAGGGAAAGAAAATAATTAAAGTTCATCTATGAAAAAGTTATCAAAGGGAATTATGTTGAATCTTTTTATGCCACTTGCTCTAAATAGTGAGGTATATAGGAAGGTCTCATGACAATGTCAAAAGAATGGATATCCTGAACTTAAACAAATGGGTGAAGATTTTTAACATGGACATGATTCCACTCTTGATCCACCTTCTCAAACTAGTAAACAAAGAAAGGACTTGAAAACCTAACTGAGGTACCTCACCATGTAAAACAACTCTAGGTACTTTGAAAATCATGACAATAGATCAAACATGCAAACTTGACCTTAATACTACACTTGACAAATGACAACATAATTGAATAATCAGGTTGGTGCATTCATCCTGCTGCAAGATCATATAAAACATGGAATTGTTACACTTATAACTTGTATGTGTGTAAATTGAAAATGTTTATCTTGTATGTGGACTTGGGGTTGTAAATTAACTATGAAAGTTACATCCATACTTGGGTTAAATTTAAAAGTTCAACATACTTAAGTTATAGAGATTCATATTGTAGAAGTTGGTCATATTTAGTTTAATTTGCAATTTATGATATTATGTTGAGTTCTCATTGATGAGCATAGTATAATTATTAACAAAATAAAATTTGACGAGTCACATGATGAGTCATCAAATTGAAAATAGTAGATAATTCTTTAGGAAGTTGCTTGTTTAATTTCTTTTTGTTCATTATGTAAGATCGTATATGGAATTGTAGTGGCATGTAAACTTGAATAATCGAAATGATGTATTGTGTTTAGAGTGATTTCATAAATGGTTTCAAAAATATAACCTAGAGAATGAAAGCTTTTGAACACTATGTATAATTAAGGATGTCATTTTTACATCAACCATCATGTTGGTGTCATGACCACATTGGTTTGTTTAGTCAACAATGATATTGACGAGACACTCCCACACAAAAATAAATATTTATAGGTATCTTATTATTATGTATTATTGAATCATTTTTTTAATTGAATTTCAATTGCCATCTCAATGGTCATGATATTTATTAAAGATTTTCCTAAATTTTTTTACCCTAATGTAAATTTGGTCGTACATGAACCAAAGTGGATATAGTCCCAATCCTTATACACCTAACCCCATTGAAGTTCTCCTTTCTCCATGTGGCAGTTAAATTTCAATCCAAAAAAATCATTAAAAACATTATATTTTAAAAAAAATTGTGAATATCAAGATGGTGACTAAAAATTAGTTGTTGCATCTAGACAACCAATATTTGAATTTTTTTATTTTGTTTATATATTTATAGATTAAAATCCAATCTACACATGGATTCATGTGGACTTGGGTGGGATTTAAGTGTTGATAAGGATATGACCCAATCCACCATGGACTTGATATAGTGGGAACTTTCAATCTTGAAAAATAAGATCCTAATAAAAAATTAAAATTTTGATTTAAAAATACAAACCATGCAATTGAATTTCAGTCACCATCTTGATGGCAAGACTTAAAAATAATAATTTAAGCTTAAGTTTTTATTAGGTTGAAAATTTAAATATGATCAACACAATACCAATCTTAGAATGGTCCAAGGTTGGTCCTAGTTTGACTTTTAAATTCATGAAAAAAATGTTAATTGTCAAAATGGTGACCGAAATTAAGTTGCCAAATGTCAAGATTTTTTTTTTCCCTTGAGGATTTAGGTCCATCCTAATTCAGCCTATACAATTTTTCTCTAACAAATAATTTAGTTCACCAAGATGGTGGCAAACCTTAATTGCCACATTTTTATGGTTTCAATTTTTTTAATTTCACAATTGAATTTCATTGCCGTATGAACCTAAACTTGTGTCCGCCCAATCATCCCAGTCCTTGAAAATTCTTTGGTGATGAACCAACAGTTCTTACCGACAAAATGGGTTCCTGGCCAACATTTGTTCTTTTGCCAATGATAAATGAAATAAAAAAGGTTATTATGTTTGCATGTGTTGCATAAAACTTTTGTATGTTTTATATTGTTTTGTTTGTCTTGTCATCTTTTCCATCTCATGTTAAATTTGCATGTTCAAACCAATGTTGGGTAGGTGTCAAAAAATGGCTAAAAACCTGGCAAGGTTTCAAGTTGAATATCTTCAAGTAATATCTAAGGTCATACTTATTTGAAACTCGTTCACCAATTTTCTATCACAACAATACATGTTGCATAACATAATCTATCATTCCAACCCAAATGTGTAATCATATGTCATCTTAACATGCAAAATTCTTGGCATTTAAATATACTCACACTTAATGGCACATGTAATAAAAATAAGTTTTTTTCACAAATTGTATTGTAAACAAAACTTAAAATCAGTTTATCACAATTGGATTGGTCATAGAATATTGCAATGAAGTTTATTACAATGAGTTTCCACGAGCTCTCAACTTAAGTTAGATCAAACTATGTGATCAACTATGACTTGACAAAAGAGAAATAGCACAATGACCTTCCTAAACAAGCTATCAAATATATATTTTCTTATTGGATGAATATTAACATGAGTTAAATACAAAAGGTCATGTTAAGCTATGTGAGATGTCATATGCATGCATGACCTAGCTTAGTATGACATTTCAGTGAACTAAGAGCCAACCACTTGAAACCTTGTCATTTAAAAAAATAATTGATACCTTATATGAGTACTAAAAATGATTAAAATTATAGTTTTATATTTTGCCCAATACTTTAGTACATTCAATAGTCACTTTGAAATCACATTTCATCACATCAATGTGTAGAATGCAAACATGCAAATGTAATTCGGAAAAAATGCACAAAAATGGTTTTGAGGTCTACTGAATGGTGGTTGCAAGGTTGTGTCCTGAGCTTGGAAGGTTACTGCTGGCTCCTTTGGAGTTGGTGGGTGGGTGGGTTGCTACATTGTTGGGGTGCTCTGATAAAATTTTCTAACAATTGTGATACTGAAACAAAAACTATCAACTTTATGGTTTCTGTGGATATGATTGTCACATCCATGGATTTCAAACATCAAGATGTATTACACATTCATGAATTTATTTGGCCTCAAAAAGAGAAGAAGTCTAAAATCATGCCTAAGTTTTTCATCTTGTGATTGAATCTTGCATGCACATTCATTTTTTCATTTTTTGTGTAATTAAAAAAAATTACAGTTTAAAATAAGACAACTTTTTGAAAATCGAAATGTGAAAATCCTCTTTGAATATTGATAAGTCTAAAATGTGTGAAACTCAACACTTTGAAACTCGAGTGAAAATATTTTTTTCAAAATTTTGAATTCTTTTCCTAATTTTTGCATAAATAATTCCAAGGACGAAAATTTGAGGAGTTGGTATATGAGTAATTTTGCATAATCTTTTGTAGATCCTATCAAATAGTCATCCTTGAACAATTTCAGGGACAATTTTAAAATCAATTCATAACTATTTCATCATTTCCCAACTTAATTACCTAATTTCTTAATAACTACCTTATTCCTTTCCCCTACCCACTGGTAGGCATATGAAACAAAAGTCATATTTTATTTTTAAGTTTAAGTTCTCATTCCTTTACTAACAACTATCTCATTTAAAAAAATAATTACCTCTGTCTTTTACCTTACCCACCATGAACATAATGTTTAATAAAATTTAAATTAAATTCAAAATTCATACAAATAATAACAAGATATTAAAAATAAAATGAAAACATGATAAGAAAAAAAAAGTTGAACGTCATTGATAGTGCGCAACAATGCAAAGCCCGATTTTTTTAACAAATCAAAGAACTGGGGGGAATGTTGTAAACTCTTCTCAAACCCAGGCCCAACGAGTATCTAAAAAACTAAAGAACTGCCCAACACTGAGTCAAACTTTGCATCACATTCATCAATGGTTCAATTTTGCTTTAAAACAATTGTGCTGAATAAAATTTGGTTGACATTCTATGGTGAGAACTTTATGAAGGTTCCAAGTTTTGCTCAATAAACATTGAAGAATTAATTATCTGGCTCCTCTACAACTTGAAGTTAATTGGCTACTATCATATTGTGGTTAATCAGGTCATAAGCCAATTCCCAGTTATAACAAGCATATCTAGGATAGTTAGATACATTCTTTCCTTCATTTGTACTAGTGTGGCCTGTGCCATTGGCCCAAGTGTTACCACGTCCTCAACTGTTTTTTCCTTCCAAAACCTGATGTTTTGGAATTTATTTGAATTTTCAGCAGCAGAAATCACTTAAAAATCAATATCTCCCACATTCTGAATCCAAATCTTACCAAATAAATTTCATTAAATCCTCCTCATCAAGATCATTCCAACAACAGCAAACACACATTCCAGTTCCTCCAAAATTTTCAGCTACAATTTAATTTAATTTTCAGTGAAGAAATCATTCAATATTCAAGAACTTTTGCGCCATAAGCCCAAACATCATGGAACCAAGCCCATGCACCCTTGCTCATCCAGAGCTCTCCAAAGACACCAAGAACAGGATCTGAAGCATCCTGGATTGGTGGATCTCATACCTACAAAACAAAACAAACTACCTTCCTTCATAGATAGATTAAGTTAGGAGGGTTCCCATGTTCCCACCAGAGTGGGGTGGGTAAATCTTTTTACCCTGATACACCCAGATATGTATCCCAGAGTAAATGCATACCCTACCCAGCTGGTAAATATCCTAAACCCTAAACTTACCAGCACTAGTAATTAATTGTCTTGCTTCATTTTGAAATGTGACACATTTGTTTTACCCTATGCTTATCAAATTATAACCACATGTTAAATAGAGGGCAAATGATGAAATATTTACCCCTAAGCTTTTACCTTGCCCCGATTATTCACCTCTACCCCAATTGATAAATTTGCAAAGCCTTTATACCCTTCAAACTCAATAATCAAATTTTTTTGAAGCCTATATACTGTTACTGGGCTGGTATATTTTTTGAAATTTCGTATTTATTTTTGCTTGTTTGACATGTTGAAATTAATATAGCCACCTAGCATTGGTTCCAACATGGAGTTTTTCCTTGAATTTTTTAGAATGATGGGCCATGAATAACTTGTAGAATTGCTATGGATGTTAGGTGGAATATATATATATTTATTTACTGCCAAGAAATCTATAAAGATAAATATTAAAATTCTGGCATTATATATATATATTCCATATTGAATTCATGAATAACGGATAATCAGAAATGCTATCCTCTGTCACCCATGTTTGCTATTCATTGTCAAAATATTTTAATTGTCCAAAATAGTAGCCTCAATTCTTAGTTTTTTTGATATAGTTTTGACCAACTTTATAAAAAAAATAAAAAATCATTTAGCATTGCATGTATCAGTTTGCAGTCCAAATAAATAAATAAATAAATAGTTCAAAGGTTATAAGTTATATAACAAGTTGCATGTTCAAATCTTGTCAGAACTTTTCTTTCTTTCTTTCATTCATTCAAGAACACATTATTCTTTCAATAATTATTCAACACTGAAGCCTCAGTGATAGGTGTACAACATACTCAAGGAAATCACATCTGTGAGTCAGATCTGCAGATTTCAGTGTAGTAGTAGATTTGAGCATAGTAATAGAGTGAAGCACCTTAGCCTATAATGGTCAGTTTCCACATTGACAAAAACAAATAATTTTTAAAAAATTTCATTCAAAATATGAATTCGTTTATTAATTTTTTAAAATTAATTAATTAATATTATATACATATATATTATTTTATTTTTTTTCCATCATCTATTTCAATATTGTGATCTGAGTAGTGAAATTATTCAGAGTGTGTATTATAATTATGATGATTTTCAACATGTCAACTTCATATTTTCACAATAATTTTATTTCACTATTTTAAGGATAATTTAATGACGAAACTAACTAAACCTTAGGGTAAGGTATAGGGTAAAGCACCAAGGTGAGGGCATTCCCAAAAATAAGGGCCTAGGATGAGTTTTTACCCATTGTAAAGCATGAGGCGAAGGTTATCATGGATCTAAACATATGCAAATTCCTTAGCATAAGGGACCGTAGGTAAAGGTAGGAAACAGGAGTAGAGTAGAGTGCCATAGGTACGTAGGAAATGATGCCTGGTAAGGGCCTACTAATGTGATCTCAAGGCCACACTATGGCCCAGAATAGGCCCTGAGTGACATGTTATCTTGCATCGAAGGCATGGAACTGTTTGGGAACAGCTGGGGAACCACTGGGGAACATTGCACAATTCACAGTTGTGCTGATTTGGACTCCAAATCTTGCCACGTGGTGTTTTAAAATTGACCTTGCTGACCTTTAACGTATTAGAGAGTGAGCTGTAGACACCAGATTCTGCCATGTAAGGGTGAACATTTGCCATAAATTGTTGGCCACTCAATCGACGAGGAGGAGTTGGGCCAATTCTGGAACATTCAAGAGTCTGAAAAAGGGCCGAATCAGTCAGCCTTGACCTTTACGTGTAGTGAAATGTGTTGTATTTTTTTTTCAATTTTTTTTTTACAATTCTTTTTTGTACGAAGAGACAAAATAAATAACAACTAACAACAAACTTTGGGGTGTATCCTGTCCAATGATTTTTTTGTTTTTTGTTTTTTCACTTTTTTCAATTTTGTTATGTCACGGAAGTGGCAATCATCCATAAGCCAAGTTAGCCAAATTTGGTTCTCAAATTTTTTTTTGAAATTAATCAATTTAAAACATCCTTATATTTTTTGGGCTACCTAATTGAAACCATGTATAGAATAGAAATCTGGCAATTTAAAAAGATTTTCTGGAAAAAAAAATTCCCAATTTTGGCTTTCATTTTGAAAAAAAATCATTGAATTCGTGAGACCCAAAAAATTACTATATTTCAACAAGAGTGCCAAATTTCACACTAATTTTTTAATTAAAAAAAGAAGAATCTTGTCAACATATTGAAGATGAATAGACGGACCAAGTCTTGGACTTATTTGCAGAACCAACTTGACCATGGGTCCACAAGTGGTGTCAAGTCTAAATGGATCCCTCATTTTCGTAGCACGTGTTTGTTGTTGTGGGCCATTTCTTGTAAACGGAGCAATGAATTTCTCTTCTTTTTTTCCTATTCCATCTTTGCAAAACAAACAATAACGAGGTTCATATACCTACTTACTTTGGTGGTACTTAACAACCCAAACCCACCCCCCTTCTCCCCATTCTCGATCACTATGTAATTCTTACCCTCCTTGTTATGATTTTATCTATCATCATGGTGTTGCATTACTATTACACCAAGTATCAAATCTTGCAATATTCGTTAGGAAACGACAATAAAAATCAGTACCTAACAAACACATAAATTTTTTAGCAATAGTTGATTAGAATATTTTTTCCACATATATATATAATAACATATACATGCACAACAACGGAGAAACAAAGGGGTTTGTCACTCTTGCCATTTACATGAAAATAGTATGTATTTTAAGGCAAATGAAGAATTATGCAAAAACTCAAATATTTCACCATGCAAAAAACATAATCTTCAAAAAATCCTTCACCAAAAAAAACCAAAATCCTTTCAAGATATTATAACTCTATGTTGAACATAGCCCTTAAGTTTGAACATAAATTTGTCCAGTTAAAATAGGTGCCAAAAATACTAAAGGAATATCTAACTATATGAGTCCTTTTTTGGCTAAATTTATTATTACTAGAATATCCATAAATTTCCAAAGCTTTTCAAAAAAAATTGCCATAGGCCAAATTTGATAACTCACTCTGTTTGGTAGTTGTTGTATCCTATTTTTTATTTTATTTTTTTGCTGAAAATAATATTTACTTTGTGCATAACTCCATGAATCCTTCAAATATTGTTTGTGTTGTAATAATATTATTAATGTTAACATTAACACAATATTATTTTGCATAACTCTTTTTCTTTGTAATATGTTAACATTAATTGATATTTTGTAATAATTAATGTTAATATATTGACACTAATATTATTTTGTGTAACTCTTGTTGGTGATAATATTAACATTAATTTTGGGGTGTTTTTTCAGCTGATGTTGCTGTGAACTGTGAATAAAAATTGGGATTAGGCAAGGCTTAAGTTTGGCTAATTAAGTTAGCCCTTAATTAAGTATGCATTAAAGAGTGGCTAATTGCCCTGAAAAGGCTGAGAAATCTTTGTAAACCATGGCCTGTCGGTGGGAACATAATTAGATTAGGAAAGGATTAACTATAGCTAATTAAGTATCTAGTAGTTCCTAACTAAGTAAAGCATTAACAGTGACTAATAGCACAAAAAAGTTGTAAACCATGGCCTGTCGGTGTGAAAAGAATTGGATTAAGAAAGGATTAACTATGGCTAATTAATGACCTAGTTAAGCATTATTAAGTAAGCATTATTAACAGTGGTTAATAGGGCAAGAATTGCTGACAAATCTTTGTAAACCATGGCCTGTCGGTGTGAAAAGAATTGGATTAAGAAAGGATTAACTCTGACTAATTAATTACCTAGTTCCTAACTAAGTAAGCATTAACAGTGGCTAATAGCGCAAAAAAGGCTGACAAATGTTTGTAAACTATGGCCTATCCGTGTGAAAAGGATTGGATTATGAAAAGGATTAACTATGGCTAATTAAGTACTTCCTAAATAAGTAAGCATTAAGAGTAGCTAATTCCGCGAAAAAGGCTGACAAATCTTTGGGAACTATGGCCTGTCAGTGTGAACAGAATTGGATTAAGAAAGGATTCACTTTGGCTAATTAAGTTTACCATTAATTAAGTAAGCATTAAGAGTGGCTAATTGCACGAGAAAGGCAGAGAAGACGAAGCGGAAGCCCAAAAGAAAAAAGAAACCAAGAAAAGAAAATTCGCTCGTTACTTTACTGGCGTTGCTGCAGTGGCTATGGCGGCCTTGCACTCTTCTCTTCGCAGTACCACGTCCGCTTGTTTGCGTCCCTGTTTCTCTCGCATAGTAGCTCGCGGCCATGATCGAGATAGTTCAGAGAAAGGCGCACATCGCTAGCTTTATTTTGATCTAATTTCCTCGTCATTCGGTGCTGTTTTAGAACAGATAGTCCATGCCCTAGTACAGGCTCCTTCTGTGTGGAAAGATAGAGAGGGAACCGCAACAGGAGTGGCTTGCTCTTTTACTTCTTCTTCTCGGCAGAGAGGGATGGGAGAGATGTTTTCTTCTATTTTCGCTTGCCTTTGGATTTCGTTTGTTTCCAAAAGAAGATGATGCAATTGGTAGCTAGAGTGGCGAGGAAAGGTTTTGTTGCTGGAGAGGACAGGAATTTTGTGTGTTGGAGCTTTCTTGATAAAGAAGCTTGATGGCTTGATGAAGGTTTGATGTGTGGAGGTAGTAGGAAAGGAGAGGAGAGGAGAGGAGTCCTCTTCTTCGTAGAGAGGCCGGTTTAGTCTAGAGACGAGTCGTTGTTGCTTTGCGAGTTATGGCGTCACCAGATGGAGAACAGCGGGTACTGATGACAGCGGAACGCATAGTGAGATCGTTAGGCACAACAGATTCCATGACAGACGACATGCTGCAAATTCTCTCCAAGTTTGATCACAGATTCTCCATCATGAACGACAAGAAGAAGAAGTCGGAGTCGACTAGTTCACAGGACTCAGACGAGGCGGCCGCGGAGTACCAGCAACAGCAGCAGCCGAGAAGAAGCAGCAGCAGCAGCAGCAACTCTCGACGACCTTCAAATGTTTCACGGAACACCACAGTCGGTAGTGCGATGGCAAATGAATCCAGTCTTGATCATGCGGAAGATGTGATAGGGCGGTGGGATATGAGATACTCAGAGCAAGCCAGGCAGCAGATGATCTTCGAGTGCCCGGAAGAAGAGGCTTCCACTTACCTGGAAGCTGTGGACGAGGTACAGAAGGTCTTGGATTCGTTGTCAGTAGTGCAGCAGCAGCAAAACAGCAGGGACTCGGAACCAACAATAGCAACGCTGGAGAGAGCGCAGAACCTGATTGAGCTGGCCATGGGGAGACTGCAGGAGGAGTTCCGGCACTTGCTTGTCAAGAACAGTAGATCCGTGGAACCTGAGTCGTTGTTCGACTCGCTGGCGGCAGGATCGTTCCAAAGCTCTTTGGACGAGGGGGAGAATGATGCCGAAGCTAGAGAAAGCTCCGGAGAAGAAGATAATGCAGATGAAGACGTTCTTCCGGTGGCAAGACCTGCACCCCTGGTTCAAACGACAATGGATTTGGTGCCTCCTGACGTTGCCATCGACCTTGCCAGTATCGCGCAGCGTATGATCGCCGCCAAATACCAGAGCGAGTGCTGTAAGGTGTATGTGAATTCCAGGAAACCTGCACTGGAGGAGAGTTTGTCTGGACTTTGGGTTGAGAAGCTCAGCATTGATGAGGTGCAGAGGATGCCTTGGGCAGCCCAGGAAGACAAGATTAGGAAGTGGATCCAGGCCATGAAAGTGGGAGTCAAGGTGCTGTTTGCAAGTGAGAAGCTGCTCTGTGATCAGGTCCCTCTCTCAGTTTCTCTTTCTAATCATGTCAGCTTTCTTTCTTGCACACCATGCCACATAAAGACTGAAGTTTGCATTCAAGGCACTCAGTGCAACACCCACCAAACTTGATCCTTTCAAGGAACACGCAACAGAGAAACTGCTTTCTTATTGACTAGCTCTTGTTTTTCACCCTTCAGACCATCCCCAAAAGCATTTCTTGAGCCACAGCACATAAGACTGTTTGCATTCAATGCACTTGGTGGAACACCCAAACCCTCCAAACTTGATTCTGATTCGAAGGATACCCAACAGAGTAACTGCTTTCTTTATTGATGAGCCCTTGGTTTTTTCACTACCTTGCAGACCAGCCCCCAAAGTATTTCAAGGAATTCAAGCCTATGTGTCCCCATTCATGCCTGTTGTTTCTAAAGTTTCATCTCTTTTGCATGCTTCTTTCTTTGCAGGTGTTTCCAGCTCCTGTATCAGAAACGTGTTTCAGTGACATTGCCAAAGGGGTAATGATGCAACTGCTGAGTTTTGGCGAAGCTGTAGCCATAAGCCGTAGGTCTCCAGAGAAGCTCTTCAAGGTTCTGGACATGTATGAAACCATTCACGATCTTCTTCCAGAGGTTGAGAGTGCCTTCTCTGGAGTGTTTGGTGTGACAGCAGAGGCATCTCTGATTCTGATGCGGCTTGGAGAAGCAGCAAGAGGAACATTTGCTGAGTTTGAGAATGCAATCCAAAGAGATGAGGTACGGACTGCTGTGCCTGGAGGTGGAGTGCATCCTCTGACTCGCTATGTCATGAACTATATTAAACTCCTGTGTGAGTACAAAGATAGTCTGGAGCAGCTGTTTGGGGAGAAGAAAATGGATGGCACTGAGCTTTTGGGCACCCGCGATGGGGAGCGGGACTTCGTAGGTGACTATGATAGAGACAGCAGAGAGAAAAAGTCATGGTTAGCAGAGCGTATAAAATGGGTGATCCAGGTGCTTCTCAATAATTTAGATGAGAAGTCTAAGAGCTATAAGGACTCAGCCTTGACTCACCTGTTTCTTATGAACAATGTGCATTACATAGTACAGAAGGTTAAGTATTCGGATGTGATACAACTGATTGGGGATGACTGGGTAAGGAAACAAACTGGAATCTATAGACAGTGTGCTACAAACTACCAAAGGGCGGCATGGATCAAAGTTCTTTCCTTCTTGAAAGATGAAGGCATACACAACTCAGGGAGTTTCTCAAGTGGTGTTTCCAGGGTGGTGCTCAAGGATCGGTTCAAGAACTTCAATGCAGCATTTGAGGAGGCCCATAAAGTACAGTCAACATGGATTGTTTCTGATACCCAGCTTCGTGACGAGCTCCGCATCTCTGTTGCTGAAAAATTACTTCCTGCATATCGTGCATTTGTTGGCCGATATGGCAATTTCTTGGAGACAGGACGGCATCCTGACAAGTACATCAAGTTCTCACCTGAAGATTTGGAAATTGCCATTGGGGATTTATTTGAAGGGTCATCAGGTTCATCGAGTTTCAAGAGGAGATCATTCACAACACAATGAGCTATCACACAAACTCATGTCTGCATTTGCAATCTGTACAGGGCATGAAGAGCCCAACTTGAAATAAGATCTCGCTCAATGTATGCTGGTTTTATTATTCTGTAAGAAATCCAAGTTTTTCAGTACCCGCTACAAGTGGACCAAATAGACATTGTATTCTAAGTTTATAACTGGCACTTCTGATAACTATTAGACTTCTGATCCAGGCAGGCACAGGTGTGGTTATGGGTTTCTAGGTTATTGCAACAGAGTATAGACAAAGGGTTCTCTGGATATACTTGTATGGCAGTTGTTTGGATAACACGGATTAGTCATGGAAAGCACAAAGGGTGTGTTTTGGAGATCAAGTCCACAGCTTCTGAAGGAAACATCAGACAGTAATCAGAAAGATGTTGCCTGACTTGAGTCCCCTGGCCCCCATCTCCAGTTTGGTCCTCTTCTCTCTGTACTTGAGAATTGTGTTCACTTCAGAGATAAGAAGAAACTTCAAAGTATGCCAGAATCTTTGCCTACTGGCTATGCTTCGGTTGGTTTCTCTTGTGGTAGTGAGTTCCCCTCATGCTCATTTCCTGCCACTCTGCTTCTGGATGTGGGGCATGAAGGTTCCTCAATAGCAAAGCAAATAGTTGCCCTGTGTGTCTGACTGTGTAATGCCCCTTGAAAACACACTGGCCTGTGTGTCTGACTGTGTAATGCCCATTGAAAACACACTGGCATCAGCAATATCTAATATGTCGTAGGCATTGCTTCAATGAATTGTAAGTGCATTCCTTCCCTGACCCTGATTTTCTCTGGGGTTTAGTACTTTTATCATAAACTTGAGTTGTTACGGGGGATGGGAAATGGTTACTGAGTAGAAAGGCAGAGAGATTGACAGCAAACCATGAGGTAAGTCGAGTTCCTGGATTTGGTCTTGTTTTTCACTATGACAGTTTCATTTTTCCTTCCTTGACAGAATTTTTTGATATTAGGATGTTTTATCCTTCATAGTGCTTGCCTCAAAGGTCTCCTCTCTTCTCCCTGTTCTCTTTTACACACTTTCTTTGGGTTTTTCCATTTCTGACATTTTCCCCTTTCTCTGTTCCTCTTGTGGCTTGGGTTTTTTTGTTCTTTTTCTGTTTTAGGTTTTGTTGTTTTGTTGTGCTAGCCAGCATCATGGCTATCATGGCTAGGTTTTCTTGTTGCTACCAGACTTGTGACAGAAACTAAGTATAGTGGTTAACGGTTGGCAGGAACCTGCATTGGGTGCCACAAACTGATGAAGTCAGTCAAGTTGCTATGGTAGGTGTTCAATGCCCCCCCCTACATGTTGCTGATGAATTGTTATTGAAAGGTCCCTGGTTGAAGGTGAACTGTTAATGAAGGTGACCATTACACACACAAATTTGCCCTTTTTTCAGAGGCAAAATTGCTAGATTACTAAAGAACACGGATCCTCCCCCAAACATTGGCTTTGATTGCCAAACTGACCATATACTGAAATGCTGTTGTGTGTGTATAGTGACCAAGAAAGGTGTCCCAACATGTGCTTTTTATCTGCTAGCTGAGGTACACAGTTGGCACCAAGCCTACTTGTCAGAATCCTCAATGAAAGAATTGATTATGATTGGGTATTTGTTCTTTTCTTGAAGAGGAGTTTTACTCTTTTTCATGCTTGTGGATTGGTTGTTATGTCATCAGATCATAAATACCAACACCTTTATCATCACCAGGACCAAGTTTTTTAATAAAAATAATAAGTAAATAGATACACTTATAATTTCAAAAAATATTTTTATTATTATTATTATTATTTCCAATTTTGTGATGTACTTACACTGGTGATCACCCACAAGAGGAATTAGCCAAATTTGACTAAAGGAAAGTAGAAAATTTAAGAAACCTGCTATATTTTGGCGGCTTGCTTGAAACTATTATCTAAATGTGGCAATGTCAAAAAAAAAAAAAAAAATCCTCTGAATCTGGGGATACATACAAAGTATTTAAAAATAAAGGCCCCAATTCATCAGATTTCTAACCCCCAAAATTTCTTCTACAAAGTTCCAGCAGATAGCCAAAATATAAAAGGATTCTTAAAATTTTCTGCTTTCATATCTGGTCTATAGCCAAATTTGGCTATATCACAGAATTGAGGAAAAAAAAAACACAAAACCCTGACTATGTACTCTATGTATATGTACGTAATTATATATATATCCTTCTGGAAATTTCAAGTAACTCAATTTGGCAATTTTTCACACACAATTTATTATGCACCATATGACAATCATATTCTCATCCATGGACAGATGGTATTCATCTGATGGAGTCATCTGTCATCCACGAAGTGAAAATGTTAGTTAATACACCAGATTTGTACTTGTTTCACAAGGGGTGTGTCACACTGTGGCCTTGCCATTTACATTAAAAAGTTATCTTAAGGCAGAAGAAGAATTATGGAAACTCAAATATTTCACTGTGCAAAAATATAATCTGCAAAAAATCCTCTAAAAGAAACAAAAATCCTTGAAGATATTATAACTCTGGCCAATTTCCTGAACTAAACTGGCACATTTTGACTTTTTCGCAATAAATTTTACTGTCTAGAGTCAGTTACTGAGCACTGGTGGAGACGCTCTAACTAATCTCAAGTTTCAACACAAGCCAAAATATCATCTTTCAAAAATCCTCATATAAAAATAGACCTATTATTACACCAGGGACCAAAATCCCTTAAGCTACTATACTCTAAACTGAATCTAAACACAATATCCTTGCCTACCAAGGCAAGGCCAACAAAACACAAGCGGGACTCTGCTCGCCGTTGCAGACAACTTGTGAAGCAAAACAAGGGGCGGAGGAGGGTTTTCCTGACAAGGAAGGTGCACACATGTCCGCTGCAGCCTCGACCATGATGGCCGTAGCGGCAACAACAATATCTTCCACCGATGGTGTGTTTCTTCTGATGGCATAGCCAAGGGTTTGATGCTTTTACGTAGGTCTGGAGTTGTGAAGACTGGAAGCTTGTGGCTGAGACTTGTGTCGTTGTAGTCCCGGGTGTACGCACGTACGCACGCAAGCAAGCAAGCATCCATCCCACGGGCATATCTCTACGGAGTCTGTCTGGATTGAAGGAAAAAAGATGAGTTATTTGATGCAGAGCTTGACGAAGAAGGAGGAAGTGGACGAGCTTATTCGAAACACCATCGACAAAGTGCTTGTGCTCCGCATCGGCCGAGCTTCCGATCCTGTCTGCATGCAGTTGGACGAAATTGTAAGAGAGATTTACTTTGTGTTTTTATGCATTTGTTGTTCATATGCGAGAGTCGTAGAATCAGGCCCCCAAAAAAAAAAATTCTCTCTTCATTTTCTTATTCTTCACCTCCTCGATTGGTATCGACGAGCTTGAGAAATAAATTCTGATGTGTGTGTGTGTGGATGTGCATGAGGTGAACAGCTGGCTAAATCTGTGAGAGATGTATCAAAGTTTGCATCAATAGGGTTGGTAGATGTGGATGCAGCAGAGATTCAGGTTTATGTCGGCTACTTTGACATCACTCTCATTCCTGCCACCATCTTCTTCTTCAACGCACATCACATGAAGATGGACTCCGGGTAAGTAAGAAAGTATTCTTCTGCTTTGTTTGTGCATTTGCAATCAGGAAACCCTTGCAGCTTTTCCCATTATTGCAGCATTTCACATGTTTTCACAGAAGACAGTAGTCATCTTAACAACTCCTTTCCAAGATTCTGAGACTGAAAACATAGGTACCCAACTTTTAGGATTTTAAGGTTTAGGGTTTAGGGGGTTTCTCTGTACTCAATGATCAGCTGATTTTTCCAGTTCTGCATCTATTACTGTAGGACTCCTGATCATACAAAGTGGATTGGAGCTTTTCACAGCAAGCAAGATTTCATTGATGTGGTTGAGGTATGTTGTGGTTTATCAGTTAGAGAACTGCATCAAAACTCTGCCAGTTTTTTTCTGTTTTTTTTTCCCCCCTCTCTCTCCATGCCAAACTGAACTTCTTCTTTTGGTCTCATTCATTGCTACCTTGATCAAGTCCTGGCATTGATGCTTGTTTGTGTGAAATGGTATATGGAAGGAACCACAGCTTTGTTGCAACTGCTTTGTAGCTTGGGGACTGGTGCTTTCTTACAGAGATACATCAACAACACTTGACAAGCAATTGGGAGTAAATGATTTACAATATCAAAATGGGGTTTTCCATAGATATTTGTGTGTTCCATGTGTGCAGGTAGTGTACAGAGGAGCAATGAAGGGTAAGATGATTGTGACATGTCCTCTTCCACCTGAGCGAATACCAAAGTTTCAGCTTCTTTACAAAGACATTTAGAGGCTGAGAGCTGAGACTTTGAGCCAGTTAAGACTCTGACTCATGCTGCAGAAAGGAGCTCATGTGGCAGGGCAAGCATCATCCAGTGTTTGCAGTGCACACACCTCAAAAAAGGTTAGTGCAAGTTACACACGGGTTAGCCACCATTAATTGCCCTGCCAAGACTGGCATGGCACTGTGTGTGTATCTCTTGGGATATTTCAGAATTTCAGAGTATGGGGATTTGTAGGAATAAGAACCTGAAAGGATGCTGCAAATTTTGTATCTACTCAGGAAACCCTTAGCTTCAAAAGTGTTGTCACGACCCATTCCAGTTCAGATGTAGAGGAGTTTACCTCAATGTCAAAGGCATGTCAAGAACATCCAGAATGTGAGGCACATCTACATTCAGTAATCCATGAAACAATTGTATTTACCTACAATTCTTGTCAGAATTCAATGTTGATTCAATGTTGTGTTGTCACACAGGCAGTTGCAGTACAACCCAAGTACCAAAGCCTGAATATGTTCAAGGTGCAGGAGGTCCCCACCACTATGCTCTATGCAGAACCTTTCTGTACCTTATGCTTAGATGCTTGCTTTGTATAGGGGCAACTGAAATGAAGCTTAACCTGACAAGCTTGCTGTAGCTTGAATGAGGGTACTGTTTGGTGTTTCTTCATTAGGTATGTTTCTGATAGCTGACATTACGAAACAGGAAGTTTGGACACAATTTTTGTAGGATTGTTTGCCTAAAATTTTGATCAGCTTGTCATATAGTTATCTACATCACCATCAGGAGCTGATGAAGTCGGGGGGGGGAGTCATGGCAGCTAGTCACTGCCAATGATGATCAAGCTGATGGTCTGATGCTTCATGAGTGACACTAACAATTTTGTGACTCCACTCATGGTTGTTTGGGTTAGGCCAGAACTTCACATACCAGTTACATTGAAAGTATTTTTTGTGGACAACAACAATCTCATAGATATGCATCAAAGCCTGATGCAAAAAGACAGCATCAAGAATTTGTTCAACTTTCTTTCTATGACCATTACACCATTTGCTCAATCCTCATGTTTGAACTATAGAGAACCAGCCTACTGAATTTCTGAGTGAAGGGTATGCTATGATGACCAGGAAGGATAAAGGCGCAGACAGAGAAGCAAACTTAGAGTGGTTTTTGTCTGCACAAATCATGTGGAAAATAAATTGGAACTGGTCTTGGTTTCTGGTCTCAGTTTTCATTTCCTGTACCAAACACTTTGATGTTGAATCTCAAATGTTGAAAGGTGTTTAGTCTAAACAACCTTAAATAGGCATGAAGTCCATGAAACATTATCCAAAATGCATTTAATGAGCTTATTTCATCCATTTGCATTACATTGATGCCTTAGGCTTTGAACCTTCACTTCAAGTAAATTGGTACTTTAACATGTCTTTTCTTCCAATTGGAGATTTTGAATTTTGATGATCATAGGTTTTTCACGCTCTAGTGTAAAATGGGCTTGATGATCATAGGGTTTTCAAGCTCTAGTGTAAAAGGGGCTTTAGTACCTTCATCAGAAATGCATTTTGAAAGTGATTTTTTTCTTAATAAGAATTCCATGGTGTAACTTTTTTTTTATTGATTAATTATATACCATATTGTGTTTTTCCTTGTCTCTTCATTTCCCTTTTTAATCACTTTCCAACTATTCATTTTACCTTTTCTTTGTACTTGTATTATTTTGAAAATATAATGATAAAAATTTCCATCTTGTGCATGCACAATACATGTTCAATATTATTTATTGATTGCAGACAATTTGATTGAACTATTGTTCATACTTTATTTTTAAAGTTTTATTTTTTCATCGATATGTTTTTCATCATCATGCTTGAAATGCATTCAGATGAAATCATCTGTTAAAAGTTTACAAACCCAATCACATTTGCCCCACAAAATCATTTTGAAAATGTTAATACTTGTATGTGGAATTTTAAATGAAAGATGTACAATAATCGTAATGTATAAACTTTAATTCACATAACTAGAAATCATTCACCAATTCAAACATGTTTCTACAAAGAAATATATATTTTGTTTCATAATGGGTGATGAAATTAGACATTATTAAGTTTCAAAATCTTTGTAAATCAATAAGGCTTTCCTAATCATGCTTGTCATAAAAAGGTGTGGTAACATTCCCAAAAATCAAAAGCTTGTCAAGAATACATTGTGGTCTTCAACCTTAAGTTTAAAAATGTGAACATTAATCATCCTCTAATGATTTGTTGGAAATTAACATTGTTGGACAATTATCAAAATTTGGATCAAACAACCAATAATATATATATGGTTTTATATTTACTTAATAACATGGATGAAAAGAAGTTAAACTACAATTAAACCTAATGTTAGGTCTCATAATCTTAAGTATGTTAAAATTTAAATAATATCATGTAAAGAAAAAAGTATGTTAATTAGGGTTGATCTAAAAGTTGGTCAATTTTTCCTACTCATTCACACCTATGAAACCCATGGGAAAAATTCATTAATTTAATATTAACTTAAAGTCCCCTTTCATGGGTTGCTGACTAACATCATGTTTTCATTTCAATGTTTCATTCACACGTAAAGATAATAATAATGTTGAGTCACCCTATTTATCACAATTATAACTAGTTATATACAAAGTAATAAGAACATATAACCCTTACATACCTACTAACATACTTACTCAAATACAACGATACCAATAGACCTAAATCCTATTGTTGTATCAAAATTGTTAAATCATCATTATGGCAACAACTCATTTATGAGAACAAAAAACTTCTTGTTTGAAAACAATAGGATCATATTTTGATAAGCTTGAAAATGATTGTGGGTGTGAGAACAATTAATTTTGAAAAAGAATCATTGAGAAATTGAAGAAAACAAGCAATTTTGAAAGAAAATCATCATCAAAAAATTAGAGGTGGATCAATTTTAACAAGAATGCAATAGCGAACATCAAGAGTGCATAATAAAGGAAAGTGGCAACTACAATGAATCATGTGTGCTTATCACATGCAAAAGGGAAGAGAAGGTCACAATAGCAACAACAAATGATGATGGCTTTGAAAATGTTGGTAAAAAGATGCCACAACAATAATAAATTCTCATCTTTTTCTATCGTTTTTAACAATTTGTGAAGAATGCTCATTTGTGTTTCTTTTGCAAAGGAATGCAATACAATTGTTGTTGTATTGTACATGCAAAAAAAAAGAAACTCCCAACCATTTATCCCTTCAAAAACTCAAAGAAATCACATTATTTCCCACCAATCTTGTTTTTACAAGGAAGTTTGGCAACTGTGAATGAACTTATAGATGATGTTCATGATGCTAGACTCTCACCCCATAGGCTCATAGACGTTCATCACACTTTGAGAAACTCACAATGTGTAGATGTTGATGCTCTAAATACTTTCCGAAAAGCAAATTAGAAACAAAATTGGGAAGGAAATAGAGCCATAGGTGAAAAAATTGATAATTTTGTTAAACATGTGATTTGAAGTTGAAAAGTTATTACCACTAACAGTGGCAAAAATTTACAATATAGCCAAAAACATAGAATGGTGAATAAAAACTTGCAATCTCATAACTTGTTTATAGCCAGATTTGTCAAGATCTTTTCTATGGATTATCGCGACTTTGGCAATGTCATGAAATTCATAAACAAAGCATTCGCATGTGAGGAATTTGGGTAGTACCTAGTATGTTCCATTACAACATGGTTTTCATGTGGATTTGTACAACATTCATGTGGATCTGCATAATGGTCATGTGAATTCTGCATAACGGTCATGTGGATTTTGCATAATGGTCTTGTAGATAATAGGTCTTGGCACCTGCACAAGTTAGGTCTGGTAGACATTCACAAGATGTCTTCAATTTTGCCTTGTAATTATATATATTAAAGACGTCAGGATGACAAATGAAACTGCCCCTAAACCCACCCGTCCCATCATCCGTCCATGTCGTCCCTCTGTCCATCGATCCGGTCGTCCATGCGGATGGACACCCTGGAAGCTCTGAGGTTGCCGGCTGCACACCATCCCCCTACCCGGCAACCATCTGTCTACTGAGTCTAACACTGCAACTTTCTGCCCACCAAGAATGGGAAGGAAATAAACCAAGAATGGCTTTCATCATCATCATCACCACCACCACCACCACCTGCTGGGATAGTGCATAAGGATTTAGAGAATCATGAAATCGATCTCAATTCGCCGCCAGTAGATCAATACGAGTGAGAAACAAAGGGGGAGAGTAGCACTACTTACAACACAACCCAGGAGGAGGAAGAGGAGGTATCAAATTCCAACAACAACAACAGAAGATCAGGAACTGGACTTGGAAGAAGAAGCACCTAATTCTTCTTCTTCTTCTTCTTCTTCTAAGAGATAAAGATAAAGATTTGTGCTATAGCAGAGCCTTCCAAAAATCTTGCCTTTTGGTGGAAGAATTGGGTGCAACAGTTTTGAATCCCTGTGAAAAGAAAGAAAGGAGAGAATTCAGCAGCTCAAAGGTGGTATGCAAATCTGAATTGGGCACAACAGTTTTGAATCCCTAGGAGAATAAAAGAAAGAAAAGAATTCAGTAGCTCAAAGGTATCCAGATCTGAATTAGGTGCTGCAGTTCTGAATCCCTAGGAGAAGAAAGAAAGGAAAGAATAAGCAGTGGTAGTTGGAGTCCTTCGAGAAAGGATTGGGTATAGGGGGATTTAGTACAACAGGATTTCGTGGTATTGCTTGCAACAGATGGATCATCATCACAACAGTATTGTTCATCTTCTTAGTCTTGAAAACAAAGCGTGTTGGGTATGGGTAAGTCTGCCTAGTGATGTGTCTAATGCAGTTCCTTATATTTCCCAAGCTTTGTATCAAAGTGGCAGCTACCAAGGCTATCCTCCCAACGAGCAAGTTTCGAATCAGGGATACCAAGCTTCAAATTAGTAGGGTTATCCTCTTCCACATGCACAAGATTTGTTATACCAGGCTTCAAATTACCAGGGCTACCCTTTTGCATACGTGCAAGGTTCATATTAGGGATACCCTCCAAATACGCAGCAAGCTTCTTCTTATGGTCAGGGCTTATTACCTAGCTCCAAGTGGAACTGCTGGTGGTGTTGCACCAGTGGTGGGACCGCAATACTGTCTGCTTCATCCTGCCTCTTTTGTAGTCGTGAAACGTCCGCTCTCACTTAGTGAAAGGGATTGGATGATCAATGACGCCACATGAAACACAATCTTCAAAGTGAGTGGTAGACAAATTTTGTATAATACAGATCGCATCATCCCGTCATCGTCAACTGTATGATGTAATGAATGCGACCGATCGGACGGCTCAATGGCGTGCATGTAGCAATAGGTTGAGGTTGGGTCCCAGCAAGATGGAAGGGCAGTGGCAGATCAAGGACGAAGTAGGCTAAATGCGCGCATTGTAGATGACTTTATTGTTTTCTTCAAGAGCGTCAAAGGTTTATCCTTTCTCCACTGCCATTTTGTACCAATTTCTCTTTCCTTATGGGAGACTGCACACTATTAAGAAAGAGAAAGTGATGTGTGTGTGTGTAAAAGGTACCATGAGGCGACATACATGTCCTTTTTTTCACAAGGTGTTTCATAAACTATCTTTATGCTTCTAGTTTGTTGAACTTTTTCATAATAAAAAAACCTCTTTATAAAAAATCTCCACCGTTTATACGTATGATGCAAAAGTATGGTACAAAGTTAGTAGTGTAAGATTTGATTTTGTTAGTTTTTCAATGTGGTGGGTGCCATTTTGGCAGTTAGACATCAGAATGTGTAGTTAACACTATAAGTTCTCTGTATAATTGGTGGTTTGCAAGGTGAGTATTTGAAAACTGGCGAAAGGGGCCGGATTACTAGAACAGTCTCGATGCAAAATAGTCTTGCCGGTTATTGAATATGTTTCCCTTTCTTAAAGGTGTTTTCCTATGTGAGAATATGGGCCATGGTCTGCAAGTTCCACTTTGACGGGTTCCTCGGTAGGTGGAATGGCAGCAGAGATCAAGGAAGTAGTATATATCGCGGAATTTGCCAATTATAATCCATTGTGCCCGGTTAGGTGGGAGTGATACATTTCGATGAGCCTGGTAGGGTGAGCCAAATTTTCCGAACGGGCAACAAAATGGGCACATACCTATTAGCACATTCTGTAACGTAATGGTTTTCATGATAATTGTGCATTACCAGAGATGGGCAGCTGGATTTTGCACAGCCCTTAGGTCAGGCAGACCCTAAAAGACCCGTCCATTATTAGCTTTGTTTTGCAACATTAGAATTATCCGTAAAATAAGAAAAACACAACACCACCAAAACCCTGAGTTTGGTCATACACAGGGTGAGATTTTTAAAATACCTACAAAAAAGTACATTTAGCATTCAACTAGGGATGAAACTAAAAAAACCATCAACTTTGGTGGTAAACTAAGTTTCATCATGTCTTTCCTTTATCTTGAGCGCCTCCACTGCTGCTACATATATTTTGACCTTTATGCATAAAAAAAAACCCAAGTAAATTAATAACTAGGGGTATTACTTTGACAATGAAATTGTTAACTCATGAGTCTAAATTTTTCAAAAAGATTGATACCTTATGTGATCCAAATTTGACAATAGTATTACTATTTATTAATTTTCCCCTCAAAAACACTTCTTTTTCAATCTTTCAATTTTTAATTCCACTTTTTTACGAAGAAGCTGACCGTGTTTTCGTGTTATTGATGTGGGCCAGGATGAGGCTGTCCGTGGAGATATATTTGGATAAGTTTGACCCAGTTTCTATGGTCACACCATAAGGAGTGTTATGTGTAAACAAGGGGGAGATTGATCGTAACAGGGTGAGTTTGAAGCCAAAAAAAACAAACAGTTTGGCTAACAGGCAAGGCAACAAATACACCATAAAAGGTATACATACACACACAACACCAGCAGACAAGAGTGCAAGAAAGAAA
>Ga0116231_10005337_pt1 | contig 25368 bp, 18 predicted proteins | sample S1TSphgellanicum_2_FD_89695 | JGI IMG/M metagenome (GOLD analysis project Ga0116231, IMG submission 89695) | Host-associated microbial communities from peat moss isolated from Minnesota, USA - S1T2_Fd - Sphagnum magellanicum MG | ecosystem: Host-associated > Plants > Peat moss > Unclassified... | reverse complement strand
TATCTGGAAACGACAAGTAATAATTGCAGGCTACATCATCTATGCTAAGGTAGTGAAAGTAATTTCCTTGATGTGATTTGTTGTGAAGCTTCTTACCAACTCCAACGAACATCAAGGTGTGGAGAGAAAGTCAAAACGTGGAAAAAGTTCTCATGAACTTTGCGCGTGCACGCTTGAAGCAAGTGAGGGAGATGAGGAGAAAGAATCCCAAGGCAACGAGGAAAAGTATTTATGGGACTAATTTATTCGGCATGATGTTGGAGGCCTATGAAGAAGGCAACTCGAATATGACCAAGTCACAATTGCTCGATCAATGCAAGACCATGCTCATTGCTAGTGACAGTCCCACCTCCCTTCTCATGATATGGACTCTCACTCTCTTGGCCATGCATCCGGATTGGCAAGAGCGCTTACGCTCCGAAGTTCAAGATGTCGTTGGCGAAGGCACTCCTCAACCCGACACCCTCTCTCATCTCAAACTGGTATAGCAATTTCTCCACATGGTTCTCTTCCCAAAAGCTCTCCTTCACACATCACACAATCTGTAACCTTAATTTCCATAAAATTGTTGTGTTTTACACAGAAACATCGAATCGAGAAAATCGACTATAAACTACTAAGTCTGTGCTATCTTGTATGGATTGCAGATGGACATGGTACTAAATGAAACGATGCGACTCATGCCACCAGTTCGAGTCCAGAACAGAGATGCAATCGATGACCATCAGATTGGTTCGGTGAAGGTGGCGGCAGGCACTAGTGTGATAATCCCCTTAGCAGTTATACATCAAAGCAAGGACATCTGGGGCGAAGATGCTCACCTGTACAACCCGGAGCGCTGGAGTAAAAGTGATAGCCATCACTTTAGCAGCTTCATGCCATTCGGAGCTGGCAACAGAATCTGCTTAGGCCGCAACCTGGCGCGCATGGAAGCCAAGCTCATTTTGTCCTTCCTGCTGCGGCGTTTCACGTTTTCTGTAGCGCCAGGCTACCGCCATGCACCTGGGTTTGGCGAATTTCTATTATGGCCCAAATATGGTGTGCAACTCCGCATCAAAAATGTCGCCACCTAAGCTGCAAAATTCGATGTGCAACTCTTCCACATTGGAATTGTCTGCACCTAAACTGCAAATTTTGGTGTGCAACTCTTCCGCATAAGAAATGTCGGCACTCAAACTGCGAATTTGGTGTGTAACTCTTCCGCATTAGAAATCTCCCCACCTAAACTGCGGAACCACTTTGTGACCCCAATTAAAACGAATGAATTAGACTTGTTTATATTTGATACAATCTTCAAGTATAGTCTTCAAGGTGCCAATTTCTGGAGTACAATTTCATGGAAATTGAATCAAACATTAATGTATTATTATTAACATTGTCCAAACAATTATTATAGCTTCTTTGGATAGAAATGACCTGAATTGGTAGTATCTTTTCAACTCAAAGTGCTTCCAAGAACCATTTCTGAGAGTATTACAAAATTATTTAGGAGTTGGCAGCTTGTTTTGGGAATATTAACCAAAACTTCCCATGGCCAATGCAAAGAGATTTGTATAGACATTTGTATAGAGATTTGCAAAGAGTTTCAAAGTCCATCTAGAGAAATAAAAGAGTGTCTCTATTGTTGTGTATGCACCTTCATTTAAAAATAGGGTACAGTGGACTATAATATAGGCTTAAGTAATGACAATCTCTTGTTGCAATCCATCCTATCAAAGCTAATATGAGTCCAATTAGCATACTTTCTTGAGGAGCTTGGTCATGCCAACACTCTTATCATCAACAACTTGCCTCATCTAGACGAGCAAAACCTGAATTTTTAACAAATCAGGATCTAGGAACAATAATACACTAATGTCTTCAAGCTGTTAATTGAAAGATTTAACATTACATAATTATCCTCATAATGAGAATCAATTGACTAATATTTTAAAGCTCATTCATTTTGACCTACATGGTTATTCGACTTTGGCATCCAATGCAAACATTCCGCGCTCTCCTCCCAACAACTCCTCTAGGTCTGTATTTGTAACAAGGTCAAACTCCAAATCTTCCATGGATCAATGTCAAGATTACACAGTTTCAGATTCCTGTGGAAGTCCTCTAAAGTTCATGCCACTCTTCCAAATGTATGGGCTTTGCCCTCTTCAAAAAACAAATTGTCACTTGTTCACAAGTTTTGGACAAGCATTCAGGTTCAAAGTTGTTACGGGTTCCTCAAGGTTCAATGAAATGAGGTTAGAAACCATGATTAGAAACCCTTGAAAACTAAAGCTTTCAATGTGAAGCAAATCAAATGTAAACCTAAATACACAAAGCCACTTGTAAAGCAAGTAAAGATCCCCACATTGTTTTTAAAATGTTGCAATGTGAATAAACATGGCACAATCATTCATGAATTCCAAACACACAAATGCAATAAAAATTTCTAACTAATAATTATGTGCAACTTAAAGAAAAATGAAATTTCAAACCTTGACCCTCTAATAACCCTATTTTTTACCTTCTCTTATCTCGTGGTTACTTGGAATTCTTCCTACAGAATGGCTATGGCACTGAAATAACAAATAATCCCACAACTTGAATTTAATAGTGATGGTTGTGAAACCACATACGTCCCTGTATTTGTCCAAGTTTTATCCAATACACAAGTAAACAACCCCAATTGAAAGAACATAGATGTTAAAGTTCAGATGATGTTGTTGTTGATAATCTTTTCAGCTACACCTTCTCGTCAAAACCTTTCACGCCTAATCTGACAATTACAAAAGAAAAGAAAAGAAAGAAAGAAAGGGAACTTGATGAAGATGGAAAAGAGGGAAAAAAAAGTTGTTACTTGAATATGGATTATGCTTGACTTGGATTCCTCGATGGTGGATCGCTAGTGGGTATAATGTTTTGCCATTGAAACACAAAGTTTTTTTTCGAGTTTCCTCTCTTTAGTTTTGATTGTTTATGCACACCGTCTTGATCCTTGTTTCAATAACGAATGAGCAAAGTACATTACCCCTTACTTATCTCGCTTTTAGGTAGTTGTACAACCAACCCTATGATCTTAATCTCGCATAGGTTTTCAAAATGTATTTTCAAACATTTTTACTTCAATAACAAGGATGAGCATTTCACATATTTTATCTTGCTCAAACTTTACATGATTGAGAGTTCTTTTCATATTTGATGTTAATATTAATTTCTAATTAAAACACCAATATATGTCCAAGTTTAATAAGTGTTTCATTAAATTTTATAAAAAATAAAATAAATTTATCATGGTGAAAGTGACCAACCTTTTAATAAACGAAAATTAGTTATTACAAAAAAATGAATTCACTAATAACTAATTGAATTCATCAATAGTTAATCAAATTCATTAATAGTCAATTACAAACCTAGGCTCAACATTTATGAACTTTCACCAAACTATTTAACCCAAGCTAAGAACCTAGCCCACTTAAACAACCTAGTTCATCAACCTAAAGTGCAACTATGAAAATTTGAACTTTTCACCTCATTTCATCTCCATTTTTTTTAAAAATTAAACCATTGAACCATTATTTAAATAAATGATTTTTTTGTTATCACATATTATTATGCACATTTTTTTAATTTAATTTATTTTTGACAATTTTTTATTATTCCATTATATGTTATTATTGCTTATTATACATTATTTTATCATAGATTATTGTTGGTTATGGAAATTTTTCCCACTCTAACAACATGGTTATGAAATTTAACACAACCCATGATTATTCCTTCTAATCTTATGCATTACATTTGGGTAAGTTTAAAGACTTAAAGTGTATATGTTTATACCAACCACAATATAATCACATATATAACAAAAAAATCATCAATATACAATTTTGGTTTAATATAAATATTCATAATTTGCAAAAAAAAAAAAACCAAGTACAGAACTATGACCAAAAACTTGCAATTTAAAAATTTGAACATTTGAAAACAATTTTCATATGTTTGATGGGGTTACCTAATGGCCATTTAGTAGAACTTGTAAAAGCTTCAATTTATCAAAACGTCAAGAAATAACACAATGTGGACTTAATAAAAGGAGAAGACTAAAAAGGTTGGTGGGCACCAAGTCATCATTATATACAAAATAAAATAAAATAATGAAAAATTATAAGTTGGATTACTATCACACAATATAAATCCATATTAATATGAAATGTTAACATACAAAAAATAAATATAAACAAATTCCAATAACAATAATACTCTTCTTTCAAACTAACCAATAACCAAATTACATTTTAAAAATGAATGAATAAAATTCAAAATAATAATTGCATTCTTATAGCTTCATTAGTCACATCAAAGTTTTGTTTAATTTTGGTTGCATTATTAGCATTAATCATTATAAGGCAAACCCATTTTTGGGTGGTACCACTAAAAACTGCATCAAAAAATGGTTAGGGAACCAAAAACAACCAAACCATTTTCTTGGGCCTTTTCTTTTAAATATTTTCACAATTATAAATTATTATTTTTTCATGTTTATCCATCACGTGGACTAATATATGGCTTGAAGTTTATCTGAAAATAAAAAAATTGGAAAATTGGAAAATTTTGTATTCTTAATTAAAATTACCCCTTAAATTGATAGGTTCAAATTTGAAAACTCATACCTAAATTATATTTAATCAATTAATTTCTCAATTAATTAATAGAATGACTTCCAAATTTTCTTAAGAAAAAAATTCACAAGAAAATTCTCAAGTCATGTTTCAAATTTGTGTTCCTAACCAAAAAGTTCAAAGAAAAAAACCAACCGTACATTCCTAGTACTTTTTCTAAATGCAATGATTAGTAACATCAAAATACACAATAATCTTGATATTATTGAAATTTCAAAATTTATAGAACCTCATAAATATATTCATAAAAACATTTATGAAAATGTTTATTTACGTGTTTCCTACGACTTTTCAAAATTTGATGGGTTCAAAAAAATTAAGGTGCGACATTCTTAGTGATACCAACCAACGATGCGCTTGCCTTATAATGTTATTGATTATGACATTATTTCTAACAAGAAATGAAAATAGAACGAATGAAATGTCAACCCACTATTTTGAATTTGTCAAATTGGATTTCCATTTGCTCACCCAACAATCCTAATACAATTTTTTATCATTTATTTATTTTTTTCACTAGCACCCGCCATTAAATATGAAGATGTTTAAAATTTTCAAATATTTCATCTTTCACAAACTCACCCTCCACCCTTCCCATCCACACATGATACAATTCCATGATGATTTAACAATATGATATGTGAACATTAAATGTATGTGGAATTTTGTAATGCGAAACCATTCTTAAACTTTGTGAGAATTTTTAATTGGGTCTTTATATTGGTTTAAATACATTAGCACCACCAATGCACCATCCATTGCATACATATTATGACTTGGTATTCATGAACCTGAAATGAATTATATTATTAGGTAGATAAGTAAGAAAATAGGTGAATACCATGTAAATAGATTGTTTATATATATGTAAAGGTTGTATTTACTACTAACAATTGGCTAATTGAATGTTTGTACGTAGGTAGTAAAAGAACCGTTAAACTAACCACCATATTTAGTTAAGGAATTGGAACTCAACTAATTTTTAATTTAAACGACTTCCAATCTATCCTTCATAGTGAATTGTGGGTGCTAGTTTGTCACAGTCCTTCCTACCTTACTATATTTGTTGACAAATTAGTTGCCATCAAAACTAATACCTTTAGCCTTTTTGAAATTCAAGACATGAAAACAATAAATGTTGTGACAAAAATATTTTGTTACAAAAAGAAGGTTTAAAATCTTTTTATCAACAAAATTGTTATTATTGTAAGTTTCACCTTAGGTGTTAGGTTTTCATTAAGTAGGTTGGCTATTATCACCAATTAAGCATAATTTTTTTCAATCATGTGCAATAAATGTTATTTGATATCTTGTTCAATATTTTTTATTGACTTTCATTAACATTTATTTTCTAAGGATACCCAATAATTGAAGATGTGTTGTGATTTTAATGTTGGGTTCATAAGCAAAGGTCAACATGAAAGAGAAAATGTATGGTGGGAAATGTCATGGGACTCGTGCACACCCTCCTCACAAGTGCGGAAGAGTGTGAAGAAATTAATTTTAAACATTCCCAAGTGAAAATCACCTTTCATTTGGGTGTTGGAGTTCCAAAATATTTCAAGTTTTTAAAACAAAATTACAAATGATAAACCATTTTCCAATAAGAGTTTTTTACAACGTTGAAAAAGTCTTAAAATGTAAATATAAAAAATGGAGATCTAAAATGTATATAATCATATTTATATTTGGTGTTCAATGTGTATCTAAAAACATAAAACTATAAAAATATTTCAAACTACAAATTGAAAACCAATTTGAAGATTTTTATTAAAATTTTCCCCACTTTTGATAAATTTGATAAATGAAAAAAAAGTCATTATGAATAGTTTCAACACTAATGCACCTCAATTATTCATAGTAACCTATACATTCTCACAAGTTACCTAGTCCATAATATGTTTATGAGTCTTTGATGATAACATTGACCACATTACAAATGCATAAATTTGGCCGAAAAATTTAGTTTGAAAATTTATTTTTTTAATAATGAAATAGGGAAATTTATCTTTTGTCCATACACACACCCTCTAAATCAACACACACAAAATTCCAAAAAAAATCAAAACTCGAAAACTCCTAAATTAGGCTATATCAATTCCCACACATTACAAGGTTAAAAATTCTAGGAGTGCAAACTACAAACCCATCCAGACCAATTCCAAAGAAAAAAAAAATTTAATTCCCTAAAAGTCCTTAAATTCTTTATTTTTAAAATCCTCTTTTGACCACCCCACAAAGGACAGAAAATGGAATTTTATTTCTTTGGGGGGGGGCGGGGGGGGGGTGATCTAAAAAGTTAATAGTTACCGCGAGTCCAGCCAATCGGGCAGGGTAGCCCGGCTGACCGGGGCATGCGAAAGTGCCTGTCTATCCGTCCGTAGGTGACGCAACGGTGTCCGTGTCCTAGGCTACCCAAAAAAGCCAGAAAAGAAAACCGTAGTATGAATGCAACTCTAGCTCCCTTGTGATTGGACTAAATATGGCCAAGATCATCTTCCGACAAGTTTGTCCAGATTTCAATCAATCGCATGCTGCCACGACAGTCCACCGGGTGCCTCAGGTGCTGATCCGTTCATGCCCGTTCGGGTGCCCGGGTCCGGGACAGCCGGGCAAAGGAGGAGGAGAAGCAGATGAAGACGGGAGAGAGAAGCTGGCGAGACGTAGCCTCGCTCAGCGATGGCGTAAGGGGAGGACGATGGTGGTAGGGTTTTGAGATACGCCGGAGTGTGTGCGTCTCGTCGTCTGTGCTCCGAAGAGGAATTGTAGCTGTTCTTTTGCGGAAGCGATAGAGAGTTGTGGCAGTGGAAACGATTCAGATTTGAGAAAGTTGCTGCGGTTTTATAACGCGAGAGAGGTTGGCAGGGTGTTTTGCGGGATTTTTTCGGTTGATACTCCATTGCTGAGGAGGGACGGGGACGGGATTGCTGAAAAGATCGAGGTTTGAACGACGGGGGATAGTAGCGTGAGCTGGAAGTGTCAACGACAGACGAGAGAGGTTTATTCATGCGAGCTTTGCAAATAAGTGTAGTCTAAAGCACGCAAAGGGTTCCAACCACGTTCAAGGAAGTAGGGTATGAAAGTGCAGGACGTGGGGTACAGGGACGTTAGATACGAGACAAACGTAACGGGAGACAGTAATGAGATATGGCGATGAGGGAAGACTCGAGAGTGATAGGAGACAGTGGATTGTCGCGTCATTTATGCACGTTATGCGCAGTCTGAAGAGCTCTGCTGCGGGCCGTTTTTCTGCCTCTGAAAGTGTGAGTGTTTTCTCAACTATACATCAGAGCTACAAATGTGTGAATGCATAACTGATAGTTGATTGATATCCTGTCATTTGCTTCAGTATCCTCTTATGTCCCTAGGCTGTTAGGTTTGCGGCCATCTTCAAGAGGTGCAGCAGCTATGACCACACGAACCATGCAGAACGATGTCCATGTGATGCTGTGGACGGTTCCAGTAAATGCATTTAGTAGGCAGTTTAGCAATACCTCCTATGAAATGAATCTGATGTATGTGTGCAGCTGCAGGACTCTGGTACAAAACTAGTTAAACTAAGGCAGGAGACCACAGAATCTAGTGGATAAGCAACAGGCCCACACGGGCGGCAACTGTTTTTGGTAGAGGGCAACTTGCAATGGCTGCTGCTGGCAGCACAAGCCTTATAGGTGGGAAGGCAGGTTCAAGTGGAGTTGATCAACTGCCGAAAGAGATGCATGACATGAAGATTAGGGGTGAACAAATCAACCACATTGATGATAAGGTATCCCAGCTTCTATTGCACTTGCACTCTGCTGCCAAGGTAATAGTCTGTAGGTATGCCTATCTCTACAGAGGATTTCCTGGTTTGTGAATCTGATTTCGGGCCATTTTGTGGTTGTAGGAGATGGAGGCAACTGTGGTTGATGGGAATGGCACGGAAACAGGTCATATCATTTCAACCACAATTGGTGGTCATAATGGCCAACCAAAGCAGGTACTTACTTTTGCTTTCCAGCATCTCATTGAATGCACAGATTATTTTAGAATGGAATGCCTAAGTAACTGATTATATCATATTGTATTCACCTGCAACTCCTGTTGGGAGTGAATTAAGTGAGTTGGCAACGATGGCTGCTTGTCCCTGGCATACTTGATGGAGATGATAGTATTATAGTTTCTGAGTGGCAGGTCCACAGTTTACCTGGACCAATGGACTAGGATTTGTTTGGGTTTTTCAGCCACTTTGTGTGGAGTGTCTCAATAATAGGATACAAGTGTATAAATGTGAGATTTTCAATGTCTTTCTGCAGACCATTAGTTATGCAGCAGAGCGGATTGTGGGAACTGGATCTTTTGGAATAGTATTCCAGGTAAGCAGCCATCGCATAATGCATAAACTACTTTCTCATTATGCATATCTTCTCCTTATTGGTTAGGTGATGAATCTGAGCTATGATATAATAGGATTTATTTTTAACATTCTGTGAGATGTTGAGGCTGTCACACACAGCTGAAACAGTGCTTGTGAAGCCCAGACTTTCCTAGAGGACAACTTTTTATTCAGGTTCAGGAAAAGGTGGCCAGTCAATTGATGTTGTATGGGAAGTGTAACAGGCAAAGTGCATTGAGACTGGAGAGACTGTGGCAATTAAGAAAGTCTTACAAGACAAAAGGTACAAGAACCGAGAGCTTCAGATTATGAGATTGCTGGACCATCCAAACATTGTGGCATTCAAGCACTGCTTCTTTTCCACCACAGACAAGGATGAGCTTTACCTCAACCTGGTTCTTGAGTACGTCCCTGAAACAGTGTACAGAATCGCAAAGCACTACAATCGCATGAATCAGCGCATGCCTTTGGTGTATGTGAAACTCTACACTTACCAGGTATTCTTCTGGTCCTTTGGTTGCCTAACTCATCCACTTGCCATCATATTTATCGCAAATTTTTCAGTCTGCAAGCTGTAGTCAGCTTGTTCAGCATAATCTACTGATGTCAACTCTGTCTAGTGGTTGATTGATGGTTTGGAAAATTGTCAAGTTTTAGTTTAGGGTTTTGATATGGCAAGATCATAAACAAAGTAATCACGGCAGAAGTTTATTGGATAAATTCCTTGGGTGCTGGGCACAGATATGTCGATCATTGGCACATATCCATAGTGGCACTGGTGTTTGTCATCGTGACATCAAACCTCAAAATCTGCTGGTATTCTTTCATGCTTGCCATATTTGTGGTTCAAATATCTGGTGTCTTCTTCCTGTTTGGCTAAATGAAAAACTGTAGCAGAACTGGGCCTGTTGTAATGTCCATTTGCATGTGTGACATTTGTAATCTGTATTTCCTATTGCTGCCGGTATTTTGACAGAAATTCAGTACGTTGGTTAATGTTTGACATTAACCTCCACCCATTGCCGGGAACTGATGAAGTCAGTGGGAATGTTATGGTATGTGGTCAATACCATACGTGTTGCTGTTGAAGGTCCTTGAACGTGCATATGACCATCTCTGTCATTACTATCACTCCTCAATTCTGTATTTCTCTGTAGGGTGGGGTTTCATTGTTTCATTCTTGCTGATTGGTTGCTTTAATGTTGTCAGATGTGAAATAGTCATAACCTTCTTATCAGGTCACCTCTCAATTCTTTTCAGGTTGACCTAAAATATTAAGTATTGAGAAGATATATTTGTATGTGTGACAGGTGAACCCACATACCCACCAGCTCAAGCTATGTGATTTTGGAAGTGCTAAAGTGCTGGTAGGCTCTCTTCTGACTTTGCTAATCTCACACAGGATATCAGCCTCTCCGCAAGAATCTGACTGGGGATTCTGAGGAATGGATTTTGTTAGCTTTTAGCTTCCCTAATCACTAAGTATTCTGTTTCAGATGACAAGACATTGAGAAGCTTTGATGTTTCTGTATGTACTTAAGTTGTGGAAGGGGAGTATATCATTATCCAGTTTACTCTGTGGTGCATAGGTGAAAGGGGAGCCCAACATCTCATACATATGTTCTCGATACTACCGAGCACCAGAGCTCATTTTTGGGGCTACAGAGTACACCACTGCCATTGATATCTGGTCAATGGGCTGTGTGATGGCTGAACTTCTTTTGGGTCAGGTATATGCTCCTTAGATTTCACAGTTCAATTTTTCCCATCTATTGGATTTTGCTCAACCATCAGAACTGCCACATTCACTATAAAGAGCTGGCATTGCTGCAGTTCATAGCATGTCATCATCTCTGAGTTATTTTCTTTCTTTGCGGCAGCCCCTGTTTCCAGGAGAAAGTGGAGTTGACCAACTGGTTGAAATCATGAAGGTACATTTTGTCAGCTGCAAATAGGATAGTATATTCACTTGTTCAGTGCATTGAGGATTGTTTTTACATGTTTGTTCTTGTGAACTGTACTCTTGTAAAAATGGCTTCATCTTTGGTTGCTCAGGTTTTGGGCACACCAACAAGGGAGGAGATCAAGTGCATGAATCCAAACTACACAGAGTTCAAATTCCCTCAAATCAAGGCTCATCCCTGGCACAAAGTATGCAGTCTTCCTCATGGAAATGTGCTGTTAATGAAGTGTGCAACCTTGTATATTGAACATCTCAGTGGTGGTGTGTCTGCCTTCTGTCTAACTGTGGTCCTGACTTGACATAGGTCTTCCGCAAGAGAATGCCACCTGAAGCTGTTGACCTGGTCTCAAGACTTCTTCAATATTCTCCAAACTTGCGCTGCTCTGCTGTGTGCATTCCTACCTTTTGAATCTCAATTGTGTTATGATAAGTTTTTATTATTGTGAATTTCTTCAAGAGACCTAGGTGCTGACTCTGTTTGTATTCAGCAAATGGGAATAAAATTTGGTTATAGCTGCAACTTTCTACAGGCGCATTAGTGTTGCAACTGTTGAAGAGCATTATAGGCGGTGTCACATATTTGTTGGATGATCTTTAGATCAGAAGAAGAATTAACTGTGAGATAGCCAGCAAGTCTTTTTTCTGTGTCATGTTTTAGTCTTTAATTCCTTTGCAGCATAGTCTGTGCTTATAATTGTTGGGTTTGTTTGGGATGTAGTTGGAGGCTTGTGTGCATCCCTTCTTTGATGAACTCCGTGACCCAAACTGTCACTTGCCAAATGGTCGCCCTCTGCCCCCTCTTTTCAACTTCAAGCCACAAGGTAATCCCATTAGCTTCTTTCTCATGATTTCTCTTGGTCTTTTGTCTCCTTTGCTGTCTCCACTTTGAGTTGAGGTCAAGCTACAGCAAGGAGAGTTTTGGATTTAAGTGAAGAAATAAATGTGCTGGGGTGTAGTTTTTGCTAAGCAAACACTGAGACATATTGGCAAAGCTTGTTTGTTTATTTCTGATGAATGTCTGCTCAATCTAAGAGATGAAGTTTGGGGCTGTTATTGGAATGGCAGAATTGAAAGGTGCAACACCTGACATTCTGCAACGCTTGATACCAGAGCATGTGAGGAAGCAAAACCCAACGCTTGCCCTTTAAAGAATCTGCGAATGGACACCACCACCTCATTCTCATGGCCACATTTTGCATAACCAACTCTGCTTTAAAAGGAATGAATAATATTCTTCTTTCAGCATAGTGGCTTACATTCATTTACATGTTCTGTCTCTCAAAAGCAAGCATTTTCTGCTAATGCTGCATTCAAGGATTGGAAAACTTGCCAAATGTCTAGCAGGTCAAAGTGACCTGATGGGATACTTCTTTTAGTATGTATGGGGGAAGTGGTCTGGGGTTTGCAGTCTCCCTGACAAATATGACTGTAACAAAAGTGATTGTTTGTTACCAAGAAAAGATGCTGGTCTGTCATGTGGGTAATGATGCCATTATGTCAAGACACTGCTGTGCAAAGTAGCCTGACTTTGTGGACTGTGTAAACCTGTCTGAAAGGTAAAAGTATTACACAAGTCCAGGTTGATATGTACTGTGAAGGTTGAGAAAGACGATCTTTGATATCATGAGAATGCTAGGACGATGCAAATCTAATTTCATCAGTGAAGAGAGGTAAGCAAGCACCTACCCTCTATGGCTTTGAATATCTCACCAATTTTTAGCTTCCTTGAAATGCCTGATCTAAGCCAAAGGATGTTTGGTTTGCAGCTTCAATTTAGGTCAACTATAGTGTTGCCAAAACTGCCTTCTGTGTTTTTTGGCCCATGTCCTAATTTCTGTGTGGATTTTACTGTCTCCTGTTGTCAATATATGTCAGTTTTTGCTCTTTTTCTCCTTCTACAAGGTTCTGCAAGATAGGGTTTGGAGCTTGTTGCTTCCTTCGGTTTCATTTCTGTCAAATCCACAATTTTACATGCCACAGTGAATGACCACTCATGATATGCTGTTTGATGAAAACTGCAGAAGTAAATCAAGACAGATATTAGGACATAGAATGTTTAGGATATGAATCCAAACGATTGTTGAAATAGAGATATCTTGTAGACAAACTTTCTTCCCTTTCTGAAGTGCTTTGTTGCAGTCCTCTGGAGAGCAGACTGCTGGACAAGAATTTTCAGGATACATAGAGGCTAAAGAAAGCCTATTTTCAGAGACCCTGTAACATGTACAATTTCTTAGGTTTTTCAGGATACACAAAGTCTGAGTCCATCCCCAGTGGTGCTCAATATGTGATCCTGCCAAAACGGTGTTGACATACACATTTAGGTACTTAATTGTGTGCAATCTCAACTATGAAACTAAAGCTGGGACTGCAAAGAGGTTGGAGACTACTAATAGCAAACCAGCTGGACCAATGATTATGATTGGCCAATCAGACACAGGGAGCAGCAATATTACTCCGTTCTCCAGATGCACAGACTTTTACAAGACTTCGCAACAGTGTGTTTTTTTCAATTTCCTCATGGCGCTAGGGTCAGGGAAGTCAAGGAATTTTTTACTTAAATTGTGACATTAACTCAAAGGAAGAAACTCTTAGAACTCTTAGACACCACATTTAAGTGTCCTGCAAGAATGTAAACCATTTTGCTGAGCCAAACCAGCATGTTTTGATTTTTCTTCATCCAATTTGAATTTGCAGGGGTCACATACCAAGCACATACTGAGGGTGAGAGAACATGTTTTCAGACAGCTTGTAGACTGTACCAATCCTGAATTCTGGAGGCTTTGTAAGGCTGTTCCAGAGCATCCTTGTAAGAACGCACCCTCTACACACAGTTGCCATGTCCTCAACAGAAACTGTAAGTGAAATGCCGACAAAATAGGATGTGGAAACAGGTTTAAGTGGTTTGTGGGGATGTCAGAGTGAAATCGAATGATGAATGGACCCTACCTATCTATTAACTACAAAGTTTGCATCCATTTTTTTACTACCTTTCGGAGCCTTCTGTTAGTGGAGGACAAAGACTGTACATCCAGGTTTCACCCGCATTGGGACGAAGAAACATCCTGCATGAGGAGCTCGTCTTCCCTGTTCCTTTCGGGGTCAGGGTTTAGGGTTTAGGGTTTCTTTTGTTCCTCTCGTTAGTTTTTCGCATCCGCGGTGAACTCTCTCTTGTTCCTTCCTGCGACGTTTTGAGGCCGCAATGAAAGTTCCAACGCAGTAAGGGATTTTCTCTACGAGGAAGGAGAGTGAGAGAGGGAGAAGAAGAAGAAGAAGAAGAAGGAATAAGAAATCATCATGGCGGATACCGTGCAATACCAGTTGGAGCGTATGCTCCCCGAGCTGGAAGATTTGGAAAGCCGGAAGCTTTTCTCCCGCTCTGAGATTAAGGAGATAGTGCGGAAGAGGCGTGATTTCGAGTACATGCTCAAGCGGCCTTCCACGTTGAAGCGAGACTATTTGAGGTATGTACAATATGAGACGGAGTTGGAGGATGTGCGGCGAGCCAGGAAGAAGGTGATTAGTCACAACTTGCGCTCCAAGGGCGAGAAGTGGCGTGGCTCTCTTTGTGATCGAGCTAGTGCAATGCGCATCATGTTCATTTACGAACGCGCCGTCACTAGATTCAAAGGGGATTTAGATCTATGGTTTCGGTTCCTGGAATACTGCCGCGCACAGGGCTCTCGACGGTTCCAAAAGGTGTGCGTTCTAAGAACTTGTCTCAAATCTTCCATCCTTCTTCGAAATCAATCCATGAATGCTGTACCTTTCAGGAGTTTCAATTGTCCATGGAAACTCGGTTGAATTAGGGTTATAGTTTCTGCTCATTCATGTTATGGAGGAGGGTTGAGGGTTGAGGGCTCAGTTTAGAATTTCCAGGTTTTAGTTTATCGATTAGAGTTTTCCACCAGCTCGCCATTGGTTGTGGGTTCAGTCACACGTGGTGTGTGCAAGATTTCGGCCAGAAATACACTGCTGTGCAGCCACATTATCCTTTATGGCTGCTATAAAATATTCAACTCGGATGCAAAACTGTAGTGAGTGAAAAACTTGAAGCACAGACTGTTCTACTTCTTCTTCACTGTCCTAGACTGTGGCCTGTGCAAGCAGGATTCAAACTCTTAAATTTGAGGGTACCGTTGTTTGATAGAGATGCGGTTGTTTGTTTTTCAAGGCAGCAACAAAGGCTCTACGGTTGCACCCTACTGTGCCTGGCTTGTGGATCTATGCAGCTGTTTGGGAGTTTGAACACAATCTCAATGTCACTGCAGCACGTGTTTTGATGCAACGAGGGCTGCGGATGTGCCCAAAATCTGAGAATCTATGGGTGGAGTATTTTCGCATGGAGCTGACTGCTGCTCAAAAATTGAAGGCACGTCAACTTGTATTAGGCATAGGCCATAAACCCAGACCAGAAGCCTTGCTGGAGAATGGGAATGCAACTGAACACAGCGGTATGGTTGAGGTGGAGCTTGATGGAAATGTAAGTAGAGATTTGGAGATAGTTGCTAGAAAGGAGGATGCTGGGATAAATCTTATGGTTGAGCAGGAGGCAAGCTTTAAGATTGCCCGAGCAATATACAGGAGTGCAATTGCTGCATTGCCAAACAGTCCTGGTCTTCGGCAGCAATTTCTGGAAGTGATAGAGGCTATTGATCTGGAACAGGCAGGGGCACTGGAGATTGAGATTCTTTCTGGTTTAAGGGATAACTTTCCTGGTGATGAAAAGAGTTGGGATTGGCAGGCACGTCGCTGCCTTTTGAAAGTACATAAGCAAGGGGCGGACAACATAAAAAGTGCCCATGAGAAGGCCATTCAGGTAAAAGTTGCATCCATGTAGCAAATGCTTATATTATTAGCACTGTAAGCACTGTTGCAGTTCTCTCTGGTTGTCAATTTCCTGCTTCTTACTGCACTTTCTTTCGCTTGGTGCTTCTCTTTTGGCTGACTTTTAAGCCTGAAACCTACTCAACATACTGGTACACTATGATTGGAATGTGAATCCTCATGTGATGACTCAAAATGCAATGGAACATGTACTGAGGCTTTATATATTGGTTGATCGATGAGTAGTTCAAGATTATCTGCAATTGGCAGATTTATGTTTGGAGCAATGACAATAGCATGTCTGGTGGTTGGTGCTTGTAGGTTTATGAAGAAGCTATTCAGTCAGTTCCATCCGCACGCATGTATGAACTTTATGCTCACTTTCTGGCTGAATGGTTGGAAACTGACCACATGGAGGGGGTGAGCAAACTTGGGGTCAGTGAGACAGAACAGGAGAATAAGGAAGAAGAGGCCAGTGAGGCCCTCCTTGATTTGTACAGCCGAGCAGAGTCAGCTGGAGTTGCTAGTGATGTACTTGCACAAGGCCATGTAAATCTTTTGATTCGATTGGGGAAAGAGGAAGAGGCTAGGGAACTTGCCAGAAAAAACTGTATGGAGGGGGCCTCACTTTGTGGATCTGCTAATGCTTGGGCACTCTATATGTTGCTAGAGAGAAGTTTTCTAACTGTGGATTCAGATGGCATGATTCAAATGGCTAAGCTTTTCAGACAAGCATTGAAGATTCCAATTGCTGATGCCAAACCTCTTTGGCAAATGGTAAGTTATGACTGCAAAGTCTCTACAGTGTTGTGGTATCTCAGTGTAAGGCTGGCTTATGTGGGCCAGCTGCCTGTCTACTTTTCATGTGGAAATGTAGAGGGGTGGGGTTTTAAAATCAGGCTCAGCTGGGATCTTGAGACAAACATGTTGAAAATGATGAGTGGGATTTGCAGGCATTTGAGGTTCTAGGAGGACAGGAGAGCCATTTTGATTCTCTATTGCAGATGCTGGAGACAGCATTAGGGGGTGGAGGTGGGAACCATGCTGGGGCAGAGGTTGCATGTACATTCGTTAAGTGGGTCCTCCATGCGAAAGGCATTGAACAAGCTCGACAGGTCTACACACGGTAACTGTACCTACCTTACACTAAGTAAACCTGCACTGGTAGCTGTAGTTGTCATATCAATGGATACGACCTAACCAACTTGGTATTTCATCTTTCTGTAGATTTTTTTCATCTGTAATTGCTGAGAGCAGTTGCGTATTTTTGCAATTTCAGATTTGTAGCTCTACCAGGGCCAAGCATGGAGCTATTCAGGCAATGCATTGGTGTTGAGGCTCAATTGCATGCCATTGGCAACACTGAAGCACTGAAATACATGCGCAAGCTGTTCAACTCAGCTGTGGAAATTTATGGGCAAACAGACGTCGAGTTGTGGCTGGAGTACTGTTTCCAAGAGAGAAAGGTAACCTTGTCATTGTCTCTTTTTGTTGTGCTATGAGCAGTAACCTGTCCTTAATCATGACTGCAATCGTGCTTGTCATTATTATTGTGACTATGTTTACGGTCCATCTTTGTTGTCATGGTCTTCATTTTCACATTATCTGTGCAGCTATGCTAACTTTCTAGATTTGTGTGCATGGATGTTTCCAGGCAGGAAACATTGAGGCAGCAACTGCAGTATACTGGAAGGCACAGAAGACTTTAAGGGACCCCTCATCCTTTTATGAGAGATACCAGGCATTGAGTTGATTAAAGAGACATTAGTGTGCCACTATGGTGACATTAGGATTTTTTGGGATGTAATATTTGTATTGACACCTTACAATTTCAGTTTTGACCAACATTAATGCCCCTTATGGAGGTTTGTATGTTGCAGCTTTCATACTGTTACCTCGGCTTTATTCTTCATGATGACTTTGTATTGTCAAAGGTGAGGAAATATAGGTTCTGTGCTATACCATGCATGCAGAATGGTGTCAGAAGTAAAGGCTGAAACAGAAGGTGAGAATAAGTCTTTAGTAAGGGCCTTGGTTCCACTGTGCTACTTTGCTTAGAAACAATGACATCACTAATGGAAAATTGATAGCAATCTGATCCATTAGTAGTGTAAACTGACCATTTTGACTCATGCTAACAAGTCATGATATGATTGGATGAACATCTTGACAGGAGTTGGACTACGAAAATTATGTTGTCAAATAAGAGTAAAGAATCTGCAAACTTGGGTTGCTCCTGGTGAATTTTTTTCTGAGCTTTCTTTCAGGTTCAAAGTTGTAGGGGCTTTGAAACGCTTATTAATTGTGGTGTGCACTCAGTTTCAGTTCACAACCTGCCCCCAACCTTGCCCAGCATTTCTGATCATCTACACAGTTCTTATCAGTGGCATCTGGAGATTGTCGCAGAGTGAAATAGTTATCTTTGGTCATTTGTCCAAACTGAAAAACTGGACTTCAAATTGGCCTTAGTAGGCTCAACATGATTGCATCTGGAGCTGCTTCAGCTTTTGCTAAGATGAAAGAAGACAAATTTGGATGTCCAGCTTTTCTCTAGTACTGAAATGGTTTTTTGCTAATGTTTCAACATGATGATTTACAAATAGGTAGTGTTGCAGTGTGGTTTCATCAGTGGTTGCAGACTATCTGAAATCGACAGTGTCGCAGAGATTCGAATGCCAAACTTTATCTGCACAATTTTGATACTTCAATTCTGTTGTGCAACCTAATCATGGTATTTTTGGTTTGACCATTGGATGATTTGCAAGCTTTGGGTATTTGATCTGCTACAACTTATGGGAAAGAAAGAATGCAGGGTTCAAAGAATACAATATACCATCAGGGAGGTCATTAATATGATGGGCCAAACTCTAACCAGAAAGAAATTCACTTTTTCCATGTTAAGAGAATCCTCGCCTACAAACTGCATAGTATGTTTTGCATGAAGTACAATAAAGTTTACATCCTTGCTTACGCATTGCATAGTATGTTTCGCATGAAGTAGGGTTTAGGGTTTATGCCAGTTTGGGCCAGTAAGATGGCTTTGGGCCAGTATTTGTGCACAGGATGTTGGGCGTGCAAATTTAGGCATTGCATAATCTAACAACTGCTTGGTCCAGGTGATTTGCTATTAGTAATCTCCCACCTCTTAAAGTTGCAATTTTCACATTTGTGGGTGAGGCTTGGGAAATAGGAAGTCATCTTGAATAGGAGAAATGTTGTTGGAGGCCCAAATATTGGGTACGGATAGAGCTACTCTTAGATGGCATATCCTCACGATCGAGAGGCAAGATTCAGGATAGGAATTGTGTTTGTGTATGAATGTTTTAACAGGCTTAAACTAAGGTTGCAAGGTTGAAAGCAGCTGCACAAGCCTCAATGTTGGAGAGAGACAAGGAGATGCAAGAAGCACTATTAAACTCTCAATAACACATAAAGACAACTTGAACTTAGAGATGTCCATCAGACAGCATGAACAACAATTGAACTGAAAAAAACAAGGAAACTTACCATTACTTTGAAAATTGTGCTAGAAACTCATAATGCAGATTTTTGTGTAATTCTTGGATGTTGGTACACAACCCAGGCCAACTGAACAAATGTGTGATTTCCTGTATCCTTGGATCAGTACCATTGCAGTTCAGTTGGTGGGCAAAGTCATCAAAAGAGCAAACCAACTTTGGAAAAAATATTAAATTAGAGAAAACAAATTGCAACATTTATTTATTTGGTTTTCTCATCCCAGAAGATTGTACATTAGTTTTATGGGAGGTCTTCTCATACTCTTTAAAGCTTTTTGAACCCCACATACCTAAGGTAGCCAATGAGTCTTTCACCCATTAAGAACCACTACATGCCAGCATGATACATGAACCAATTCTAGGTGAAAGGAAGAATGATCATCACCTACCAAAAATCTATGGAAAACTCCATGGTTCAGAACCCAACACTGACTACCAATGAAATTACAACTTGCAAGAGGCTTCCCAGGAGAAAGAAGGCTAGGTAGTAAAAAGCTTTTTATATGACTCCATTTGAAGCCTTTGTGAACATGTTTAAACTTTCCTGTTGCAGTTATTGACTTTTGTGTTGATGCACTGAACAATGAGTGGATGACAGTAGTACATACTATTGTCAGCCTCCTATAAGTGAGAAACTCATAATTGCAAGGACTACCTACATGATAGAAATACTATACACACTATAGAAAAGACAAAGAGAAACATGACTCCATTCATAGCAATGTAAAATATGTGAAATGCATTAAAATTGTTAATGTTTAATAACACTAGAATAAGTGTAACGTGTATATTTGTGTAAATTGAGATTTGTGGTTCTGATTATGATATGTGAGAGTAGTGATTTGTTGATTAAATCAGATATTTGTCAAAAGAGGGATTGAAACAACACGCATGAAGTGGAGTGAAAATAATAAACTTTTGCATGCTTACTTTGGAGGACATGAAAGACACATTAATGTAAATTGATTAATTAAAAGTAAAATGGCATTTTAATTAATTGATGTTGATTGCAACTTGTGTTTCCTTGAAGAAAATGGCAAGTGAGTCATTCTTATCTTATATGTAGATATGATCTATTAAAGTTTGTAAGTTAACATGGTATTAGAACAAATATTGGCCAAATCTCAAAAGTGATTTGAGTACCACTAGGAAGGACTGGGACATAGGGTGTAGCTTCACCAAGAACTAGTTTTGTATGTGCATGGATTGTTTTAAGTGCATTCAAATAAAAAAGTCACACATGATTTTACAAAACAATTCCTTTGCAAAAAGCTAAAAATTGCATAAAGTTGGGTGTGATTTTAAAAGTTGATTCCTTCAAAAGAATCAAAGCACAACAATAATTTAAGTAATTTTGAAGAAATAAAAAATAATTTATTTTGAGTCTACTTTTGTCTTTTTCACTTATAAGCAAGTGGAGCAATGGGAAGGATACTTTGCAATACCTTTAAAGGTCTTTCAACACACATAGTATAATGCACTTGGAGTAAAAAAAACCAAAGAAGTTGGCTATAGACGAGTCAATGAATAGGCCAAATGGAGGAGTGCAACAAATGCAACTTGGTAGTGGAAGATATAGTTGTGCGTTGAACTCATGGATGCAAGCTTTGGTTATCCAATGTTTACTCCCAACTTTACAATATGTAGTTAATTGTTTCAAACTCCCTCAAGATGGCATCATTCATGTTGTTGATCTTGGATGTTCTTGTGGTGCAAATGTTTTTAATGTTGCAAATATCATATCAACTAGTTTTCGTACAAATGGAGCATCATAAATTCAATATTTTTTCAATGATCTTCCAACAAATGATTTCAATGTTCTTTTCCAACAACTTCCACCTTTGGACCCAATGTTGGGTGGAAATCAAAACATTGATGCATGTTCTCCTCCTTTGAAATAAAATCAACCAAATATTTTTGAATCCAATGTTCAATTGCAACAATGTATTTTGGATTTTGGAAAAGGGACAAAAGAAATGGAGGTGGAAACTAGCAAAAGGTTATATTATGTTGCGGGTGTCCAAGGTTCATTTGGGAACGCCTATTTCCTTCTTCAAGTCTTCATCCTATTATTTCATGTCATGGATTGCATTGGATTACCCATGTAAGTTAAATTCTTTTACCACATCTTTCCACCCATTTTGAATTATTACATCCATTCAAAAGGACAAATGAAAGGATTGGCAAGAACAAATTTATTCATGATGCAATTATCATTTGACAATGGCCTTAACATTAAGACTCTAGCTTTATCAATTGTTGATAAGCATAATCAATACTCTAAATCACGAGTTAGTTGTTTTTTTCATTACCTTTAACCTTGTATTTGACCTTTTTATGTAATTTAAAACAAGTGATTATAATACAGTTTCCCAAAGTTATTCAAGACAAAACATCAATTGCATACAACAAAGGACAAACTTTCATAAATGGACAAAATCCAAAAGCTTTTGAGGCATGTGGTGAAGCTTTCCAAGAAAATTTGCAAAAAAAATTTTATTCATCGAACAATTGAAATGGCATCAAATGGAATCCTAATTTTGATATTTTGTGGTAGTTGGACAAACCTTTCTACAAAAAAAATAAACAATGAATCAACCCACACACATGTTGATTTCCTTATGGAAATGTGTGAGTCCATTTGGGAAGATTTCATTTTTGAGGTATGTTAAAAAAAAACAAATTATTTAATGATGAGTAACAATTTTAATTCTTAAATGTCACTTGTGCATTTTTCATAATACAATTGTATATATAGGTCCATGTACTCTTGTCATGGAAAAATTGCAAAAAAACCTATAGAAAGATTGTTTGATACTCAAAACATTTTGGGGTTTGGAATATGAAACGTTGAAAGTTGTAATAAGGAGCAAATATTACATGTATTTAACATATAATTCAAATTGTGCATAAATATTATTCTATTTTTTCAAGTGCATTATGATCATATCATAAACATTTACCAAGGTTGATGGTATCCATTCATATTACCTCATTTTACATAATAATTAATACAAAATCAAAATATGAATGCAGGGCTTGACCATTGAAGAATTAAGGGATTTTTTCAACTTTCTAGTATATTATCCAAGTGCAAAAGAAATTCATATGGCAGTGGAAAAATCAAATGTATTTGCGATAGAAATGTTTGAAGTGCAAGAAACAATTATTGCTAGTGAAATATTTGAGCAAGGTTAGGAATCATTTTTGGAAAATCTTGAATTGTATGGTAACATGACCTCAAATACTTCAAGGTCTACATTTGGAGAGCTTCTTGAAAGTCACATTGGTGTGGAACTTGCCAATACTTATTTTCAACCTTTAAAAAAAAATTGCAATTCATTTTGGAAGCTTCCAAGTGAAATTCTACTTGTTCTAAAACGCAAGTAATGTTTTTTCTCATGTGAAACATTTTACATATGTTTTAAAATTGTAACATGTAGATAAATTAATAGCCCAAGAAGTTAGAACTATTTTGCGTATGTATATAAATTATATTGTTGATGTATAACATGATTTTAAAATAGATATTAAGTAGACTTGTTTTGATATTTGATTATGAAACATGGGGTTTAAGTGGGTATAAGAGTTTAATTAGCAATACTATTTATAAGATTAACTCATAGAAGGAAGTGATTTAGGTTACTTATAATACTCATTATAAGTTATCCTTTGATGCCACACATCTGGAATGGGTTGAAAGTGTGGAAATAAAGTGATAGGGTTGGCATTTATAAGTTTTGAAATTATAATGGTTATATACCTAGAAATGAAATTTCATTTTCAACATGTTATTGTTAAAAGATGCACAACAATGTATTTTTTATCATGGCCCCATGAATTAAAAAACTTGTTTGGTTGAACTCAATTGCACATGTGAAAAAATAATATAAATCAAATGAAAGATATTTGAACATCAAGGATTAATTGAAAATGTAATTGGTTACAACTAAGATTGCTTTGTTCATCATGCCAATTATTATTTTTGAAAAGCATGTGATCTGTCACCATGGATGCAATACTCGTGCAATATCTAAATTATATATAATCCAAGATATAGATGTTTAAATAAAAATTACAATAAATAACAATGCATATAGGTCCAAGTTCTTTCTTGACCTTTCACTATTATCCCTAAGCCTTGAAAGCCTGAATGTAGGTTTGAAGGGGACATTTAGAAGGTTTGTAGGTAAGTATGAACATTTCAAACAAAACATTGCCACTTTTTATTATATCAATTGACCAATTACTAGATCGACTTTTTGCAATCAACAATAAATCAACCAATCAAAACCATCTTCATGAATACAATTGTTCCGATAACATAAATTCAAAACATGTAGTTTTATATCTATGTTTTATGAGAAAAAAATACCAACTATCTTCAAGAGATGTCACACGAGTAGATGTGTGTGATGCACATTAAATTGGTAATGTCATAAGTCAGAAGGTGTTCATGGATGGATATGAGTATTGTATTGTATTGAAGGATGCTATCCATTAGATGAAATGTTGTGACACATATTAGTGGGGCATAAAGCTAATGGTATTGAGTTCAATGTAACTTATGCTAATTTTAGCTCAAATGTTTGAAAATGAAAACTCTTCTTTGTGGGATGAGCCCAATGTCTAGAAATTGACAAAAAATGGCATTTAAATATACAACCTAATGAGCAAAAGCCCAAGCTATTAAAAACCAATAATGATGAAAGTGGTTGCTATCTAGAATGACTAAGGAATTCATTTTCTTAATGCCATTATTCAAGCAATTAATGCATATTTTTACTTATGTGATCAGATTGGAAATTGGTTGTAGAAATAATTTATGAGCATGGACATGGTTTTTATTTGTATATCTTTGATCTTTGATTATTTCCATGATGTAATTTCCAAACATGAAACAACTTTGGGCATATTTAAATAAGTAGCTTTCTTGCACATATTATTAGGTGCAAAACACAAATGGAACATAGTGATTTTGATGATTTTCCAGTGTTGATAATGCATAGGTCCATGGTAAAATGATGGAATTTGTTGTTTTTGTGCTGTATAGTACTTCAGTTTATTGAAAAGCAGAAATCAAATTGCAAATGGGCAAGGGAAGGTTAAATTGCAAGATTTGTTGCGTGCTTGTTCATTTTCCACAAACTTGGTATTATAGTTGTAAAGGAACAATGAAATTATTTTGTGAAGTCTGTTATGATTTCATCAATAATAGTTGTGGAATGTGTTATTGAGCACAAATTGTAATGTACCATTTGAGTATGGTACACAACTTGTCACCATTTGGGAGATCTTACTCTACCAAAACAACAAACAAACCACCTTCCTTTAATAGTTAAATAGGATAGGTTCATAATGAGGAAATTGAATGAACTAAGAAGTGACTCATGAAACTCTGTGACAATAATATAGAAAAGTCAAGCGTACATGAAAAAATTCAGCCAAAATACATGATACAAAATGGGCTAATTTGGTAATTAAAAAAATCATCAACAACCAGTGATTAGGAAATGCTTTGTCAAAAACTTTAGAGAAGTTAGCAAGTCCTCTTTTCATTTCAAAACAACAGGAATGCAAAACACATGCATTTTAGAGGGTTCAGGTCCAGGAGAACATGTATCAACCCGCCAGCAGTTCAATATCACTGGGGTAGATATCCTTATATACTTTTGGCAAAAATTGTCCTCAATTCAGCAAACCATAATTGAATGTAAAACTATATTGAAACTATTACTAAAATTGCAACCCTAAATTCATTAAAACTCAAACCCTAATCAGAAAGCTTGCCTGATCACTTTGCACAAAAAGGGTTTGCTCAAATTTAACCTATTGTGAGCAAGATTTCTTCTGGCCCACACACTACTTTTTCTCAAGAATTCGTCACAGTGCAAAATTTCACACATAATGTGTTAGTCAGTGACATGCAAATTGATTAGCATGGACAAAGACTTAAGAACAGAGAGATAGATGACCCACACAAGAATTTTGTCAGCAAGTAACCAGAAAAGGGTCACTTCATCTACC
>Ga0116231_10005336_pt1 | contig 25368 bp, 18 predicted proteins | sample S1TSphgellanicum_2_FD_89695 | JGI IMG/M metagenome (GOLD analysis project Ga0116231, IMG submission 89695) | Host-associated microbial communities from peat moss isolated from Minnesota, USA - S1T2_Fd - Sphagnum magellanicum MG | ecosystem: Host-associated > Plants > Peat moss > Unclassified... | reverse complement strand
TTGCTCCTCCCTTTTTGCCCCTTCGGCGGGCTTCTTCGGTCCTTTTTCCGTGTGCGTCTTTTTGAAAAGCGGTGGCAGCAGTTTTCCTTTTTTTTTTTTTTTTTTTGGTGTGAAAATTGCTTGGTTGTCGTTCTATCAAGGACTAGAAAACAAGAGTAAGAGGAATGAGAACCATGTGCGTGATCTGTGTGGCAGGAAGGGAGGCGCGATGGTGAGAATCAGTGTGCTAAACGATGCGCTCAAGAATATGTTCAATGCCGAGAAGCGGGGCAAGCGGCAGGTGCTACTGAAGCCGTCTTCCAAGGTCATCATCAAGTTCTTGACCGTCATGCAGAAACACGGTACGAAACCCTAAGTCCCATGAATTCCCCATCTCTCATGCAGCTCTATTTTGCTCGTCTAAGAATGAAACTGTTTTCCATTTTGGATAAGGAACTTGGCCGACTTAACTAAGTTTGTATTGAGTTCTTTGCTCAATACAGCATAGTGTTTTCTGGTTGGTAGCACAGAATTTTTCTGTTGTAAAGTAGTGCCCATTGTCAGGGAGATTGTCTCTGCTATCTTGTAGGTAAGTCTTCAATCAGTTTGACAATAGTTTTGGTTCAGGTTTCCAAAGCAGTGTTTATGTCGGAAGTTGCAGTAAAAAGGAATTGATCCTAAGTGCTTTCTTTTCAAGGTCAGCATCATCATTGGCTGGAACTTGTGCGTGCTCAGGGCTTACTTTCCAATGCAGCTGCTCAAGAGGGGGGAAAAGCTAACACAGATCCGATGATTTTTTTTCTTTTTTTCTGCAGGGTACATTGGTGAGTTTGAGTTAGTTGATGACCACAGAGCTGGGAAGATAGTGGTAGAGCTCAATGGGAGACTCAACAAGTGTGGTGTCATCAGTCCTCGTTACAATATTGGAGTTGCAGAGCTTGAAGACTGGACAGCACGGCTTCTGCCTTCCCGTCAGGTTTGCTCACCTACTGCCAAAATCTCATTCCTTGTGTAGAAGATCTTTTGACATGTTTGTCAATGTGGCTATTCTTAATCCCACTATCTCGTCTCATCCTATTATGATGCATAACCTGTTTTGGTTGAGGGCTGTATATATGAGCGTGTTTATATATGGCAATAAAATGTGTCTTGTGAGCATGACTGTGAAAGAGGTCAATATGTGCAGGTATGTTCCAGTGTCTTCTCTTCAGACCTACAACTGATTTTCTACACTCTAGTTTCATTGATTCTGGGAGAGAGATTGGAGTATTCAGTAGTCAGTTTTTATAGGTTCTTAAGTTTTTAAAGCTTAAATGGAGAGCTTAATTATTCTTCTGAAGAGAAAGGGTTACCCTCCAAGTTTCTATTGAATCAAACCACAAGTTTGCTTCAAAAAGATGGATGTGTGTTGTCTGTTCAGTGTTTCCACCTAAGGTATCTTCAGAGTGATGTTTCAATCACTTCTCAATCCTAAGTGGGGAGGTTTTCAAAACCCATTGGATACTCATGCTCTTAAAACTTTTCCATGTCTTTGTATTCTCTTTTCCCTTCATTTTTTTCTTGTTTCAGTTTTTCTTTTTTGTTCAATTGTTTTCCTTGGTCTTCTTCTCCTTCCCTTTTGCATTTATTGAGGTTGCCAGCATCATGGCTCCTTCCTGTTACTGCAGGTCTTGTGACAGTAACTCAATATAGTTAATGCTAGTGAACTCACCCATTGCTGGAGTGAGTGAAGTGAGTGGGGATGTTTAGTAGCTGGTCACTATGACACAAATATGATGGTTGAAGGTCTTGGAAGATGCTTGTGACTGGCTGTTGTTCAACTGCTCCTCAGTTGTTTTGTGTTTGTTTTTGTTTCCTCCATTCTTTAGGGTTGGGTTTCCTCTTTTTCTGATTTACTGATATGATCTTTATTGGGTATCCTTCAATTTCTCCAGATTGATACAAATTAGTAAGTGTGGAGAAGTTCTAAGTACACAGATATCTGCTGGAGATCTGAGACTGTTGTGGTTGTCAATATAGATTCTCTTCAAGTTCTGACAATGTACTTCTCTGTTTGCAGTTTGGATACATTGTTTTGACAACATCTGCTGGAATTATGGATCATGATGAAGCAAGGAGGAAAAATGTTGGAGGCAAGGTTCTAGGTTTCTTCTACTAACTTGTAACCTGACAGGCAAGTATGCCTGAAGTTTTGGGTGGTGCAGTGCAATTGTTTTAGGAAGTTGTTGGGTGGAGCATATGGAAGAATAATTTGTTTTCATTTACTTGCTAATTTCTGAATATTGCCACTGGGTGAAGAAATTTTGATCATATGCAGAGCAATCTTGTTTTCCTATTCTGTGCGCACAGCTCTGGTGAAGATTTAGCAGCCCATATATTAGATACAATTCGTATGCTGAATGTTTCAGAGTTAAAATCTGTGGTTCTCTTTGAAGGGTTCAAACCATTGAGTGTGCTCAATTGTGCCCCTATTACATCAAGTATTTAAGTATCCAAATCATTAGGCCTTTTGTTGTTTGCTTCCCCACCAAATTCAGAAGTGTAGGAAATCTGGCACTCATGGTTTGTGACTCACTTGAAATGATTTTATGTTTTCTGTCTTATCTGGGCAGTTGCCCACAAAACATTCATGTCTAATAGCAACAACAGATTTGCTTTGTTTCATTGTTGGTTGCAAGTTTTGGGGCAGGTTTAGAGTTTTCACCGCCTTTTTTCTTCTCCATATTCTAGTAGGTTCCTTGAGAAACGAAAAGGATATGGACAGCAGTGTTTATGCTTTAGAAACTGCATGGACAAATTTGTGAGCTATCTGAGTCTTTTGAAAGGATTTCTCAGATTGATATGAAGTTCAAGATTTTCCAAATAGCTTACAAAAACATATTTCTCTCTTTAAGAGGGACAAGTTCTTGCCAGAAGAGCCACCATCTGAACTGTTAATGTTCATGGGAGAGACAGTGTTCCTGCAATTGATGTCGTTGCAAGACAGACTGGTTACTGCCAGTTTAGGAAGTCATTTAATCAATCTACTAGGTGGTGGAGACAATGTCATGGCAAGGATTGTCACAAGTACAATCTCAAGATGCAACAGCTGGATTTCAATGTCAAGGTCTGCAGGCTTTTGAATTCTGAACATTCATCCCTTAAATTCTGCAATTCTAGATGTGATGGATTAAGCTTAATGTTGAAGAAGAGGGCCAAGAATCTCCTCAACTATCAAACCTGCTTGGGAGCACATCCAGTCATGAAAGAATACAACAGACATCTTGTGGAGGTTAAGCCTTTGGAGACTCTTGCCAGGCAATTATTCTTCTTGGAATTGAAGACTTGTACACTAGAAATTGAAATTGAAAGTTTTTCTGTTAAATTGAGATTAAAGTTTTTTTCTGTTAAGATTGAAAATAATTAATTTTGTCTTACTTCTGTAGATGGGATTAACTTAGGTAGAAAACACTATGATCTGATTTCAACAGACTTTGAGGTTTGAGTTCCATATTAGGGTTTCAAAACTTGAAAAGCCTGCTGTCATTATGTAATGGATGGAGGCGAACTGTAAACCATGATTGTTTTCTTGCTTTCAAAGAAAGAACCGGTGGGTAGGGGTAGGGTATATGGATCCAGGGTTGGAGGTTCTCTTCCAGTCAAAGAACCAGTCAAAGGCCATACCCTGAACCACCGGTTATTTCCCGGTTATTTCATGAAATATGTGGGTCTTTGAAAATTTCCCAAATCCTGAAATCTGGAGGGTATTTGAGATATCTGTAAAGTCAGGAAAAGACAGGGTGAGTACCCCGAGTTTGGTCATACACAGGGTGAGATTAAAAAAAACCTGCAAAAAAGTACATATTAGCATTCAAGGGGGGCGGGGTGAAACTCAGAAAACCATGGTTTCCTGAGTTTCACCCTGTGTTTCTTTTTTCCTGAGCGCCTCCACTGCTGCTACATAGACTTTCACTGCTCCTACCTGTACAGCTACTATAATTCCTCTCGAGCCTTGTGCATTAAATGCTGAGATTCAGCATTTCGCTCTGAGTTTCAGCATTTCATACCGAGATTTCCTTACTTTACGGATACCACTAAAAGAGGGGTTAGGGGGTGAAAGACAGGGTGAAGACAAGGGGTGAAATCACTCATTCCAACTTAGTTGGCACACTAAGAGTTTCCTTCAACCATTTTCCCATAAGCACTGACTTTTATCATCTGAATTCATCCGATCAAAAAATGTATTATTAAGGAAAAAGAAAATACCAGTACTCAAAAAATTAAAAGCCTCTGAAAATGATAATGAAAACTAAACCAACCTAACTATATTACATTGGCATCAGCCACACATGAACAAAGGAAGGAAGTCAATGCACCAAACCTCCTATGCAATCCCATAAAATTGAAGGAAGCAAGGAAGGGAAGGCTATGTAACAAATTTCCTATCATGACCTATCCCAGGCACCATGTGGGTCTTGTGTGAGTTTAGTACCACAAAGCATGGGGCTCACAATTTCATCATGCCCCGGATGATAATTTCCCTTTCTTTCTTAATAAAAGAAAAGAAAATCACCCCACCTGATGGTCCACAAACCTTTGCACCAAGAAATGCAAGAATGATAATATTTTCCATACCTTTTACTATGGTAATAACCTTGTGGGTGGGCATTCCATTTTGTGGAATTTTGGTTAGTTTGCAAGGTGTACCTAAAGCCTTACTAAAAGGGCCATCACCTTACACTCATACCATAGCACCTTGGCAGCTTCAGCACTTGTTATATTATTTTCAAAACATTCAAAAATTTCTTTTCCAAAGGAATAAAATGTTGTGAAGGGAAAAAATTGAATCTTCAAAAATATTCTCAATGTGGAAATGAAATTGTTAAAATTAATGAATCATGTGTCAAAGTTGCCAAGGTACTATGGTACATTAATGGCACAAGTGAATTTAGAAAGAGAAAAAGAAAATAAGTGAGGGTACCATAGTACTTTGGCAGCTCTGACACTAATTGTATTATTTGTATAAATGTTGAAAATTTCCAAAAAAAAAAACAAACCCTTTTCAAACAACAAAATTTTGTGAAAGACAATAAAGAATCTTTTGAAATGTTCAAGAACATTTTATTTTTCAACATGGAATCTTCAAAATTAATTATTCAACACACATGTGTTGAAGCTGCCTGGACTATATGGTATCACCAATCAGTACAGCATCCAGGCAGAGAGAAAGGTAAGGTATTGTGAGCAACATGTATCAAGTTATTCTTTGAATTTTTCCTTCAAAGAAGCAAGTGAGTGTGTAGCAGTGTGTGTGTGTGGGTGGAGAGGGAGTTTCAAGGAGTTGCAAGGATCATGAGTAGCATTGATGCAAAGGGATTGGAAAAAATATGCTTTTGCAGAGAACAAAAAGAACGTGGTTGCTCAATATTTTCTAGTACCCACTAGTGTCTAGTTGTGGCTCCAGTTCTGTCGGCTTTGTGGGTTGTTGATTATGCATCGTGGGTGGAAAGTGGATGAGAGAATAAATCTGACAAATGTGTTATGAGGAGAGAGAGAGAGAGAGAGAGAGAGAGTTCTCAGGCCAACCCCGACAAACTGTAATAAACCCATCATTTATTTACAACTTCTTTGTAATAAGCTAGACAAACTAAATATCTAACTTATTTGCCTATCTTTCTAAGGCTTAGATTTGAGCTTCAAGCATGTTGGGTTTGAGCTTCTATGAAAACGGGATATGCTAGAGCCAGAACAAAGCTCTTCTCTTCACATCACACTGGAGGAGTGGAGTGGAGTGTAAGATTACAAATTAGATTCTTGTTGCAAATGGGACATTTCACAATGTTGGAATAAGTTTAAAATGAGAGGATCTTCTTCCTCTCACCCATACATTTCAAAGAATGGGAAAAACAAGGGGGAAAATATGAACTCATCTTCCTCCTCTTGGAGATAAATTTCCCAATGTAAAAAAAGTGGGAAAATAAAAAAAGTGATCTTCTCAACCCACATTAGAGGTTCTGTACTTAAAAAGTACTTACATAGTGGTACTACCTAATGAGTTTAGGTCTTCTGACATAATTAGTTATTTGCAATAGTTGATGATCATCTAAAGGTGGGTACAAATGGGAAGTGCTATTTTGCCTCTCAAAATAAGCCAAGACCATTCTTCTTTGGGAAAATTTTGGTTATTTTATTTTTCTAGAGTAAATTGTACAATTTTTTCTATTTATTGGGGGAAAAATTAGCCAAGTTTTTGACATCACAATATTTTTTAATGAAAAGAAAGGTGGCCAAGACCTCTTAATCTCAAGCATCCAAGGTAAGGTGAAAATCAAGCTCCAAAAGTCACCACTTAATCTGAAAACTCTCCTTCAAGCAATAACTGGTTATTATATGACTGATTATCTTCTTCACTCTGAAACCCACTAGTAACAGACTAGGTTACCGGACATAACCATCCATCATGAGAATTGAGATGGCCTCTTTTCATCCATGTGGAGAGCAATTATGAAAGGTTCATCCAAGAAGTAAAGGGTTACAGAATCATGGGCCCGATGAAAGCCCCGCTTGTTATCTTGTGCGTACTAGTAGGTCACTAATGAAACAGAGGTTGAAGATTATGGGTTGTAACTTGCAACCAGACAGCTAATCAGAGTGTGGAGATTCTGACCCGAATGGGTTCTGTTGAAAATGGAAGCCTTCACAAATTAGGTCATATGAAGCCTAATTTGAATTATCCCTTTACAAGGGCTGCTTCAACACATGCCTGTCAAATAATTAATTAAATTTGAAGATTTCATTTCCAAATTTTTTTTTTCCCTATAGATTCTCAATTTTCTTTTACAAAAAAAATTTCTTTGAAAATTAAGGTTGTTGAAAATTTCAATATTTTTGTAAATAATTTAATTAGTGTCAAAGGTGCCAACCTTCCAAGGTACTACTAGTAGGGCATACAAATAGAAGAAAATGCAAATTAAGGGGTTGGGAAATTTGGGAATCTAGAAAGAAAAGGAAAAAAAGGACATTGATGAAGGTAATAAAAGGAATTATCCAAGCTTTAAAGGATACCATAACTGGGCTGCTGCAATCAATGCTCCTTGTGGGCGCCGTTTTGGTACGTACAGACTTTGAGATCTTTCTACACTTAAGTTACAAAGAGAGAGAGAGAGAGAGAGAGTCAGTTCAACCTCCTCATCATCACCCTCTTGCTATTTAGCTACCTACCATGTTCATGGGATCCACTAGGCTCTTTGCTCATCATGGTTGCTAGCTTAAACTACACCAGTGTTGTCCGGTTATTTGAATTTATAAAGAATCACTGGTTCCCAGTATAAAAATTGATTCAAGATTGGAGAATTGTTGGTTTTGGTTCTTCGCAAAAAAATCACGGATCGAACTATGGCAGGTCCTGGTTACTTCAAAAGCCTTAAAGAACCAGCCATTTTCATGAAAGAATTGACCATGAATTGGTAGTTTTATGGTCACGGTTATTTGATTTGTGTTTCAAAGAATCTGCAATTTGTGATTATTGATCAGAACTGGGTCTTTGATTTTTTTGAGAACCATACTTATGAATCCTAAGAACCGTCCTGGTAACCATGGCAAGTCTGTTCCTGGTTCTAGTATGTGCCCATCAATGAACTATATACCACATGATAAGAAGAAGGTCCGTAGTGTTCAAATACCTTCTGTGTTCCAGAATATCTAGTGTGTGAGAGATATATTGGAATGATCCCGTTTGCATTAATGACTGTTCGCCTAAATAATGTTTCTGTTATTTCATGGGTCTTTATGCATTCTCAAGTGTAATGTGTGGTGAGATAATGTTTGTGGTATTCTCATGGGTCTTAGGTTCTCTTGAGTGTAATGCATGTGGAGAAAAGCTTGTGATCAATCAAGGCAACAACAAGCCATCTCAAGTGCAATACATGTTGAGAACCTTGTGATTGGTCAAGGGTACAAGCCTTCTTCTCAAGCGTAATGCATGTTCAGAATGCTGGGATCAGCCGGGGGAACAGGCCATCTCCGACATAATGTCTAGTGCACATTTTGTTTGATTTTGGAAAGGATGAATCTTTTGTGGAAAAAGGTATGTGAAATGTAAACCTCTTCTATTGCAAGATGATTTTCTAGATAACCATGGCAAAAACTAAAAAATATGTTATGTACGGGTAACAAATGCCTTTCCATACGTATCACAATTTGTCCATGAAAATTCTACATAAGTTTTTAATACCCAATTATAAGATGATGTCACGATTAATGTCAGTTGAACTATATTAACTGTTATTGATTTTGCTACTAAAATCGAAACTACCTACCAATTTTGGGTGTTGGTATCAAGCAAAGTATCTTTGATGGTCAAGAATTAATTTTTTCTTTTTCTTTTGTACCTCAGACTAGTAGCAGCCTTTGGAAGGTTGAAGAGTATTCTTAACCTCCTTTGCATTGCAAAACTATATACCCGCTCACCTAACAATGTTGGGGTGAAGGTTTAGTATTATTATATTTGGATATATTATTAATTGGGAAAGGATTTGTCATCTACCCACAACATGAACTCCACAAACTACCTATTGAATTGTTTACAAGGACATGTGCAAAAACATTTGTGACTTTTAAAGACACAAAACGCATTCGTGCAATTTTAATAGTTATTAGTTTTTCCTAATTCAAAGAAAGTGCATGATATAAACATTTGAGTGATGAAAGAGATGGTATTTACAAAGGTTTCTTTTCCCTAAAATTAATTTTAAAAAATCACTTTGGAGTCTATGTTCATTTATGTTTACTCAAATTAATCTAAATGCTCCAAAAATATTGAAATAAATATTCAAAACATATTTAAAAAATAAGCACGTTTAGTATTGGACGGTTAGCACTTATGTATGCTAGCTTGAAAAATGTTTGTGGGTTCAATGTATCAAATACTACCAGTGTTGGGTGGATACCTCTTTTACAAAAGATCAGTTGAAGCCAGTTCTTTAAAAAATTAAAAAATTAAAAATCTCAACCATTATATAGTTGTCAAAATGGTTCTCTTTGATATCATAATATCATACCTACGACTGATGCTGTTTAGAGTTTACTAATTCTTTAGAGGGAAAGCTAGGAAAAAGAAGTAGAACTCACACTACAAAGTTTTCAAAGAATTAAGCCTTGCACACTTAATTGATTGATTATAGGTATCAGTCCAAAACTTAAGGCTAGCACACTACATTCATAAACTATATAAGTGGAGTTAACATAATTATTGCCTTCTGCTGAAATCCTGAACTATTTATAAGCCTGGGGCTACCCAACCCCATTTTTTGAATTTTTTTTGTTTTTTGCAAGATTTGTTGATCATAGACATTTGAAACTGATTCCTTCATTTAGGGTAACATTAATAAAGTAAAAAGCATGTAGGCTAGAAAATAAATAAATTATTAATTGCCCGCAAAACCTAACCTTAAACTTAAACAGTACACTAAACCCTGAATTGACTTACAACCACGTCTGTTACACCATACACAATTTGCCTTATTTTTTTTAATCTTAGAAATTGTGATTCCACTCTGGAGATGGGTTGCAAGAAATAGATGCAAAAAGAAACAAAGAAGTAGTGCAAGTCAAAAGCAGATAAATTGTCAGGTTCCAAAAATTGTGATCCAAGGAAGAGGAGACATGAGTGAAAATTGATCTCTTATGGAATTAAAAAAAGAAAAGAATACAAATGGAGCATGTTGCATAAAGGAATCATGTTCACTGTTGTTGTTGTTGTGCTTCCCATTAATAGCTTCTCAAGGATGTACTTTAGTTTTGCACAAATTGTTTTTGTGGCCTTTCATTTATTTATGTCTCTGCAGCATGTTACATTTTGTCTATAGTTTTGTCAGAAAGACGTGCATAATTCACTGACTGTTTCTGTGCTAATAATGCTGCTGCTGTAGCAGCTTTTTTTTTTCTTTTTTTTTTTGGGTTTAATTTTCTTCTTCTTGTTGTTTTTGGTTGTGGAGTCTGCACTCTGCCTGAGGGTTTTTAGGTTCCTCCAACAACCACAATGTCACAAGCAAGCAAGTGGGTGGCAGAGATCTACCTAGTATGAAAAACCTGAGTCAACTTTCTTCATAATCCTTTCATCCATTCCTAATAACACAAAAACACTTACTTAGGCACTTTGGGAAAATTTAAAAATTTATATAAAAAAAACCTGTGTGTACTGGTTCCTCTTTGTAATGGATTTGTCCATTTTTTTCCATATATATATATGTTTTTTAAAAAATATTTATAAGAAAAAACTCATGCAAGGAAACATAGTTACCATGTCTATATATGTGTACCTAGTGTACTAGAAGTTACCCCCTAAAGCTCAAACTTCCTTCATCCATACAACTATTTAGCCGAATTTGGAGATGTTCAAAATATGGAAGTAAAAAAATATTAAGCACCCTTTCAAGTTGTAGGCAGTTTTGGCATTTATTTATTTATATTTTTTCGAATTTTGGCGAAAAAAGGGAATATGTGAGAAAAAAATCCTTTTCCAAAACCTTTTTCACAAAATGACAAAGTCACCAAAATAAAAATCACTGGTAAGATTAGGTGAAATCAGGGTCATGACTGGCTAGCACAAGAGTTTATAAGAAAATAATTTTGATTAAGTTCAAGCTTTAAATAGTGTGAAGTTGAGTTTGGACATGTAATAACATCCTTTAAGAGGATCCTTAAAGAATTATGATTGGCTTTTATTGACTTATTATAATGTTTGGGGGTAGATGAGGGTGGATCTTCTTCCCCTCCTCAACTAAAAAGCTAAGAAATCTTACAATTACTTGTGGAGATGAGGCGCAAGGCTGAAGACCAGTTAGGCATTTTGTGGAGGCTTATGTAGCAGCTTGCTCTTTTTTACCGGTGAAGTTTTTGCCAAAAAGTGAAATTAAAATTTGAAAATGAAATGATTTTGGAGGTTTTCAATTGCCAAAAGTGAGGAACAAAAGAAATTTAAAATCATCAGATTTCTATATTTGGTTTTTCCAATGTCTAACCAAAATCTAGAAAGATGATTATCTGGCTTATAGCCATATTTGGCGAAACCTTCATAAGGAAGATTACCATTTTCTCAACATCTTCCTATGAATGATGGTCACTTTGGCTACAAACAAAAACTCCTAAGAAAAACACTGCTATGTAATTCACTCAAATTGCATAAGTTCATCCCCATGGGCCATGAAAGCCTAAACTATAGCTGCCTGAAATGGTGGGTCAAAGCTGGGCCCGGGGCAGCAAAAAAATTCAGCTGGCTAGCACCATTAGGGAAAGATCAGCTTTAAGTCTGAAGAGAGGATGACTTTACGGATAACTTTATTATACGAGCCACCATGTTGAAAAGTCTTTCATAACTAGATTTCAGGAATGCACTTGAAATTCATTGTATTCTGACTTTCATACCAGTAGGACAGTTTTGTGTTTGGAAATCAATGTGTGAAAGAAAAATTTCTTGCACTCAGGAGGCTCTAAACCAGTGTGGAGTGGTTCTCTCTTTTTCCAAGGAAGAACTGGTGAGTTAGGGTTGGGTGATATCAAACCCTTGATTGGCAGTTGTCACAAAATCGAAGAACTACTTTTGACTTGAAACCTTCATTCTCGCAAAATCAAAGAACCCGTCAAATAACCAACCACCTCAAGCCTTCCATCTTTGTCAATTCTTTCAACAAACCCACCTATTCCTTGAAAAAAAATTCAAAATCCCAAAACTGGTGGTTCTTTTGCCTTAAGTTTTTTACAAAAACAAGGGATTCTTTGATTTGGAAATTTATTCAAAAAACACAGAACCTGAAGTTATAATGTTATCAGAGAGCCGCCCCCCAATACCTGCTGATCTAAACTCTAAATACATGACTTTAAAGTCTTTTGTTTGAGCAACGCGACTGGTGCTCAGTATCCGACCCTCCAACTTAAAATTGGATGAAGGAAAGTCAACAATGCCAGTTTGGCTTAGCAAAATAGTTTTGCCCCACCACTTTTGCACAGTTTGCTGAGGCTGGTAAAAGGCACAGTAAAGCCTTACACTTGCCAGAGAAGAGTATAATAAGTCTGATCTGACTGCTGCTCCTGGTTTTTTTCTCATTGGCTAATCATAATGATTGGTCCAGGTGATTTGCTATTAGCAGTCTCCCACCTATTTGCAGTCCCAGTTTTAGTTTTGTGGGTGGGGTTGGAAAAAGGAAAATAACTGAACTTAGATGTGAGATATCTTTCTGCAGGGTTACATACCAGCACTGCACTCCTGGACATGCTCCAAGGCGGATCAGATCATGAACATAGTCGGTGCGCAGGAAAACATGTATTACATCTAGGAAGCACCCAAGTGGGCTGATACAAACAAAACTAATACGCCCATGAAGAGAGATCTGGAGAGTCTGGGGCACAAACTCAAATCATATCCCCTTGAGATCATCTAGTTTATGTATAATCCCAATGTTCTAGTTTCATCTATCCCCTTGAGTGAAGAGTGCACAGATTAGTTTACTCCTAAATTTTAATCATTTAAACCCTCCAATGAGGAGAGGATTAATACAATGCAACCAAAATACCCCTATTATCCCTTGGTGTGAATCAAGCTTTAGAGAGGCCTCACAACCCCTAACCATCCCTAACTGAAGAAACAAAATGCTGATTCTCGACAAAATCAGAAGATCCTTAAACCCTAAACCCAGATGTGCATACTTTGGCACACTATAACAATTGTAGCTAGTCAAATTCTCCTCATCTGCCACCATATGACAGGAGATTACACCACACAAGTTCCAACAAAACTGCACACATACTAACTTGTCCTTCCTTCATCATCTATATACATAGAGGTTTCGTATTTGGACTCCACGACCCCCATTTTGTCTTTGAATGAGCAATTATAATATGTAGAAGCAATTGATTAATTATATATAATTAATCAATTTCTTCTACATATTATAATTGCTCATTCAAAGATATATATATATATATATATATAGTGTTGTTATTAACCATGGGTATCATGTAGGTTCTTGTTCAAAGGCAGTTCTACTCACCTAGTAGTCACCTATTCTCCTACTTGCTTCCTTCTTGCAGGGCATATCCATTACAAAAGTCGGTTACCAAGGTGAAACCCAAGGTCAATTCAGGTGAGGTTCATCCATAACCAAGTCATAACTGGCTTCCAATGGGATGTTGCACTAGTAGCTGTTGGTACACTATGGCCTTAAGTTTTAACACCATTGCCACAGCACTTTTCTTCCTAGTGCCGTCAAGTCATGTGGACCGAGGGCAAACCTGCACTCACACTGGGACCTTCACCTTCAAGAGTGGGGCCTTTTAGTCACCATATTCAACCAAGGAAATGTCAAATTTTGACTGAAAGGCCTTGATTTAGGCATAGGATGGGGATTTTAGCATGGTTAGAAGCAACCTAAAAAAACATCAGGATTTTTACCATGGTACCAGTGTGGGTGCTTATTCACCCAATCCATGTGGTGAGTATATATCACACCGTCATGTCCAAACCACTTCGACTCAAAATGACCCACTTATGAGACTCTGTCTGCAGAACAAAGGATCCCAGAATCAACTCAGTCTCCACAACTCTCACAACTACTGCTTGAAACAGTTAAAGGGTTCATAGTAGGGCTCCGTTCAGGGTCCATTCACAATGAATGGTTAGGTATAAGGGTTCACAGTAGGGCTTGGTTCAGGGTCCCATCACAATGTTGGGTGTGCTTCTAGCTTAACTCTCAGTGTGTTACTACCAGTAGCTGGAGACTCTAAATACCCAGTAACAAACTCTCTGTCCAGGCTTATCATTTTGCGCCTTGCATGGTTTTTGGATGTTCTGGCAGACAAATAAAGTTTTTTTTTGGTTCTGCATTTTCTGCAATTTTTGAAGCCACTACCTTCTCGCAAGAGAGTGAAGATTTTTATCATTAACTTACTTCCAAGCACAGTGTAAAAGTAGTGCTCTACTTTATTTACCATATTGCCTAGACTGACATCAGTCAGACCCTGCTACTGAACAGCACGGCTGCGCACCGAGCATTGTACTGATGCATCAATAGAGCTTGATTCGGGGTATTTAGCATCTTTGCACTACTACTAAGAAAAGCCCCCCATCTACAGAGATGTCCTGCTGGTAGTGGACATCTCATCAGAAGTGGAGCCTTGCAAACTCTTCCATTACTAAATTCCGTTCACATTACCGTACCTCCCATTCCTTTAGTTGATATGCTTCAAGGTGGAGGTTTCTGTACTTAGTGGTTCTATTACCTCCTTGTGGCCCGCCTCCTTTGGGCTGTTTGCATGCCTGGACTTTGGTCCTTGCCCTTGTTTCTTTTTCTCTCCCTTTCTTGGGTGCTTTCTTTTTATTATATAGTTTGGCAGGGTTTCATCAATTTACTAGTTGGGTTGTTTTTGTTGCCTCTGACTCTAAGTGAGAGACTGTGGTGTAGTTTTCATTTGGTCCCACATTTTGGGAATGTTCACTAGGGAGAGAACAGACTGCGGAACCATGTAGTAGTTTTCATTTTGAGGAATGTTCTTCAGTTGTTTGTTTGTTTGTTATTGTGACTAGAACTTTGAGTTCGAGATTTGGCAACTTCATGTAGCGTTTCATATTTTAAGCATTGCTGGTTGGAACTTGTCACAAGGGGCAGACCCATTATTGGAGGAATTGTGAGCAAGCTTGTTTTGCTTTGCTTGCTCCAGGTACACATTACACATGATGACAAAGTTTTGGCACAAAGTTTACACACCAATTCAACAAGGTTCCCTAGCTTGCTTTTTCATTTGTTAACTTTTCACAGATCTGCAAATGCCAAGTTGCAAATCACTCCATTTTCAACTAATGATGTTGTTTTTCCAGTGTTAGCTCCTTTGATTTTTTAATAATCTCCGGTTTTGAGTTTTTGAAATTTTTTCAAATTCAAAGAAATCTCATTGCAAGTTTATTAAAAGAAATTTAGAACAAAATGATTACCAGTTCCGGGACTTTAAAAACTCTCCAATGAACTGGTGGTTCTGGGTAGGTTCTTTGCCTTGTTCTTTGCTAATTAAGAAGAGTGTGTCTGGGACAAGACCCGTGCTGGGGAAGGTACCCACTTTACTGGGTATGAACCACTGTTGGGTGGTTCTCACTTTTTGGTACCTAGAACTGGTGGGTAAAGGTAGTATATGTATACCTTTGACCAATGGTTTTCAAAAAGAAAGAATTGGGTGTGCCGAATTACTGGAGGTTCCAAAAAATCACATAACTGGTTTTCACCCTTGACTGGGGTTTTAAAAAACTCAAAGAATTACGTCAAAGAACCTACCCTAATCCATCAGTTCTTTCATGAGAATCATCATTTTTTGAAAAATTTCAAAAACCCAGAAATAGAGATTCTTTTGATTCTAAAACTATTTAAGAACCAGAAACTGGAGTTTTTGAGATTCTGGAAATGTTCAAAAAGTGGAATTGGGGTTTCTTTGATTTGTAAAATTAAAAAAGCCCAGGATCTGAGGTTCTCAACAGAATCAAAGAACCACCCAAATTGGTGAGAACTGCATGCTCCAATTTGAAAGAACCAAACCTGAACCAGGTCCGATTTTCAAAACTGGAACCAGATTTTTATAAATACAATCAGACCCAGCAGGTGGGGTTAATCGGTAGCTAAATCTGACCCAGCTCCGGTCTAGTCCTTAATAACCTGGAACATGAATTGTTTTGGAAGAATTGAATCCAGAACTGAATTCTTGGTTCCACTTACATGTGGAACTGGAACTGAGACAGTTCTCATTTAATTTAAGAGCCAGAACTGGAAGTTCTGCATAAAAGTAAAGAACCACCCGACACCAGTCAAAATCAGTTCTTTGAATTTTTTGAGAACAGCCAGTCGGGAGTCCATAGACTTACCCACATACTGTTTCTTTGAAAAAGAGGGATCCACAACATGCTGGTGGTTCTCTTCATTCATCTTTGACTTGAGCAATATACAAGCAGCTACACAATTTAACATTTAACACCCAACATTATATGTGCACATAGTTGTTATTGTAGACAGTACAAAAGGTAAGCAGCAAACTACTACCTGCTTGTTTTTTTCCTTGTCTAGACAGAGTTTGAACCCATGTTATGCAGTTTTGAGCTTGTCACGGTACGAATTACACATTACAACCCCAAAACTTGCATAACAGGACCCAAAGAGTATATGGGCAGCACCAAGATATGTCTGGGCACCACCAGACACAGCTTGCATGGGCAAAAGGGCAATTAAAAAAAACCTAGCAGTAGAATGTATTGCCTGCAACAGTATTTTTAAAAAAAAAATTCTCATGCTGCTTCAAAAGTGGGGATTGATTATAAGAGGGCCAAATCTGGGCTATAAGACAAATCGAGAAAAAAATAGTCTAGGAATACTATTACATGTTGGTAAACCAGGAGAACCTATAAGGTAATACCAGGATTTCAAAAGAAGAAAGCCAGAAATCTGCCCAAATCTTCCAAAAATCTTGACAATTTCATAACATTTTTCTTCAAGTTTTTTTCAAATTTTTTCCAAAAAGTTCTCTTGACCATGTTGCTCGAGATTTTTTATCAACAAATTGCCGAATTTTCCCCACAAAAAAAGACTCACTGGGGGCCTGCAGTAACAAGTATGTGCACATATAATGTTCGGGCAATTGAACAGCCACAAACCTTAATGTCATTTTGGGTTTCTCAGAAGGCTTGCAAGACTTTTGCCAAAACAAAAAAAGATCTAGTAGGCTGAAATGCAGATCCCTAAACCCTAAACTTGCATGAAATGCAGAAATAGAAAACAAAAGTCTGAACATTCAAGTAAACTTCAATTGTGGGTTTTAGGCATTAAGACTCGTTTGAGAACCCTAAGAAGAACGTGGGGCTCACCATCATCATCAAGTGAGTAAAAGTACTCTGGAACAACGACAACAAAATTAAAACTAGCTGAAGCTGAAGAAAAAGAATACTGAAGCTCTCTAGTCCCTACAACACCCAAGTTGGGATTGGGGGGAACTAAGCATAATTGTCAGAGCTTGTGATTTACTAGTGGGGGTAGTGGAACAATTATTAATGAACTAATGATCTACATGAGACAATCAACTTCGTTCTGGAGCGTATATTGAAAACTTCCGTGGAAATAAAGTAAAAACAGGTACTGTAAACGCTCTTTTGTTGAGGTGCTTTTTTTTTCGGTGCAATCAAAAAAAGACATGTCCTTTTTATAAACTCTTGTTTTGTCAGAGATAACTCTGCTCCTGTCAGAGAGGGTTTGTTTTGTTTCGAAGTAAGTAAGTCCTAGTGCATTCTCAAGCTCTCCCTCTCAGGACTCAGGAGAGGAGGATTGGTTGATGTTGCGGGTGTTTTGTTTTGCAAGGATTTTGTACTGTGTTAAAACCAAGGGGGGCCGGGGTGGGTTCGTCTGACATTAACTTCCCACCATTCACGCCGGTTGATTGATTTGCCCTTTCCTGACAAATTTCTCTCCAGTGTGTTTTGTTTAGGGGGTGTGTGTTTATGAGTGTTGGGCGGTCGTCTCTTTGCTTTTTTTCATTAGAAGGAATGAGCAGATAAGGGCGACGAAAGAACGAAGATGTAAAGGTCTCTTTGCTTTTTTCCATAGAAAGAACAATAACAAGCCGGTGAAGGTCCAGAAAGAATGAGCAGGTCGAGGTCCAGAGAAAACAAGCAGGTAAAGGTCGAAGTATATGCAACCTTGAATGGCCAGCGATTTGCAAGTGAAAGAATCACGTTTGAATCAATGTTGTTCGATTATTGATTTTAGAAGGAACCTTTGGTCTCGGTTCTAATGCTTTTTTTCTTTTTTTTTGTTGGGTTTTGGATGGAATCTTTCATCAGATTTTGAGATCAATTTTAAATTTTAAATTTTTTTTCCAGTTCTAGTCTTTTTCACAAAGAAATTACTACTAGTCCAGTTTGATGGAATAATAATTACGTACAACCAATCAAATGTAGGGTGAAATCTATATTTTTAAAATAATATAATATTTATGTGTCTGGAGAACTTGAACCTTTTGAAAATAAGGTAACACCCTGGTTTATGTTTAGCTCAAATTTAAAACTAACTTGATTTTTCAATTAGGTTTTTAAGGTGGAACCAAGAAAACTTGAAACTTCAGAACTTGTCAACATTAGTTTGAACCAAAACGGTGGTTTCTACCAAAAATATCTCCTTTGTTTCTTTAAGAAGCCTACTTGTTCTATTTTGAAAAAATTGTCAAAATCTCAGAATTGATCGTTATTTTATTTTGCATTCCAAAAAAAAGAGGAACCGGCGGTTCTTTGATTTTGAACTTTTTCAAACAACTTGAAACTGGGTGTTATAAGCAGTGTTGGCCAGCTATTGATTTTTTCATAATCACACGGTATGTTATATATTAAAAAAATTGGGTGTGAGTTAGGTTATCAATATTTTTTGATAATAACTATTGATTATGATAATGGTAGGTCTTCAAATACCTGGTTGATAGCCAACATAACTTACAAGATATTCATTGGTTATAAGTTTTTTTAAGAAATTAACAAGAATTTTTTTACATGTTTTTTTAATCATCAAAATGTTTAGTGTTGAATGAACCTACACCTATTGATAACCCAAGTCATCCAGGTAAGTTATTAGATTTCAAAACTTTTATATCAAGTGATAGGTTACTTTAATTGGTTGTTAAAAAATCAATAAAAAATTGGTAGGTTATTAATAACCGGATTGTAGCTTAATTATAACTGGGTGAAAACACAATAATGAAGTCAAAGAGCTCCCTGATACTCTTGGATTTGAGGAAGAATGTGTGTGAGAGGCAACCCGTCTAGTTGAGATGCGGAGTGAAATGTTATTAATGGCAAAACATACATGAAAACTATTTGATATTATGAAAGTCACAAAATATTTTAATGAACTTTTTTTAACACTTGATGAAATAACAAAATAATATTGAATAATATTTTAAAAATTACTTGTTAAGAAAATTTCCCCCCCTTTAACTTGGGTTGCTTGGACTTCACAATGAGGATGTTAGTGAATGAAACTTTTGTGATACAATACTCACTAGCAAAAATTGGTCATTCTTAAACCAAATTCCCAAGTCCACAATGGTAAGAATGATGCTTATCAAGGGTTTTATGGTGATCCCATCAAAAAAAAGCCATAAGTTAAGCTATACGTTACCAAAAGTTTTCATGTCATTCTTTATCAAAACCTATGGGTAACTCCAAACAAGGAAGAGTCCAACCCAACATTGGCCTTGATTTCTGCCCAGAGACCCACTAGGTGAGGTTACAATCTAAGGATCCAAGGTGCACAACTTGTGGTTTGTTTGTAAGGTGGCTTGGACTCCTCCCATTTTCCGTCATTTTATGTTCAATATTTTCTGTTAAGCTTGGAAATTGTATCCAATTCTTAATGTTGTGTAAGACTGAAGTAGGGGAGGGGGGGGGAGCTTTCCCAAAAGCTAGGATTAGAGACTCTGATATGGCCTTGTATGCCAGGCACTTAATTTTCGGAATGCTCACCACTTGACCGTCAAGCTTTGTATTACACTTACCATGTAAGCATGTTATGGAACAAACATAACAAACTTGATGTTGTGATAAAGAACATGCTTTTAAAAATTGAATGGATAATGAATAAAATAATATCCTCCTTTTTACTCACATTTTATTTTTTGATTAGACAAAGTGACCTCCAAATGAAATGCCATTGCGGGGCACACTCTCTTTGTGAAAGGATAGAGAGCACCCATACCATGTAATGTACCCAAATATGGGGGTACATCACCAAATCAAACAATGCTTTACCCATTTGGACTAGCCTTGTATAAGAGACAAGAAAAGATTGGACTATTAAGCAACCTCACTTTGCTTGACAAAAATGTTTTTCATAAAACCCCATCAGTTAGGGTTTAGGGTTTAACATACAAGATGAATTTAAAAGAAACCCATGATTGTGTCATAGGTATATTTCGAATATCTCCACTGGAGTAGGAAAATGGCCTGTACATAATACTTTCCTCAAAGCACATAGCCTTTAAATTGCATGAAACTCAGTTTGAACCAGGGATTATTTTTTTTTCAATTTTTGTGACATAAAAAAATTGATAACTTCTTCCAAAAAAATTCAAAATTAGTTGAATTTACATTAGAAAAGCAACATTTATAATTTTTTAAAAAATCAAACTTTTTTCTTTATAAAAAGAAAATAAAACCACTGGTTTGGACATGTAAATATGCACAAGATGGATATAATGACTTCCAGAAGGCCATTTTTATTAAAAAAAGAAGAAGAAGGGGGGACTTGTTGCATTCAACATGAAATTCTTGCACCTCACATGAGTGGGCCAAAGCCACAGCAAGCAGCCCAGCAGATGTTGGTGGTTGTTGTTTTTGCAGAGTGTAGTTGCAGTATTCGACCAGCAACAGCAGAAGCTGAAGATATCATAAATAAACTCCTTCCTTTCAAACAAGTACTCACTCCTTTTTTGTTCAGAACCTAAACTGGACTCTAACACAAAGTCCAAAGTGTACCTACTAGTAACTACCCACCCTTCTGTGTAGTAGTCTGTATCTACTGACTACTGTTTGTTTTCTGTGACAGTAGTCAGTAGGTAGGTAGTAGAGTCCAATTTGGTGTCTATAAAGTTGAACCCCCTAACCCCCAGTTGCACCTCCTTCGACCATAGTCACCATTTTTGAGAGACAAAGTCCAAAGTGTAACTACTAGGCTAGTAACTACCCCACCCATTTGTATAATACCTTACATTGATGTTAGATTTGTCACATATTAATTCAATTTTTCCTTGTTGATTATTTTGGGAAATTTCTGTTGATATGTCTGAAATTTCAGAATAATTTTACATTGACTAAGCCTAATAAAAACAAAAAATTCTTGGTTCTTTTTTTCCTTCTTTACATCAAAACCCTCAATTTGAAATTGCTTAAAATTTTAGGGTTTAGGATTTGAGGTTTTGAAGGTTAAAATTTAACCTTACACTTTAAATTTTACCTTTCTTGTGTTGAAAACTTGGAAGACAAAGTGAGAAGTGTTAAAATGTTTTGACACTTCTTTATTACAAAAGGTGTCCATGTATGCCAAGTGATTTCATTGGATTTTGAATGAATTCACTGGCTGTAGTGAATGGGGATCGATGAAAAAACAATGAATTCACTGGTCTAATGAATAGAAACTAGTGAATTGCACCCACATTTTGTAATAATGCTTAGGTGTCGAAACTAACATCAACATTTGTTGACTCTACCTTGAGGGTGGGGACATTGTGATGCACCACAAAAATGGGCCAAAGTTTACCATGAATCACTAAAAAAACATTTCCAAAGATTCACTTGGGCTTCACCGTGCTAATCACCATGTGTGTTTTCAATTTAATATGTTGAATATTTATCATCCTTATGGATGTCATTTAAAGGGCAGAGCCATTATGCCATGAGCAGCTTCTGTTCTATGTCAGTATGTAGGTAAGTAGAGACCAACTTGGTGTCTACAAAGTTTAACCCCCTGACCCCCTCTTGCATCTCAACCATAGTCACCACTTTTGAGAGACTATTGCTGACATAGCATTTAGTTATTGGCTCTGAGATGGCCTAGCTATTTTTATCAACCTCCTTAAATATGTAGGTCCATAACTTAAAATAGCTAAAGAGGTAGGTAGCAACCTCCACTTGTGTAATATTTTTGCCATCAACTTAGTCTTGGTGCTCTCTAGAGTCCAGACTTTTCCTTATAAGGCACAATTCTATGGACTCTCCTTTAGGGTTAATGGGTTGAGTTTAGAATTTAGAAACCCTAAAATTTAAATACCTAGGTTGATTTAGCTAGTTAAACCCAGAGTATGTAAGGTGCAAAAATTTATGAGCTTTTAATTGAAAACAAGATCCAAAGTTGAAGGAGAAAATAATAGAAGCTTATATATATATAATTTTACCAAATGTGCAAATTACAATGGCACAACAAACTAGGTCTGGCTAAATATCATGGAAATGAACAAACATTAGAATGAAATTCACAAATTAGAAATTCTTGGTTATCAAATTTTATATTCTCCATCTGAATGTAAAAAAGAGAAGAATTTCAAATTTTGATGTTGAAGTTAGCAGCAGCCTTTAGCATAATTTTAATCTTTAGCAAGTTTCAAGTTTTTCAATGCAAACCCTATTTTCCAAAAATTAAAATAAGATTTTAAAAAATTACATGAATGATTCAATTAACAGACTTCTTCTGCTCAATTTTGTTCTTCTTCAAGGGCACTATTAGATTAGCTGACCAAACTGGGGACCACCAAATTGTTTTAACTTTTATCCTTTGAAAACCGAGGTTTTTACAAGTAAAATAGAGGCAGGGTGGCGTTTCAAAAAATGAAACGCCTGCCCCTTTTGCGGAGGAAAGATTCCGCTTGATAATGTGCCCTTGAATGAGGTTAGAAATTTTCTGCCCATGGTTTACGGGTTTAGAGACCTTTTCATACTAAGACCCATCTGGTATTTTTAAAAATGGATATATGATTACAACATTCGTAACTACCTACCAGAGTTTGAGAACAAATTTTCAAAGTCGTAATTTTCATCACTAATGGAAATAATAATACTGCACGTTACATGATGTTTGACACAAAATAATTTGAAAAAAAAGTCTAGCCCGAAAAAAAAAAGGTAATTATTAATTAGTATTTGTCAAAAAAATTGAAAATTGAAAACCATTAGATTACTATTACAAATGCAAAACAACATAAAAGAAGTATTTTGCATACTTATGCTTCAGCCGTGGAAATTCTGAAAAATTAAATTCAAAACCATCGAACCTCATTTTTCTAGAATAAATAATTATTCAACAAAGAAGCACCAAACATCAGTCGTAAGTAGGTAGGTAGTTGTAGGTAGGTAGGTAGGTATAGGTAGGTACCTATAGTAATAGTGATAATATTCCAACAGCAATGCAATTGGTAGTAACAGAAACAACAGAGAAAAAAGCAGCAATTGCATAATTGAGAACGGAGAAAAGAAAGAAAGAAAAAGCTTTGTAAGTGAGATTGTGGGCGGCTGCTTCTGTCTGTGCTGTGAGAGTTGATTACTGATGTTTTCTGCCAAAATGTTAAGTGTAGTAGTAGTAGTATTACAGTCCCTGGCAAGTTTGCTTCTGGCTCGGGTTCATGATTTGTGTACCTTTTAATCTGTTGTTGCCGTGCAAGAATATGTACTTCAATATTCATTACATTGCACAACACTGAATTCTGAATTGAATTGTGTTGAGAGTTTTTGTTCTGAATGGACATGGTTTCAAGTTTTCAGACTTCTTTTTATTGCAATTTTTTGCTTTGCTTCTCATTTTTGCAGAGTATTTAGTGTAGTGTTTTGTTGTCTCCCCTTTCTAATTGCATTGCTCATAGTTTTGGTACAGAAGTACTACTTGCCTTGCACTGTTTTTGTTGTCTCTCATTCTTTGGATTATTGCACTATCCTATTGCCAGTTTTGTGGTGGAGTCTTGGTAACTCGGTTTGGGTTTTCATCCAATGGGTCTCATCCATTGGAAAACCATGGTGCACCCATTCAATGGGTTCGTTGGTCTTCATCCAAAAGGTTTCCTATGGATGGTGCACACCCACTCAGTTGTCAATTTCATCCAATAGGTCTCATCCATTGCAAAACCAGGTGCACCCACTCAATTGTGGTCTTCATCCAACAAGTTTCCTAGGGATAATGTGCACCCACTCAGTTGTGGATTTCATCCATTGGAAACCGTTGTGCACCCACTCAATTGTGGTCTTCATCTAACATGTTTGCTATTGATGGTGCACCCACTTAGTTGTGGATTTCGTTCAATAGGTCTCATCCATTGGAAACCATGGTGCATGCACCCACTTGATTGTGGTTTTCATCCAATGGGTTTGCAACAAACAGTGCACCAACTCGGTTGTGGATTTCATCCATTGGATTGTAGGGCACCCTTTTCATTCAAATGGGTGTCTAATGGATTGCACACCCACTCAACTCAATTGTGCTTTCATCCAATGGGTTTCCAATAGATGGTGCACCCACTCAAATTTATTTATTTTCTTGTTCATCATGTTTGGTGTCATCGAGTTCAAATCCCTCTAAAATCTAAAGCTCAAAATGCCACATGAAGGGCACACAAGAAAACAAAATCAAAATAAATTAAAATTCAGTAACACCAAATTAGGGTTACCTAGCTTGAATGAAGCAAAATCGAAAGAAGGGCACCCACTTCTCATCCATTCTTTCTCAAGTCTCAATCCATCTTCAAAATGGTTATTCTTTTGTGTATCCATCCTCTCCCCGACAACAACTAACCAAAAAGTTTTACAATTCCTTTGGCCAAAGTTGGATTTGCATAAGATCCTTAATTTTAGGTACCATTCATTTTGTTGTGGTAGCCATGATGTTTTGTTCCCCACTACTTGAATGGATGGATGTATCGTAAGCTTCAAAGATATTCAATCCTTCTATGGAACAAGTAGCTTATTCAAGAGTGTCTTTTCACTAGTGTGAGAGGTACTACAATTTGATCCTCTCTTGGTGAAAACAAAGGGTATTGATGTCAAGTACTCAAGGTCCCGTGATTTAATGGTATTGTTTCCTGAGGAAAATATTCACCTATTGTGCTCATGATCATATTACCTATCCACCATTGCTTTTGATCTACTTGGTATGTACCATTTGCAAACTTGTAAGCCAAATATGTACCCATCTCAAAGAGTGACATAATTGAAAAAGAAATGGTGCAAACAAGGTGATATTTTGTTTTGATGAGTAGGGTTACACCCCATGGGGCAGGGTGGTCTCAAAATAAGCGCCTGCCCGAGGTGGATTCGCTTATTTCAGGAATGCCCCACTCCAAGGGTGTTAAGTGTTAACTGGAGTGAGGTGGGTATTAGAAATCACACCAAACCCCCACCGGGTATCAATCCATGTGTCAAAGTTGATAACCCAGGACTATTAAAAATCAAAATACCCAATTTTGATGTATAATTGTAGTTATCGAAAACTCAAATACTGGTTATTATATAGAATTGTGGTTTTTAAAAAAAATTTAAAAATAATAATGTCCACCTAAAGCCACCAGGGTCTTTGCCGGTTCTTTCACGAAACCCATCAATTTTTTTGAAGTTTTTGAAATACCTGGAATCAATGGTTCTTTGATTCTGATTTTTCAAATACCCAGTGGTTCTTTGGTTCTGAGACTTTTTCCAAGTACCTGGAACTGACGGTTCTTTATTCTGTTTTTTTTGAAATACCCGGAACTGGTGGGTACTACAAAAAAAAAATACCCGCCCCACCCCACTGGTGCTTACGGATATAAGCACGAACAGATTTTACTTTGTTTCTTTCCACTTTGGCCCATGATATCCCCCCCCCCCCACCC
>Ga0116231_10005334_pt1 | contig 25372 bp, 13 predicted proteins | sample S1TSphgellanicum_2_FD_89695 | JGI IMG/M metagenome (GOLD analysis project Ga0116231, IMG submission 89695) | Host-associated microbial communities from peat moss isolated from Minnesota, USA - S1T2_Fd - Sphagnum magellanicum MG | ecosystem: Host-associated > Plants > Peat moss > Unclassified... | reverse complement strand
CTCCCTACTGAGCACCACGGATCTGACAACCATCTGCCATGATTCACCACAATTTGCAGGTAGTAGTAATTCCACACTTCAAGGCTCTAGAGTCAATGTCTATTTCAATGTCAATGTCAATGCTGGTTGCTGCACACTAGGATTTCAATCTCTAGAACTGCTTCAGAACTAGTAACTTCCGGATCATCTAGTTCTCAGAAAGCAGCTGCATGATCTCACGAACTCCATTCCAAATTCAATGATTTCCTCCTGAAGGAATTCCAGGAAATTATTAAGTTTTGTGATGAGTTTTGCTTATTTTTCTTTTTTGGGTGGATGGGTTTTCTGAAGATGGCAGCAGTAGGTCATGTGAGTGAGTAAATGGAATTTTTATTGGTCAGAGTATGAAATTTATCAACTATATCATGGTGAGGTGGTGGTGGAGTGCAAGTACTACAACATTCTTTCTTGCAACACCCCTTGCAGTGTGAGAGATGGGGTGGCCATCATGAACCCATGAGGAGGGTGGTCAGTTTGTTGACAGCAGACTACTGATTTCCAGAGTAGTCTTGTTCTTCTTCTTGTTCTTGTTCTTGTTCTTCTTCATGTTTTTCTTACTATATAAGAAATGGAGCTGCAATAAGTACTACTACTGGCAGCAGCAGAAGCATCAGACCTTTTTCTTGCACCTCAATTAGATAAGTTGAAGAAACATGTTGGGAAAACTAAGGTTTTAAAAAATCTACCGCATCTTGGAATTGAACATGGTGAGTGGTATATCAACAAACATTAGTGATCTCATAAGTTCTTGGACGTTTTGGTGTTGGGAACTTCATGATTTTAAGTCATGACAACCATGTGTATTCACATAGCCATTATTTGGACACAACAATGGACATAAATATTTTTTTTGGGGAGGCACAACAAATCATAATAGCCAAATTTGTGGTTTATTATTAAGAGATTGGTGGAAATTTTAATGAAGATCTAGTTTTTCATTATAAACATTATTAAAAATAAATAAATTACCAATTGGATTTATGACTAATTTTCATTCATAAATGACAGATGCAACTTGCTACAATGTCTAATCACCTTGGACAAATCACGTAGAAGTTTAATTGCAAAAGACACTATGTAGCACTTAGTCAAAAGGATAGTCACATCAATATGTGGCTAACACCAACTTTTCATCAATTCGACTTGGGATGGTTATTTGTGCCTAATTTTTATGATTAAAATGTGTGGTCACATATGACAAATAACTAGGATATACATGTGTGGCAAAAAATTCCATTGGATTTGGATTAAAATTGTCCACTAAATGATGTACATGTGGAAATAAATAATGATAATATTTTTATAATAACAAATAATATAATCATAACAACCACCTAATCTAGGCTAAATTAAAATAGGGTAGGTGTTTGTTCAAATGTAAGCTAGTTTAAAATATGCAACTTAACGTTAGGTAGGTAGGTAGGTAGATAGATAGATAAGTAGATAGGTAATATGCTAGATTTATTTCATTGGTATAAACATTATTAATTTGTGGCATATGATTCATGCACTTTGAATGTTTAAAGTGTAATCCATGAGTAGTCTATTCATTCACCTACCTATATATTTTATAAAATTGAACTTGTCAACAAATGATATGGGATAAATCCGAATGAAAACAAACCACAACATTATGTAATTTTAAAGTAAACAAACCAATCACCATACACTTAAAAATTTAGAGGAAATTGAATCCTCACACATCATTCCTTTGCTACCTTCCACCTAGTGTTGCCAATGCCAGAAAAAACATTCAATTTGGTCAAGGAATGAAGAAGTTATGATTTGTTTAATGTAAAGGGGTTTATATTCTTTGGTAGGCTTATTAAAAAGGTTTTGAATTTTGAAGTTAAATTCTTTGGTTGTTGTTCCTTTGCTTTTGGAGTACAAACAAGTTTTGTAAATTTTTAGTTAGTGCATTCATTAGTTTTTATATCACTCAAAATAGATTCAAAATGAGGAAGATACGAGGTTTGAAACTAAAGAGGGTCCAAAATTTTTTCATCAAAAATTTTAAGAGTAAAAATATCATAGTCATTTTCCTTATTCTTTTGTAATTGTTTCATTGTTCCTTTGCTTTTTGGTGCTTCAAAATCATTTATAATCCTCCAATTTGAAAATTACTTCACACCCATTAGTGCACCATCCATTGGAAACTTGGATTATGATTTAGTTGTGGATGAATGTGGATGAACCACAACTGAGTTACCAAGGTTATTTAGGTTCCAATTTTGAAACCCTCTTATTTTCCATCACACTACAGAGGTAACTAACTACCTAAATGTAAGTGGGTAAGTATCATGTAGGTCAAATGGTACCAAATGCAACCAATTACTATGTAAGTAGGTGAGTAGTGAGGAATTTGCGGACTACTAGGTAGGTAAGTTTAGGGTTTAGGGTTTACATTGACAAAATGAATAATTATTTTTTTTTCAAAAAATAAATTCGTTTTTAAAATTTTGAAATTATATATTTTTCCATTACCTATTATAATATTGTGATATGAGTAGTGAAATAAGTCAAAATGTAGGTTATGATAATAATTATGATGATTTTCAACATGTCAACTTCATATTTTCACAAGATTATTTTCATGACCTCCTTTTGATTTTCCAAAACTTGAGATCTGTAGATGATGATCACGAATTCTCATGCTTGATCATGAATGAATTCTCATGATCAATTGTTGAATTGGAATAGGTGAGAACAAATGATGGTACATCAAATCATGAAAGAAAGCCAAAACCCACTAAAACCCATCAATTCAACTTTGAGCAAGTAATGTAACATTTTAGTTCTCTAATCTCTCTACTTAGTGTGACTAAATAATTATCATTACAGTTTAATTGAAGACTAATTAGGCTAATTAATTGGAGACCAAGCACTAAAAACCTATCAATTGAAACTTCCGGCAAGTATGTAACATTTTAGCTCCCTAATCACTTAGCCTAGTTGAGACTAAATAATTATCATTACAGTTAATTTTAGGACTAATTAGGCTAAGTGGAGACCAAGCACTAAAACCTATCAATATGAAACTTGGAGCAAGTATGTAATTTTGAGCTCTCTAATAATCACTTAGTGCAACTAAATAATTGTCATTACAGGTTTTTAATTTAAGACTAATTAGGCTAAGTGGAGACCAAGCACTAAAACCTTGGTAAAATGTTTACATACTTGCTCAAAGTATGCCAACATTTTAAGCTCCCCTAATCACTTTTAGCCTAGAGGACTAAATAATTATCATTACAGTTAATTTGAGACTAATTTAGGCTAAGTGGAAACCAATTAGGCTAATTGGAGACTAAATTGATGTTAATACAACGGCTTTTTAGTAATTTATTTTCCCCCTTTTTTTGGGGATGGGGCACACTGGGAGTTCCTGGGGGCCGGGGGGGGGGGGGAAAACTTGTGACTGGGTTTTTTTACCCTCGTTATTTTTAACTCCGTGGTAAAGAATATAATTTATCTCAACAACGACGTTACGATGACACCTCGTCTCATCATTAATGAGATCCCATAATTTGTTTCTGACGTGGCGTTCTCCCATTGGGTAAAGTACTGACAGGAACAAGGCATAGGTGCGGCTTTAATAAAAGCACAGACAAAGTCTGCGCACAAATTCACTAAATGGATAAAAGTAAAAAATATAGTTAAAAGTAAAAAAGCAAAAGTGAAATGCCAAGTTAATAATATGAGTACTGATTTTATATTCTAGAAAAGAGGTTGACTTTTATAATAAATCGTAAATGGAAAAAAAAATAGAAAAAATACTACTCTACACTCAATTTTTATTTCCCAATAATTTTTTTCCTATTTTTCGAAAAAAAATTGAGGAAAAATTGGATTTTTTTTTGGGGGCTATTTATGTAGCCCTGTGATTTTTTGGCCAGAAAAAAATTGTCCTTTTATCGATTAAAAAAATATTGGGAGAATTCTGTTTTTTTTTAGACTAGTGTAAATTAGACTAATTTTGCTAATTTTCCCACAAAATGGGGAAAAAGAACGGGGGGTTCAATTTGTAAAGGAAAAATAGTAAAAAAGTAAAGAGTAAAATTTCAAGTTAATGCGAGTTAATGTTGTGGGGGAAAAAAACGAGACTAGGTAGATAAAGGGTTTATAGTAAAAAAAACTTCGCTCAGTAACTCTTGTTTTTACTCTGTCTTCCTCGCTCTCTTCCTTCAGAACTCGGATCGTTGGCGTTCTGCGAGCGTTTGCTGCTCTGTCATCGTTCTCGTTGCTTTGTTGTGTTTGGTTTTGTTGTTGTGGTCTTTCGTTGGTTGTTGCTCTGGTAGAGTAGAGAGATGGCGGAGGACAATCGCGAGCGCATGACCAAGGCATTGGACACGATGCTGCTGGAGTTGCAAGTCCCGCGTCAAATCGTTAGTCCTATCCTTCGCAAGCTTCTGCAGGTTCGTTTGTTTGTTCGTGTTCGTGTTTTGATTGTCAGTACCTATTGTTCGCTCATTTTGCTCTTCAATTGCCTTCTTCTTTACAACGTAATTTGCAACAACAGAATCTCGACGGAATTCTTATTTTCTCTTTTCTTTCCTGGATCATTATTGTCATAGTTTCTCATGAGGGACCTTAAAGGATCTTGAGGTATCTTGAGAGTCCCGGTTGATTAGGTGACTTCTTCTTAGAGGTGCTTGCTTTCAGGTCTGGAATTGAGACCTTGGAGGACCACATTGTTCGGGTTACTGGCTGTCTTTTGAAGGGACAAAAATCTTTGCAATTTTCATGATTTTACAAGGGTTTTTGGTGAGAGTGTTTTGTGATGTGAAACCTTATGCAGACTTATGAGAATGAATGGGACCATATCGAGGCAGATGGCTACCGGGTGCTGGCAGACGCCATCTTCCAGCATCAAGAGCAAATGGTATATACTATACACTTGATCACTGCATCAGAAGAAGAAGAAGAAGAGCCCGTTGATGCATTCCCAGTGCCTTTATGAATGCATAGACGTTCATAAAGGCATAGAATTTGGAATGTCTTTGCAATGTCTAAGTTGTGAATGTGATTTATGAGCACTTCTATTATGGTCTGTGCTACTGTTCGGGTTTTGTTTGCCATGCTGTTGCCATCCTTGTATTACCTCTAGTATGAAGTAATGGTCTGGACATTTTGTGAAAGAATTTGAGCTGTATTGTGATATAAAGATTCTGAAACTACAGGATAAAAAGATGTCCCCGGGACCTTCCAGTGTGATGCTGCCAAAAGGGAAGGGAAAAAAGAAGAGTGTAAACCAGGGAGGTTCTAGGAGGCAATGCAGCCAAAGGATTTCCAAACAAATTGTTCATGATTCCTCATCAGAATCAGACAGTTCTGGAGAGGACCATGATGACAGAGAGTATGCACCAAACTCACTTGAAGCAGAAAGGAGTCATGCAGACAGAGGAAATGGAGCCTTTCGCAGGTCACCCCCACGAGGCATTGCCATGCGGGGTGCAATACAGGTATGTGTCTCTCTCACTCTCTGTGTCTGTGCACAATGTATTTGGATGGACCATCAGAGGCTTGAAATGCTTGGCAATTTGGAGATCATAGCTCTTAATTTCCTCTTTAGTTAGACATATGTATTATGCTATTGATGAAGCCCAAACACTGAACTTATGCTTTGGATCCTAGTCTCTTTCACCCTGTGGTGTTGAATCTGTGAGCACCAGTATAGCAGTCTTCTGCATGAGTTTTCATACCCCTGCTAAACTGGCAAGGTTGTTGGAGGGAGGGTTTGTAGCTGCCTGCTAAACTGGGCTGGGTCTTTGGTCACAATGCTATGAAAATAATGAGCCTTTTTGTTACTGAGTGTGTGAGAGAGCCCAGGATACGGACTCAAAACTAATCCTCTTTCTTTTCTGGACACAGAACCGGTGTGGGGAAGGTGGCAGGAGAGAGGTGCTTTGCCAACCTGTGCAGAAACTGAAACAGCCTCTTAAGAAGGCAACAGAGCCAGCTGGAGGCAGAATGGAAGGGGCAGTTTGTGGAAGAGAATTGCTTTGCCAGTCCTCACAGAAATTGAAACATGCTTTCGACGAAGAAGCAGTGCCAGGTAGGGGCAGAGTGGAAGGACCTCCTAGATCTTCTGTTGATGATGTCATCCTGCCAGTGCCAGGTAGGGGCGGAGTGGAAGGACCTCCTGGATCTTCTGCTGATAATGTCGTCCTGCCAGTGCCAGGTAGGAGCAGAGTTGAAGTATCTCCTGGATCTTCTGTTGGCAATGTCATCCTGCCAGTGCCAGGCCAAAAATCTCCCGGCCCAAATGTTCCCACCACACTATGCAAGCCATTAACAGCATTGAGACCACCACTACCCTGTTTACCTTGTGGGGGAAACTGTGTTTTTGACAAGGTGAAGTTTGAGGTGCTGGATGAGGAATCTCCACAAGAAGTTTTCAGGGAAATACCAAAAGAGGCACCAGCTCATCATCATCAAGCAGGTATCTCTAGTCCAGTCTTGCAGCAAGCTCCTCATGGAGTTCAAATAAAAGCTCTAATGGCAGGACAACCAACCGTCCAGAATGATAACCTCATTGCATCCACACCGAAGGTAACCCAAGTACATGCAGCTTCCTTGATTCCAAGCAGAATAGAAGCGTCACATGCTTCAGTAGTGAGAAATGGCATGGTGGGGATAGAAGCTCCTCTGGATGTTGACACCACTGATTTGAAACCCACGATGGTTGGAAAATTGGCACCCATTCATGGTGCTTGCAAAGGCAAATTTCCTATTGATAAGTTCAAGATTGAACGGCTTGCTGAATATCCTCTCCAGAAGGTTGCCACTGCCCCATTCAAGGGAGTGACTGCTCTCATGCAGGTAGGGGTCACTCCTCAAGACAAAGGAGATTCAAGCCACAAGAGAATATTTGCACCAAGTCAGGAAGTTGCAAAGGAAGAAAACTCAAACAAACTCATCAGTGATTCTAAAAGGAAGCTGTTGAATCCTTCTGAAACTGTTGTTGTGTTAAAGAAGCCGAAACTGGAAAGCATTGTTATGAATGAGTTGGTTGCGAGACCCAATCACAAGACACTTTGTAATGTCTTCCAAATAAGCAGAGTGCTTCCAGAAGCCCTCCAAGCCGGGAAGAGGCCTGCTGACTGGCCAAGTATGTCTGTTCCTTTGTATGTGTGTCTGCGACCCCCCTCTCCTACAATGCATATGAAGCCTGGTGCACAGGCCCAACCTCTACAGGCCTCATTTGCAAGAAATCTTGAACATTTTGCAGTACTGAAGACTGAGTCTTCTTTAGAAGAAGTTTCGGTGCCTCTGGTATGTGTCAGCACTCTCTGTCAAGATCAGTGTTTTGTGGAGCCTGTGAAGTGATACTTTAGTTCATGTTTGTGATCACAGAGAGTTCATGATATGCTAAGAGATTGATCCCATAGGTGACCATACAGAAAGAATGGAGGAATCTACCTGTCCAATGTGAGTCCGGCTGAAATTGATGGTTTATTCTGTTCCAGAAAAGGAGCATCTCATGCTTGATTGCTTCCTGACCTTTTGTACTGGACTGTGATGGTCACAATGTCTGTTTTCCAGTTGAGTGCAGCAAAAGTTTGAGACTGGACTGTGCCTGTTGTTTTTAGGAGAGATTGGCTAAAGCAGAGCCCTTGGAGCCCATGAAGGATGTTGCACAGACTATAGGTTCTGAGGATCATTCAGAGGTGCCTCGGGTTACGAAAACTGACAACCTGCAAAGTGGGAACATCCACAGGCAGCGAACTGGTAGCCGAGAGGAGATTATCCTTACTGGTAAACCATTTGCAAATTGAAGTGATATCAATGCCTCAATAACAATGGCTTGTGCTCAATTTTCTTTATTGTGAGTTGATGATTCACCATGTGGAGATGTTGAAGGAAATCGAGTCTTTCACAGATATTAGAAAATACTCCCACATGTGTTATCAGGAGGATTGTCTCTGTGTTTCTCTGTTGGAGTCAACTGTGGAACTTGATTTCAGCTTTTGAGACCATCCAAGAGGGCTGCTCAACAAAATGTGCTAAACTTGGGGGATCCTTCAATGCCAAAGAGGAGAAACCGTTGAATGGCATAACTCCTTCCAGGAGGATTCCTGCTCTTGGTACACATTGCACAAACTTATCACATAACCTGTTGCCATCTCCCAAAGTGTCCACATCTGCAATTTGTGCTCATTGTTGTGACCTTGCTTTTGTTCTCCTGCAGAATCCTCTTTTGAATGCAGTGATAAAGCAGATGTAGCCAAGGACCAACCTTCAAATCCAGCAAGTGAGGTCTCCACTCATTTTGCAGTCCTTTACTTGCAGGGTGTCTCTGAAGATAACTGCACTTTGACGGTCATGCTCTGAGTGAGGATGTACATTTTATTTTGTCTGCAGCAGTATCCACTGAAGTTCAGACACATGAAGACAACCTCTTTCAAGGTTTAAAGAAGGTCAAGGAGGAGCAGCCCTCAGATCCCGCAAATGATGTCTTCAAGTCTCCTGCAAATGGTATGCTACATCTGGTGGTTTAGTTAGGTCTAAGATCAATTGCAAGATCTTTTATCATGAATTTGTGACTCAATTACCATGGAGTTGTTTTGCTGAGCTTTGTCAAATCAATGTCTTAGAAGATGATTGATCTTGTCTTTCTGGAATAGTTGCATCTACCTTGATTCTAGTGATAGGTTACTGCAACCCCTTTGCACTGCATCATAATGGAAGCTTCTTGAGTCTAAAAATTCCGATCTGATTTCTTTTACATGCATGGCTCAAAAGAAGTTATGACACACAAACTCTAGCTTAGATATCTTGCAAATTTCCAGATCACAAATGCTCAGTGATTAAAGTCTAGTCTGGGTATTGAACAAAGTTAACTTCTAAGAGGTTGTCTGTGCCTTGTGTGCCTTTGTTGGTGGGTGAAGGTCTGATGGTAGACATGGAGGAGGCAGGTCATAAATGCAGGAGTTCTCTTGCCGCAATTGCCATGGATTACATGGATTTGGGAGATTCGTCGAGTTCTTTGTCAGAGCCCCTTTCCATAGCAAGTGGTGGCTGCCCAGAGTTACAAAATATTGTTGATTCTAGAGTGAAGGAGGATGTTTGTGTAAACTCTAACATGGGGCTTATGGATTCTGCATCCATTGGCAGGGATGGTGAGTCAAAGGGGGGTGTGGGTCAAGATAAAGGGATGTTGGAGCTTGTCATAAATATAGGCCCCAAAAGAGCTGAGCAAGGAAATGAATCACCTTATGGACACAAGGCTGCATTACAGGAACCAGGCAGTCAAGTTGTACAGGAAGTGCCTGATGGTGTTAAACAGATGAGGCACATTTCCTCTGAAAAAAACAGCAAACCTCCAAGGGGTCAGCGTACAAGAGCCTTGAAGGATCGGGCTTCATCACCCAGCACTAGTTCAGGATCGAGTCAAAGAGCAAACAGAGTTAGACAATTAAATCGAAAACCTCAGTCAGAATCAGAGAGATTTGTTGGGCCTCAAGAGGCAGAAATGTCTGATGAGACTGACCTCAGTAGGGGATCAGAGCAGTTTCCAATTTCTGTTGAAGAATTTGCCAGGTCAAGGTTGCCTAGGGATTTCTTGTATGTATCCCAAAGTATTGTGTATCAGAATGCTTACGTCCGCTTTTCTTTAGCAAGGATTGCAGATGAAGACTGTTGTAAGGATTGTTCTGGAAATTGCCTGGCCTCTCGCTATCCCTGTGCTTGTGCTAGACAGTCTGGGGGTGAGTATGCATACTCATTGCAGGGCACCTTGAGAAAAAGATTCATGGAACAAGAGAAGCAAAGGAGGAGGGCTCCGGTTAGCTCACTTTCTTTCTGTCAGGCTGGCCAGTGCCCTAATGAGCGACTGAAAGGTGAAACTAACCTGGAGCCATGCAAAGGCCATACCCAGAGACGTTTTATCAAAGAGTGCTGGGAGAAGTGTGGCTGTGATAAAAGCTGCAGTAACCGTGTGGTACAGCGAGGCATTAACTGCAAGCTACAGGTATTCTGAATTCAATGCTTTTGTAAGTTTTTAATATTTCAAATACACTTGAACTCATGGTTTCAATGATGCAAACAATTCTTATACTGTTTTATAGCTTTGTAGCATCTGGCTTATCTGGTACTGTGCTGTTGAAGCATCCACTGCACATGTAGTTGCGCTCATTTTGCACTTTCTTTCCCCTGAACTTCCAAGCTGCAGGCTGGTCCTGTAAGTCAACTTTTCTCCTGACAGCATCAGCAATGTGGACTATCCTAAATCATCTGATTGCTGCTCCAAAAGTGGAGCAACAATCACATCCCTTTTATGATTGGGAAAAAAGCTTGCTTTTGGATTGTTCTGAGCTGCTGCAGTGTAGTGCAGGTGTTTTGGACTGTGGAGGGGAAGGGCTGGGGTCTTCAAACATTGGAGGATCTTCCTGCTGGAGCTTTCGTGTGTGAGTATGCAGGTGAGATTCTGACCAATTTGGAGATGGATGAAAGAAACTGCAGCAGCACAGCCAATACCAAGCACCACTTCCCACTGCAGCTTGATGCAGACTGGAGTTCTGAACGCTTTTTGAAAGATGAAGAGGCCCTTTGTTTGGATGGGACCTACTTTGGAAATGTGGCCCGCTTTATTAATCACAGGTGTGTACAAGATTCTCATGTGGTTGCAAATCTCTGTTGGGGTTGAGAGGTTGCTAACTTTCCGTTTGTATTGTTTACTGCCCACTAAAATGTTATTCATATCCTAGCTCATTGAAGTTCAGTCAATTCTGTTTGAAGACCTTGATTTTTCAAAGGGGTTTGAAATTCTGCAATGGGCTGTATAGATGTTTCGACAACAACATGCTGGATGTTCCTGTGGAGATTGAGAGCCCCGACCATCACTATTATCATGTAGGTTACATCATTAGCATCTCCTACTGAGTGTTAATCTTCTGTTCACTGCTCAATCAAAGTGGGCCCAAACTCAAGAGTTACCCCATTCCCTTGCATTGACTAAATCTGACATTTTGCATCATGCTCTGATCAGCTATTGTTTTCTTTCTATGTCTCCCTTTTGCTTCAAAACCCGAGTTCCAAGCACTCATTTGCTTCCATCTGACCATCGTGCAGGTTGCATTTTTCACCAGTCGAGAAGTCAAAGCCAATGAGGAGCTTACGTGGGTACATGTCTATTTCCTTGTAGAAGCAATTCTTTGTCAAGTGTGTATATACTATTATTGAACTTGTTCATACTTAGTCATTCATTCACTTGTTATAGGTGACCTGTAGCACCTTGATAGCAAGCTTCAATCTTATGGAAATCTCCAATGCTTCTGTATTGTCTGCTATCGCAGGACTATGGTCTTGATTTTAATGACAAGGAGCATCCAATTGAGGCCTTCAAGTGTCAGTGCGGCAGTCCTTACTGCAGAGGAAAGGAGTAAATTTAAGTGGTTAGTTGTGCTATTCTCCAAAAAACATTGTGATTATATTTGGTGCAATTTTGCAAAACATGGCTGTTTTGGAAAGCAAGAGCAGGAGATTAGAGAGAGAGAGAGAGGACTTGACTGAGTTTTGAGTTGATGAAAATGCCATGTACATAAGAGAAACAATTCTTCATCATTTGAATCAATTATAATTTATGTGACTTCAGCAGTGTAATAGCTGTGATTTGCATTTGACCTGTAATTCTGTGTATAAACATTCCTTGAAAACTGGGTCTGAATCTCAGACTAGAGATCAGTTCTGAGCTAGCTGAATTTTAGCCCAGAAATGAGTGCAGGGATGGCTTGGGCCTGGCTGCACCTCAGATTGATGTGCCTGGATCCAAGTAATTGAAAACCTAATGTACACCTAGCTAGTCTTTGCCATGTCTAAAAAGCTTAATCTTGCAGGCCTGACTGCAACAGTGTGAAACAAGTCAGCAAATTCTAAAGTTGATCCAATTATCTTCATGCCGATCCACTCTTTTTCGATTGTAGAATACATATTGTATCTTGGATGCTTTTCACTTGTCTACTTCAGTTAATCTCCACCCAGACCCCACAAGTGTAAATCTCACTGAAACACTGTAAATACTGTACAGGATTATTTTCCAATTCTCACCCAAGAACATGAAATATTGAAGAGAAGAGTGTAGAATGAGGGACATGTCAAATTCTGCCACAAGGGGCAAATCCTTGTGATTGGCCAATCAGAACTAATCATTTTTCTTTACTGGCCCTTTTGATAGGATGCAATGAATGATGTATCCTTTGCATCTGTATAAAGTCCGAACTGTTGTCCATGTTATCTATGTTGTTTAATGGTTTGTACTCCATCCAAAGTACCACGGTATGTACAACTCGCTATAGTGCTGATGCTGGAGATGCTGAAGTATATGTTTTGATTGAAGCTTACATCTACTTTTAAGTTGATGGGAATATGCCAGAAAATAGAAAAATACTTTCCATTTCAATATGTGATCCTACAATAGGTACTAAAAACTAAGGTCCAATTACTACTCCTAGATGGTAGGTGTAAGATCCGTCCCACTCCTAGAACCATTGTGATCTTTATTATTTGTTTAGGGCTTATTGTAAGGGTCAATTAATGCTTTCTGGTTGGTAAGGCCAATGGATTTTGGGGACATTCCCCAAAACACAGGGGGGTTTAAGCTTTGAGAAATTCTTCAATACACCTTGTTTTATGTATTCAGTTTTTACAACAACGGTGTGCATCTTTCTTGTGCACAAAACTTTTCTCTTAAGCTACTATATGAAGATATCCAAGAAGAGCTTCTTGAAGTTTGAGCAGTCATGACAAGGTAATAAAAGGGCATTGTTGTCAATCTTACATGCAAATGGCCTCTCGGTGAAGCTCTTGAGTCCATCCAAAACATAGGTATAAGAAAATTCTGGCTGTTACCTTTTAGGGGCTTCTTACAGCTGCACTTGGTAGGTTTAATTGCTTTCCAATCTTCAAAGAAAAACTATACCTTTCGTACATGGAGAAGCGCTTGTTACATACATGTCCCAAACTTTAAAGGAGATGACTGATCATAATTAGGTTTAGAAATTGTAATGCTTTGGTATTGTTGAATTGTTGTTGAATGATCATATTTTGATTTGCTGGATCTTTATCTGGCCATAAAATCGGCTGTCGTATTTACAAGAGAGGAGAGTGAACAGATTTTAATTGCCCATTTCAAAAACAAAGTAGTCATATTAGTCTTCGTTGCAGCAATTTTAGAATGGAGATATGATTGAAGCAGAACTTTGTACACTTTCACAGGGGGATGATTTGATCAGTCTCAGAAGCACTGAATCCAGATAGGTTGGGAGTGGGGTACTCACCTAGGGCAATGGAACCTTGGCACTAATTATTCTTCCATGTAGCTCACCACCATTTACACTAGAAAACAACAAAGTTCCCCAATTTTCTTGCAAAAAAAGACAAAATTTGTCAGAAAAAGAAAAAAGCACTCAATGGAGATCACTGATTGTCCATTTGAACATTCCTCATGTTGTCTATTGCTTGAATCTTTGCATCCAAACCTTAAAAAAAGTCAGGCATGACTTTTGATGCAAAGCTTTTAGCGTGTTTTAAATATGGCCGATTTGCCTAGATGGCTGATTCTGTATGGGTGGGTGGAGGCTGAATTGGAAACTTGGACAGATGCTGCATAAAATACCTGCCTTTACTTTGGATCCCTGTAGAGAGCAGGCCCAAGTGGGGTGGATTCCTTCTTCCAGCCTGCCCTGGAGCTCACCTGATGGTCTCCTCCATGGACTGACTTTCTAGGAGTTGGAATTGGCCCCAGCTGGCTCACCCTCTAGTACAAGAAGAAATGGATGCCAAACATGGTACCAACATGGATTGAAACAAAATGGTACAAACTAACTACCCAACACGGATGTTATGTTCAAAATGTTTTGTGACCCGAGGTGGCTACAGGCATATTCTCTTCAAGTCCACATTGTGTGGGGGGGGAAGCATTCGAGAGAATTTATGAACACTTCCTGACAGAAATGCCCAACAAAACACTACACAAGAGAAAAGGGATATATTCTACTCCCAAAACAACTTTTGTCCTACCTACTTCTGCTTCACAGCTGAGGTCAGGGCTCTGATGGAGCTCATAATATGGTCAAATCACACAGTAGCGTAGGGATTTTTGCATCATGGGCCCATTTCATTCCAAGAAAGCAAGGAGGGAAATAGTCCCTTCCGTGTCATACAATCATACAATTTGAATGTGCGACTGGTTTTGGGTCTTAGTGACCTTGTTGGGGGGCAGTACTGTGGGCCCTTTGCTCATTCTGGTGCAGTTCAGACTTTGAGCTCCGCACTTTTTTCACAGGGTGCAATGCCTGCTGCCATGGCATTACCATACACTTATTCCTCAGGTACTTTTTGAAGGTATTCTTAAGGATCACAAATTAAATTATATTTTATTTTGGAGGAATCCATGAACAAGTCATTGTGCTTCCTTTCATTCATTATGAGTTTTGTTAATAATGGGAACCCAGTGCCAATGGCAATACAACAGCTGCAAAATCCTCTCAAATTCAGTTGAAATGATGTTAGTGGGGCAATGGCAGTCTCTAGTCTCTACCATAGCTTCTTGTCCATGGACCTCTTCTTTTACTAAAGTTGATCAACTTATTGGTGGATGGCCTATGAAAGCATGAAAATGCTATGGTGTCAAACATGTAATTGCATGATCTAATAATTTTGTTTCAACCTTGAATCCGACTCCACTAGAAGTGCATGGCACAAATAATTTGGTTTGCCTCTTAAGTCCCTCTCCCTCCACCCCACTCCTAACCCCCTTCTCTTTGACAAAGTTTGTCAACAATGAATGAGTGGTTAGATGGGCCCAAAAACTTTTAGAGGAGAGGAGACCCCCTGAAAACTCAAGTCAATTGACAAAGTATCTCATGCAAAAAAGACTTGTTGTCGTTCATTGCATCACAATAATTCAGCTTGCTTTCTGGTCACCCAATTTAAAACTACTAGTGCTTTGTGAGAAAGGTAGATCCAGGATTTAGGTTTTAAGGTTTCGGCCACCCATGTGGCAACCTACAGTAGACACTAAATCTGGCAACAAAGCAATTCCCCAGTATTACAGAACTACAAGGAATACATCACCTCATTCGGTGGTTGGTGAGTACTTAAGTGGAGTTCAAACACAAGCAAGATGTCCAATTCTTCTTCCAATTATTTTCATAATTGGGAAGTTCCTGGGCACAAGCTCCCGGATATGTATATTAGAAGTTCCCATTTATAATACAAATAGGTTGTGGGTACCAAGAATTAACTTCATTTGTGAATACGGCAATTCCTTGTATTCTCACAATTAATAGGTAATGAAGTCTCACTCTAGTATGGTTCTAATTATCTTGGTTTTAAACTTTTGTTGCGTCTTAGTTAGGCTTTTTTTTTTTTCCTTCCCCATTTATACATCTCATGTCCTTAGGGGTTCCGAAAGTGACCTAATATGTCTTGATATATATATCCATTTTTCCTAGATTTGCCATCAACATTTCCTTACTAATTAATGGACATATATAGGATTGCTGGAGGATATCAATATGATGTCACATAAGTTCTTCTTCAAAGGTACACATGAAGCGTTAAGGGCCAACCCCCATATGCAAATACAATCATAGTATTACTGGTAGGTAAAGCAATGATGGTCTTGTACCTTGGTGGTACACATGATAGAATAAAATATCAAAAGAGCTTTAGAAGCAAGTTCACACCAAGATTACTCACAATGGCAAAACATGCAATTCACACATTCACACTTTCATCACAAGCAACCACAATTTAAATTTATTTTTGAAAAGAGATTTTGATATTTTGAATGAAAGGCTAATGTGATCAGAAAATTGGGTGTATTTTTGGCTGGAAAGCAAATGTTAAGGCAAACTTGAGTTTTGTTTCACATGTTTAAAAATTACTAATCAAGTGAAACTATAGAGCCTAGTAAATTATTTTCAATGAAAATTTGGCTATATAAAGTGTGCATTACAATAACTTCAATTGTGAACAATAATCCTAATGTTCATCACAAAGTTAATTAATATGAAATAGTTACTCCAAGTAATTAATATGCAATAATTAATTGTCAAAACTAACATGCTTTAAACACATGCATATGGTCTCCCAAATCCAACCTCACTAAATTATTTTTTAGCTTTACAAAAATTTCCCTTCAATTTCAAATAAAATAAATAAGTAATAAGCACTAAATATATGACCCATAGTAGAATAGAAATATGTGACCCAAAAACACATTACATATAATACACACATAAGACCTAGAAATATATCATTTAGAAAAATAAAAACACATGACTTGGCACATATGACTCATAAAAATTAAACATCTACTGAAATAATTGGTGGCTACAAGACCTAAAATACATTATGCTTCAGATATAGTAAGTTGTTTGTTGATGTTAATGTAACTATTAATAGTAGTTGGTAGCAAGTTGCAACATGCATTGTTGTTGAATGTGTCCCAAAATGGTTATTGCCATCAACATGATTCGAGTGATTTGGCTATTTTTTTATTTTAACATTTTATTTTCTTCATGTTTTTAGCTCTATTGTTTTCCTTATAGGATGTCACATCATGTGATAAAGTAGATAGAAGAATTAGACTTAGCTAGTTTTATCTTTTGTCATGCATTTAAATACAAAAGAATAACACCAAGATGGGTGGAAGTATCATTAAAAAAAAACCCTCCATACTTATATAGATCTAATAAAAATAGATCTTACAAAAATGGATGCTAAATTCATGGTTGGAATGCTTTTTGTTTACTTTTCAAATTCACTTGCTTTTGATTTTTTGATAATCAAGTATCGTTATATAGGTGCCCATCCACTAGAAGGTTAAAAATTTATTTGTTCGAACATACATAATACATAATTTACAAAAGCTCACACAAAATAAAATAAAATTCATATTTATTTGCAATTTTTTTCCAGTAAGTTATAAAACTATTGAAATAATTTAAAATTTGAAAATACTACTCAACAATGAAAATTTATCTTTTTTTTATCATTCAAACAAAAACATTAATGCATAAAAAATTCTATGATGAGTTTTGTTTGTACTTTACATTTGCTTGCATCTAATCTTTGCCAAAGTACAAATTCCATATGCTTCCACCTTTTAGTGATTAAAAAATTATCACACTTGTATTTTGGAGAGTAGTACCCAATGTAACTTCAAAAAAAATTGGTAAAGTGGGCCAATCAAAGTGGCTCCTTTTAAAAAAAAAAAAACTTTGTGTGCATCCCACCCCTCTAACTAATTAATAGAAGCAACAAATTATATACACCTTATACTCCCCTTGTATGGACCGAGATCATTGGATTGATACATGGCCATTTGCTTGACTCAATGCCCATCTTCCCCAATGAGCACTATGTTTTTTTTTCCTTAGTGAAATTTGGCTATTTTTCAAAGGACAAAGAAATTGGGAAATTTTTGGAATTTTTTTTCTATTGTAAACTCCACTAAAATTTCTTTATGGGTTAAAATTCCCCAAAATTTCGATATGATATATAAAATAATAATAATAATAATAAAATTATTTTTAAAATAAAAATAATATTTATAAAATTAATAAAATAATAAATAACTGACATGGGCACTGACCTCCTCCTCTCTCGCTCTTTCCTTCCTTTTCCAGTGGCCATTTTAGTGGGGGACAAACTGGCTGTGGCGCAATGGCCCATGCAAGCATGCAGTCCGGAATGATTGAGGAAGTTAAGCGAAGTCTAATCTGCGGGTAACTGGGAGCTCCTCCAGCGCCAGTCAGCGCCACCTCGTGAGAAGCTGGTGATGTGTTGCGCTTTGCGGCTAGCTAGCATGCAACTGCTGATCATATCCTGATTTCAATTTAGAAACATGGGGCTGCAATGATTAATCCACAAAGGGTTCCGAGCTGCACATGAAGAGCAGCTGAGTACAGAATTTCTATAATTTACCCATCATAATTGGGTCGTCACGACTTATACAATATAGTATTCTAGCGTCGAAGAAGTCGTCGTCGTCGTCGATCGATCGATCGATCGATCGATATTGCAAGTTCCCTTATTCTTCTTAGGATTTTTTTTTTCGCCTTTCTCCGAGCTTGATCATCAATTCAGATCCAGTCTAGATCTTCTGCAGTTGATTATCACTCCATGTTTTCATTTTAAGTGCGAACTCACACGGTGTAATTTGTTGTACCATGTTGTCTGTTTGTTTCTAGAGTAGAACAATTTTTTGGCGAAGCCAGCGTGAGGTTGATAGCAGCACCAGCTGGTGGTGTTTCTTAATTCTTACTTGTAATTTTAGCTGTAGGTTTCTGTCGGCGATCATGCAAGAATCCCGACGCGTAAGCTTAGTACTACAGAATTACTGAAGTTCGTGGACGTAGGCGGGGCGATTTTTGACCATTTCTGCTTCCACGACGGCAATTTTGATTGGAATTGTTGATTTGAAGCTTGCACACTAGTAGCTGTTGGCGAGGGGGAAGTTTTGTTTACAGATTTATCCTGAGCTCCAGCTGCAGCTCTGAATGGTTTTTGGAGCTAATTCAGGTCGCGCGGGACATTACCGAGCTTTGAACCTGGATCTGTAGATTCTGTACTTTCCTGCTGGTGTTCAAACTGTTCGGGACTCACACAAACTAAGGACTAGATCCCGCGTATAATTCCTGATTACTTGGAATTGAAGCCAAAGGAATCGAGCTGCAGAAAATGTTGTGGATCGTATAAGTCGAATAAGTGGAGCCCTCTCAGGTGACTGATCTGAGGTTGCACATATTTCTCAGACCGGGACTCCTCGTGAATTTCATCAGTCAACGATGCAGGTCGTGTCAAGAAGACTGCAACATATAACTAGTTTTCTTGCTCCATAGGAAATTACAGTCCAAGGGAAAGCAGTAGAAGTAGGGGCTTTGAGCATCAGAATGGTCGTCGTTGTCTCCTCCCAGAAATCGACTGCAGCTCATGAGTCTGGGAAATGCTCAAGCAGAAAGCTGCAGCAGCCGGCGTCTCGAAATTTTGAGAATCCTTCGAAATGGGCAAGCAGCAACGTGAACATGGTGATAGGATTCGCAATCCTCCTGTGTGTTTCGTTGCTGCTTGTCATCTTCTCGCAGAAAAGCACTTCGACTGGATTCGCGTTCCTGGCGTGGACGCGGCAGCTAGTTGCAGGTGATCGCGGGCAGCAGCTTGAACATTCGATACGATCTGCAGCTCGGCGCAACACATTCCTTACGCTGGAAGACTCTGATGCATGGTACTGCGGTGAGTACAGACGAGTACAGGCCGCTGGATCTAGTCAAGGCCGAAGTTTTACCGACTGGCTGCAAGCGAATGCAAGCGACGAGGAGGTCATGTGCGCGGCACATAGAACTGCAATGCAACCGCTAGCGCCAGGCACACCACGAGTCGCTTTCTTGTTCATGGTACGAGGACCCATTCCTTTGGAGCCCTTGTGGGCAAAATTCTTGAAAGGAAACGAAGAGCGTTACTCGATCTACGTACATGCGGCGAATTCCAGTCATTCCTATCACAACAACTCCATTTTCTATCAGCGACAGATCCCGAGCAAACCACTAGGACGTCTAGCCGCCAGCATGCCGGAAGCTCAGAGAAGGCTACTAGCATACGCGTTGCTGGACAACACAGTACCCAATGCTTGGTTCTCTCTGGTTTGTGAAACCGCCATTCCCATCCGCAGCTTTGGGTTCGTGTACTCGTATCTGATGAACTCGGAGCTGAGCTTTGTGGAAGCTTTCTTCGCTTGGGAATGGTGGCGACAGGGATGGACAACAGAGAATCCACAACTGCGTGATGACTTGATGCGTAAGGGCGAGGCTTGGTTCTCTGTGCACCGCAGGCATGCGGGTTTGATTGCAGGCGATTTCTTCGTTTTCCCCAAATTCAAGGAGCATTGGAGAATAGGAGGCATAAGCGCGGAGATTTATTTGCCCACTTTACTCAACATCATCGACCCATTAGGGATCGCAAACCGGTCCACCACGTACGTGAATTGGACGGATCCCGAGACTGGATCTCACCCCATTATGTACTCCCGTGCCAATCTCACTACTAGCCTCTTCCTCACGATCCAGAACCAGACGCGCAATACCGACGGCATGTACGCGCAGACTAGTCGCTACTTGGGTTGGGATAACGAAGAGTCTTGTGTCTACAACGGCATTGCTAATTGCTCTTGTTGGCTCTTTGCTCGCAAATTCTCTGGAACGCCTGCCGATGTCGACTCCCTGCTAGCTAATTTTACAACTACTCTCATAGGATCACCCTCCTCGGAAAACAGCAGGTTAGATTAGCTAGTTAGGGTCATCATGTGGAGGTAGTCCACTATAGAAACACTTCTAGCATGAAGTTGTGGACAATCTACTTGGACTTCACCATGCATGCTAGCCACCATGTGGGTACAGCTCTAGGGTTATCATGTGGAGTTAGTCCACCATAGAAACACTTCTTGCATAAAGTTCTGGAGGATCGACTTGGGCTTCACCATGCTAACCACCATCTGGGTAGAATCAGCCATTTATGCGTCCAGCCACTTTGTTATAAGCTGGCTATCACCTGTGACCATTTGAGATCTAGATTAATCCATTCAGAAGTTGAAATTGGAAAGCTCAGACATGTATGTCTTTAGCAGCTAATCCCCCATTCACTAGGTGATACAGTCCATTTTTATCATAATAAACTCCTCTAATGATAATGATGAAAATTCATGATGAACTGCCATAGCTCCTTCAAAGCTTCATTTCAAGGCAAACTATGTACACAAGTGTGTTCAACTTGTATGTAAGATCAGCTCAAATTTTGACAAGAGATCTATATAAAGGTTCAAATAGTATCATTCCTAGAAACAAACAAATTTACATTATATGATGAAATCCCCCCCTTTATTCCTTCAAATGCTCGATACGCATAAAAAGAAAGGTGATAAAAGTTAATTCCCTTCATAATTTTTAACTCCGTTGCACTCCTTCGCCAATGTGCTAAATAATTTGTTATTAAATAGTTCAGTTGAGAGGAGAACTCTAGGCACATGCACAATCAAAGGCACTAAAGGCATTATTTTATCCAATGGTAATGAAAGTCCTTTGACTCAAATTCCTTTTTTATTTTTCCAACTTGGCTTGTCCCATGTTAGAGAAGCTCCATTGATGGCATGCACAATATATTTTGGATGAAGTGTAACATTTATATGTTAGTTTGGGTTTAGGGTTAGAGCCAATATGGACAAACCAAACACTTCATATGACAAGAAAATGTGATTTTTCTCACAAAAGGTCAAGGCTCATGACACATGGCTGAGATTATAAACTTTGTGATTTCATTCTTTACAATGTACAATATGCGATGTTTATTTTGACACATATTATATTAAAATTAAAATTTAACATTAAGTTATGGCACTTATGACCCATATGACCAAATACAGCCATAATCTACATGAACTAAAACTATTTCTTTGATACTTGCACCACTAACCCAAGTTCTGACATGAAATGCTACTAAGAAGGCTACAAGTTATGTTACATACTGGGAACATGGGTGCTATTTTAACATGCATCCATTAACCTTTGTCGGCTTTAAGAATGATTGCAATTCCATTGTACATGAAATTGGCTTGGTTTTTCAATAACACAATATCAAACATTAATTTATGGAATGTTATGGTGGCGAGTATGGATGTGAATGACTGAACACAAAGGTTTATGAATATGAATGAATGTTTTGGAAAATGTCTTTGTGGTTAAATTTGGTTATCTTGCATATCTTGACCCAAGACTAAATAATGGCCTCTTCAGGAGTCTAAATTTAACAATTTCTGGGATAAATGTAGTGTCTCCAAGGCCTCTCTCAAGAAGGTGAAGGTGCTAGTTCACCCTGGCCCTCATGAGGTAACCTTATTCGCAGCCATTTACCTTGCCTCCCAACTAAATGAAATTTACATTGCGTTTATTTTGATCGTTGGTGGATGGGTTTTTTAAGTTCAATGTCCTCCTACATTGGGTCAAGGAGACTGACTAGTGTAGAAAGCATCCTTTATTGGCCCTACCTCCTTTAGGGAGAGACTACCCAATTATGTAGTTTTCATTTAGTCCCACATTTTAAGTAAATAATTACAGGCGTTAATATGAATTCATTTTCTCACAACTTAATGGAACATTTCTAATTTTAAATGTTGCTAGTTTTGATTCTCCAATTCTTGATTTTGAAAGGAACTATAAGTTTTGGTTTTTTAAGGGTTTTTAAGTTTTGGTTTTTTTAGGTTATTCCAAGCCTGTGTAGGGATGACACTTTTGAATGCACTTTTGAGAATGATTATCTTGGATTTATAAAATTTCTAATTTCAAAAAATTCCTCAAAAAAAATTGAAGCTTAATTCAATTTAAGATTAGGTTTCATTCCACTTCCTAAAAATTATTTGAAAAATTGATTATGTTCAACTAGTGCACATTTCACAATGCCCAAGATAAAAGATTTTAAAAATTTTGTATTCTGTACAACAGTTAAAACTAACAACTTACTTCAAAAGTAAAGCTTCATATTTTCAAAAAAACTTGCATTTATATAATTATAGAACTTGAATGTGTTTAAAGAGGCATGCTGTCTTGGTGAAGGTTTGGGTCTTAGTTTCAGCAAGAGCTTAGTTGCATGGTTTGAATCCAACTCCAATTTTGAACAAAGTTTTGAACATCCAGTCTAAATACCCCCAAACTGGACCAAGAATTGTGTTAGAGAACAAACTTAGTACCTTGATGCATGGCAAGTTCAAAATTGCTTTGAACTTTCAGTATGGAGTACTAAGTTTGTTCTCTAGCAAGTTCTTGGTGAGGAAGAAAACAGGGCAAAAAGCTCCCAGTTCAAACTCAAAAACCTAGGAACTACAAATATTCTGAACCTATCTACTCTCTCATTCACCCATCTCCTTGCACAACTTGTTTCATTTCATGCTACTCGTGATAGGTTTAGTTCCTAGGTTATCTGAATTTGTTTTCTTAGGGCTCCCCATTGTGTGTTTTGTGTTTTCAAGTGTTGTCTTTTGTTTGAATTTTGTTTGAACTTCAGTTGTTTCTTTTTTCTTCTCTTGATCCCTGGTGAGGTGTTTTTCCTTTATTTATTTATTTATTTATAATTTTACAAATATGCAGGATTGAGGGTGAGTCTAGCCTAACTTTAGCTTTCATTCCTGTGGTTCTGAAATATCAAAATATTAACTTTTTTCTGATATATATATTATCATGGTTTTTAAAAATGAAAAATAGACCAAAAGGCTCCTCACAAAACTGCAGATTCTTTGCTGAAGAAGCCTTGTGGTTCTTTGAGGTTTCTGAAATAACCAAAACCGCCGGTGCAAAATTTTTTTTAAAAAATAAAAATAAATTCCCTTAGTTTTAGTTTTAGTAATGAAATTTTTCACTTAAATTTCCTAAAAACATACTGAAAATAATTGGTAATGTTTTTGGGAGTTTTTCCATGCATCCAAAGTGAGGGTCATCCCCAGGAAGATTTAGCCAAATCTGGCTACAAACCAGACACGAGAGGGTGCAAATTGGTAATCATCTTTGTAGATTTCTGGCTGCATATTGAAATCCAAATATAGAAATCTGGTATTTTCTTATATTAATTTTCCATTCTGGAACTTGGCAATTTGTTTAGTCATGAAATTTGGCACTGTGACATGAATTTTATTTTATTTTATTTTATTTTCCAAAAAAAGAAGCAAAAATTGAAGAAATGATGTTTTTTGAGGTTTGTCTCCCCCCCCCTTTTTGGAAAGAAATTTGAAAAAATTAGCCAGAAATAATATAAAAGGATGCCTAAATTTAAAGGCTTGGACCATTATCACCAATTAATGCCCAGATCAATGATGCTACTACTACACCAAGAAAATCATTAAAAAAATGTTGATTCAATCCTGGTGATAGAAAACCTCCAAAATCATTTCATTTTCAAATTTTGGATTTTGAATATTAATTTTAGCTTAATTTCATGCAATTTAAGAAGCCCCCAAAAAAAGCTCCCAAAAAAAAACTTCATTTTCAAATTTATGAATTTTTAATTTGGCCTTAAATCGACGAAATTTCAACAGTTGTTTAAAAAGAATTTAAAGCCTCCAAAAACTCTTCAATTTCAAATTTTTGATTTTCAAATTTGGCCTTAAATTGACAAAATTTCAACAGTTTTTTAAAAAGAATTTAAAGCCTCCAAAAACTCTTCAATTTCAAATTTTTTATCTTCAAATTTGACCTTAAATTCACGAAATTTCAACAGTTTTTAAAAAAGAACTTAAAGCCTCCAAAAACTCTTCGATTGCAAAATTTTGATTTTCAAATTTGGCCTTAAATTGACGAAATTCCAACAAGTTTTTTTTTAATTTCAAATAAAAGCCTCGAAAAACTCTTCAATTTCAAATTTTTTGATTTTTAATTTGGTTTTCTGACGAAATTTCGCGAGTCAAGAAAAAAAAAAGAACGCTTTTATTTGAAAAAGAACGTTTATTTGGGCTTTTATTTGAAATTATTTGAAATTTCAACGTTTCAAATAAAAGCCCAAATAAACGTTTATTTGAAAAAGAACGCTTTTATTTCAAATAAAAGAATCTGGAAACGATTCTTAGATTTTCTGACATTGAAAATGGGACACAGAAGAAGAAGATGCCCCAAATTTTGTGCAGAATTTTGCGCGTTGTTGCGCATTTGTTTGTTGGTGAAGCAAGCAAGCCCAAGTGCTTATAATAATTTTCCAGATTTTTGTTTTCAAGTGCACTGGATCTGCGATGTGCGCCGTGCGCCGATGGAACGAAGTTTTGGGGATCATCTAAATCTGTTCAATAATTCAAGCACTAAAATAAGCAAAACCGGATTGCTGCTAACAACTGGACTTGGAAGCAGGTTTTCTTTTTCTTTTTTCCTCGTTTTTTTGTTTTTTTTTCAAATTTGTGAAAACATTTTCCTTTAAGAAAACACTACTTGGAAGCAGGAGTTGAGTTTTTTTTTCTCTTTTTTTCGCGTAATTTCTTTTATATAGAAAATTTGGTGAATTTAATCCAATGACTTAACAGAGTTTAGTCAAATTTACACTAGAAAAAAAAATTGCAAAAATATTTTTGTAGAAATTATTTTTTTTTGTCTTAAATAAGAAAAAAATACACTACTTGTAATAAGCAGCAGCAGCAGCAGCAGGGATTTTTTAAATTTCAAAAAAAAAATTCGATAAATTACCAAAATCAGTCAAATTTACACTAGAAATTGGTGGTACAAAAAACCACAAAATTTGAGTGAAAAAGGAACACTTCTCAGAAGCAAGTTGGTCTTGTTGTTGTTGTCGTGTTTTTTTTTTTTTTTTT
>Ga0116231_10005332_pt1 | contig 25375 bp, 16 predicted proteins | sample S1TSphgellanicum_2_FD_89695 | JGI IMG/M metagenome (GOLD analysis project Ga0116231, IMG submission 89695) | Host-associated microbial communities from peat moss isolated from Minnesota, USA - S1T2_Fd - Sphagnum magellanicum MG | ecosystem: Host-associated > Plants > Peat moss > Unclassified... | reverse complement strand
TGGTCTCAAGAGTGCATGGGGGGTGTTATAACCTTCTTTTCGTGTGTGGGGTTTTTTTTTTCCGTTCAGTTTTTTTTTTTTTTTTGGGCCCCCCTCTGTGGGGGGGGGGGGGGAGGGAGAGAGTTTCTTTTGTCTCTCGTTGTTCACGCGCTTGCTTTCTTCTTCTTTCTTTCTCGTAACAAACAGGATCTTCTGTTTAATTTCGTGCATTCGAGGTTCTGGAACGGAGTTAGTCCAAACGATTTCGGCTGCTGTTGCTTTTGGTAAGATCGTTTTCCGCAGCCTCTTGGCTCTCCTCGTTTTTCAGTCAGGCCGTTTTGTCCGTCAAGCTGGCCGTTCTTCTTTCTCTCTCTCTCTCTCTCTCTCACCCGTTGTTTCTAAGTCACTCTCTTTTACTTCATTTCTGGCGCTTGATTCGCAAGTTCATTTGTGACTCCGGTGCTGCTGCCGCTTTCTGTTGTTGCAGCTTCTTTTTAGATCTCTTGCTTTGTCAACCGTGATCACGATCGGGATAGTAAGATTTTTCATTCCTGCATCTCCTGCCCTCCCGCCCCCAGCCGCTTGGTTTTCTCTCTGCAAAGCGTTTGAAGAGATATTCTGAGATCGATCGCTTTCCCGCCTCCTGCCGAATTGCGAACTGATGGTCTCTGTAGGTAGCCGACTGACTGTGTGCTGCCGCCATTTTGGAATTCGTTCTCAATCTGGTATCCAACTGTTCTGAGACATCGGACAGTTTCTCGCTCTTGAAAGTTACCTAACTATTCAAAATTATGTCTTCATTTTGGTACTTACTCGCCACCAGCAGCCCCCGGATGCCCTACCACGTCTCCTTTCTTTCTGTACACTTTCAAACTTTCTGTCTGCAAGCGGATTGTGTTTCTTGCCGGCAAAAAGCAATTGATCACACATCTTTCCTGTATGTTTCTTTGTTTTTATCTCTGGTTCTGGCTTTTGTTGAGGAGCTCCCACTTAGAAGGACATTACATCAGTAGATAGTCTGTGTACGAGGTCCATGCTTTGTTTTGCTCCAATCATCAACTTTGGTGGATCATTTGCTCTTCTTTCTTGAGTCTTTTTATCCAAAGATGGGGTCCTTTCATGGCTAACTCCTTTGTTATAACTGCTGAGGTGATTTACACACCCATTACAGGTTTCAGGACTGTTGTCATGGTTGTGAATTCACAATTTTTGTGCATCCCTCCCAAGCTGGCTGGCTCTTCTGAGAAATCATATTCTGCTACTGTAATTAGAGAATCAGTTATTCAATTTATCATTACCAACTAGTTGCGTACTTTTCCTACTTTGAAAGACACTCTCCCTGCTTTCTCCACCTCTCTTTCTTCATTGGATGTAAATGTTCACATTTAGTCATTTTTTTGTTGCTCTGATTTTGTCTGTGCATTTTATGCATCTGAGTTGTTCTCAATTAATGATATCTGTCTCATCACCATATGTGTTTCATGTTTGATTGTTGATTTTTTAAAATTACAGTTTGTTTCACTCTCTGGTAACTGGTTTTAAGGAGCCTTGTGTCATTCTGTTTCGTTTCGTGCAATGTTGATCTCACTTGTTCTTCTTGTTCTCTCAAGTTCTCTCCTGTTTTGTGGGTAGGTGCTTATGCTTAGCTAGAGGTTTCTCCCTGCAATCACATTGATATTTTCTCCTCTAGCTAATGCAGATGTGCCAAATCCAAGTAGTGGTCTGTGAGGATATATATCCAGTGTGCAAAAGACCCCGACCATTACCAGCTTAGATGTTTGTTGAAGGGATACTAATGACTTTTCTGGTTAGCTATGCCTCTTGAGTGCTAGCCAACATCATGCCTGAGACTTGTTGCTTCCAAAGTGCAACAAAAATGCAGGACACTTAATTTCATATAATGGTTTGCCCTATGGTTTGATCAGATCATTAGATACTTATTTGCACCCACTGTTGGTAGCTCATGAAGTCTATGGAGGGGAACAACGGTAGCTAATTACTGCCATTCATGATGTAGATGAACATGTGATATTTTGTGAGTGACACTCAGAAGGTTATGATGGCACCCATTTGTGATTTATTTGGTGGAAATGACAACATTTGTTTGGTTACCTGTGTGGAGTTTCTCTCTATAATCACATTGATGATGGCTAAAGTTTGGGTGTAGCTTCTTCATGGCATTCTTGTCCATGTTTTGGTCCCTAATTGTCTGTAATGGGTCTATTCTAGTTTTGTATTAAGATTGATGATCCTTGTATAGAACTTTCAGTATTTTGTGAAGATTTGTCCTGTACAAACAGGCACAAAAGCATTCTCTCAGTTGGTAATTGTGTGCTTGGAAGTGCAGAACTGGAACAGCTAAGGTGTGGCATGTGACTACTCTTGATGTTTCAGAAACGGGGTCTCTCCCTTTCTCTCCCTCGCAGTACCTTGAGGAGTTTCAGCTCTGTTTGGAAAGGTCCTCAATTCTCTCTTATTTGTCAGAAATTCAATTTTCAAACAGCTGGATTGGGCTGGTAGTGTAAACTTGGTTTTCAATAGGCAAGATGTAGTCTGAGCTATATCACATTGGTAAATGCTCTAAAAGCCAGAGAAAATCCTAGCAACCACTTCAGCTGTCACCAACTGACAGGCTGGTGAGGATAGCTGTGATAACTACATATTGAAGATGAAACTAGGAGTTGTTTATCTGGATCTGGTGGTATGGTTGTTGATCTGTTATTCTTTGAACTTGTTGTTTCTGTGATGTTGGGCTACTTCCTTGGTTGAAGGACAAATGGGCCACCTTTTTTATTGCAAATCTCTCCTCCAGTCTTCGACTCATACAAGTGACCAGTTTCTCATTGTGTGACCTATGTAATTGTGTTGAGCCTTTATTTTTACCCTGTTGCCTCTTAGGCAGGCAAGCTGGCACCACAAAGTACAAGGAGTTCTGGGAAACAAATTGCAAAAATGGGAGGTGAACAGTATGGTCCTGTGTCTCCGGATAGCTCAATCGATGATGAACTCTTTCCAGAGGATTATGATCGATTTGGAACTGCAGTGAATGTGAAGACAGGAGAGCCTAGTCGTACACACCCTTGGGTTGACCCCAGTATTTTGAAGCTGATGCACAGGATTGGAAGGGGCCCTTTTGGTGATGTCTGGCTTGCAACAATCCATAACTGTACTGAGGACTTCAATGAATATCATGAGGTTGCAGTTAAGATGTTACCTCCTGGCTCTGAGGAGCAAGTCCGCTCTTCGTTGCGAAAGTTTGAGAGTGTATTTCATACTGCACAGGGCTTGAGGGGTGTAAGCTGGCCTTATGGGATTTCAATCAAAGATGGAAGGGTAGGTTTCAGCATATCTTCTATTTTACGGATATATTTGTGTGCCTGTTTTTCTCCAGCCTGAGACTCTTCAGTTCTGTTAAGTAATATATTTAAAAGGAGAAGGGACAATTAGGTCTGGTCACATGTTCCATGGAGGTATAGGAATCGCCCTTGGATTTGAGTCCTGTCCTGCCTTGGTGCTTTTTTCATTCCAAGAAGTCAGTGAGGAATCTTAGCATTTTGTGAATGTTGAGCAACTGGAATTCAACTTATCTTGCAGCTTTTAGCATCCATCTCAGTTGCGGTATGTGAGTTTTGTCTGTTCTTGCATATTTTCCTTGTGTTTGGTTGAATTCCTAATCTGGAAAGAGAACCACATGACCTTGGAACAGGCTTGCATAATTATGAAGTTCTATGAGGGTTCTCTGGGCGACAAGTTGGCTCGTCTTCCAGGCAATAAGCTTCCACTTGCAGATGTCTTGAGGTGATCTGATTGATCTCCCTGTTTTCCTTACTTGCATTTTGACAAAATTTTGGTTATCTGATGCTCAACAACGGTAGAAGTTGAAGGTAGTCAATCTTTGCTCCTTAAGTTGGTGATCAGGTTTGCTAATCTCAGCTGTTTGACATGGCTTTATCTTCTATGAGTTTGTTCTGGAATAATCAAGCCTGAAAAGGCCCTTAAAACTATATGTTCAGACATTGGTGAGGATTTCGGAGATACATTCCTAAGGAGGAGAGTGAATTTGAATCTGCCTCATTACCTCTTCTGAATCAATTGAAACAATTAATACAAGATTGGGGATATTGATATTGTAGCTTAGCTTTTGGAATATGTTGAGGCTCGAGACATGCACTTGAGTGGGGAAGATCAGAATGGAAAGGAGCTGTTTTTTTTCAAATGAGCAGGAACAAGGATCTTCTCACATCCTCAGATTTTCTTTTACTGTACAATGATATGGTCAGGTATGGTCAACAATTGGTTTCTGGCATTATGGAGCTCCACTCAAGGGGGATTTTGGCACTAAATCTGAAGCCTTGCAACTTTCTACTGGACAATCAGAATGTGGCAGTTGTTGGAGAGTTTGGCATCCCAATGCTGTGTGGAGGAATTTCCTCACCATCTTCAGAGCATCCATATTGGGTGGGCTCACCAAACTACATGGCTCCAGAGCAGTGGAGTGCAAATCTGAGAGGCCCAATTTCTTTTGAAACAGATTGTTGGGCATTTGCCTGCAGCATAATTGAAATGATAACAGGAGAAAAACCTTGGAATCATGTCTCACCCCAGGACATTTTTGATGCTGTAGTTGTTAGGCACCAAAAGCCTATGGTTCCAAGTGGGCTACCACCAGCAGTGGATAAAGTGTTGAAGGCATGCTTTGAGTATGACTACCGCAACCGTCCAGCATTTGGGGAGATCCTTCGTGCACTCACTTAGTAATATCTCTCTCCTACTCCCATTATAGTCTTCAATCCAATGAAATAATCATCTTCAGTCCATTCAAGATTTTTCACCCTCCATCGATCTCTCTTTATAGCCTGCTCAGTGTCAGCTTGCTAGCCTTGCTTGACTCTAGAATATTGTGGAACCTGGGACTTTATTAGAAACCTCAAGAGCTGGCTTTTGCTTAGAGTCTTGTTTTATCAGATTCCAGGTACATGCTCGTTCACTGTCAGCTTGCTAGCCCCATTCAACTCCTGAGTATTTCTGAACCTGTGACTTCTTTAAATATTTCCAAGAGCTGTTTTCTCCACTGAGTGTTTCATTTTATCAGATCTTCCCCTTAGGTTTTAATCTGCCAGAAGAATCGACATGTCTGTGTAGTATACTGGGAGTTGGTTGACGATATGTGTAACATCTTGTCATTTGTTGCCTGACTTGGATGTGCATCATAAAGAAAAGTATCTCAAGCATATATTGGCTAAGATTGCATCTGTGTTGTGCAGTGCTGATGAGCCCTTCAAGGTGGGAGACTGGGTCTGCATGCGAGAGAATTCTAGTCGACGATATTCGAGGATTGGGGTGGTGCAGACAGTAATAGCATCTGACAGTGTCCTTGTGCAGTATTGTGATAAGCCAGGGGAGCGGGTCCACTGCAGCAGCAGCTGTCTTCATCTATGGAAGGACTTGTTCCAAATAGGAGATTCAGTGATAGTGAAAGATTGGGTTAACTCACCCCGCTTTGGTTGGCCTGGAGAATTTCACAAGAGTGAAGGAATTGTCTCAGAAATTGGAGTGCAGGATGGTGTAATATCGGTTACATTCAGAGGCTCCCAGGAAACGTGGAGAGCGGATCCAGTGGAGCTTGAGCATGTATCAGGAGGCTTAGTTGCAAATGATTGGGTTCGACTTCGTAGTGGGTGGTCACTAGAGGCCAACCCTGGGCAGATGCCATCACGGGTAGGAATTGTGCACCATGTTGAGCATTCAGGTAAGTTGAAGGTTGCCTTCTTTGGACGCGAAACACTTTATACAGCAAGCCCTGTAGAATTTGAAAAGGTATCCTCTTTCTTTCTTGGGCAGTATGTTCGGCTGAAGGTGGAAGTCGTAGCCCCCAGGTTCCATTGGCCTCAGCAGGAAACTGGAGGATGGGACACTGGCCGGATTGCAAGTGTACTGCCTAATGGTGGCCTGTTTGTTAAGTTTCCAGGCCGCCTCTTCACTGGAAAAGGTGTCTGGGCAGACCCAGAAGAGACAGATGTGGTCCATCTCAATGAGATTAGTGGTGTGATAAACAAATATCAGCATATTCAGAAGATGCACTGGGCAGTCCGTCCCGCACTGGCACTGCTTGGATTTCTGATTGCAGCCCGCACAGGTGTAGTGATAGTGAATTTGGTGACACGACCCATCAGGGGAAGGAAGGAAGCAGCTTTGGAGAACAAAGCCGGTAGGAATACTAACGAAACTATGGAAAATGGTAAGGACAGTCCCAGTTCTGGGAACCCTGTTTGGCTCCCTTCACAGGTTGCAGTGGCGACTTCTACTGTGGCAAGTCTTATCTTTGGTGAAGGTGTCACAACACCAACCCGATGAATCTGTATCCTGAATGGTGTACCACCGCTCTGTGGTGGTGAGATCAGCTGCAGTTGACATCTAGCAGGATGAATTGTCCCTTCGCCTCCAGTATCAAAGTCCACACACGGGCATATGCAGGTGTCCACAGCACGGTTGCTGTTTTAACTGCTGCTTGTATAAAGTGTGCCAACAAACTAGATGTGGAACTGTACATACAACAGATTCTCAAGCCTATTCAATTGTCATTGTCCCAAAAGTATTGGAGTCTTTGGCAGACAGGCTCAATCAGATGTGATGACAAGGAACAAGGTGAAATGGAATGCAGCCCAGCATTCAAGGAGTGAGCAGGAGAATTAGGGCTGCATATAAATTGTGCAAACAACAGCAGATCGAAACCCATTGTGAAGTCAAAGCCCAGGAACCTTCAACTCCTAACTGATGCAACATGTTTATAAAAGTGTGAATACTTTTACCCATCTGAACATAAAACTTTACATAGGTTTTGCTTTGTATTTGCTGTTCTGGCCATTTGCCTGACATTCAATAACTGTTCTTAAAGTCATTTCAAAAGCCAGGTGGTGTGAGGTATTCCCAAGAGTTCAGGTGGAAAAAATAGCTTTCACCACTCTTGGCACATATCTCTTGCTCAACAATGTTCTCTCTACCTCTCTCAGTTTCTATTTTGTATTCTGAATATTGTAAACATGAATAGAAAATGGCTTCTAAATTATGACGTTCGTTTGTTACTGAAAATCACAGATTTGTGAATTGATGCACCAATCTGTTTCAAACTCCTTCATAGTGTATTTTGATGGAACATGTATCTGGGATGTTTGATTATCCCCTTATGTCAGTTCCTTCAGAGTTGGAGGGATGGATGTTACACCTAAGTAAAGGTATTTGGCTAAAATTTTTAGTCTAAATGGAGAACGCATTATCGTTCTCTGGAAAGTCACCCTGTGTTCACCCTGTCTTTGGGCATGTTTTCACCCCCTGTCCCCTCTTTCAATGGTATCCACAAAGTAAGGAAATTTTTTCGTAAATCTCAGTATGAAATGCTGAAACTGAGCATTCAATGCAGAAGATACGACAGTAATTATAGTAGTTGTACAGGTAGGAGCAGTGAAAATATATGGAGTAGCAGCAGAGGTGCTCAGGAAAGACAGGATGAAACTCCGTTTACCACCAAAATTTCTGGAAAATTTGGTTTTTGAGTCCTAGTTATTTCACATTTTAAAATTTTCATTCCCAGTTTGGTGTTTGATGGCTTATTCTCCTCAGTCTGCCCTTTGTCCTGTTTTTTCACCTTGTCATGTTTTGCACCCATAACCTCCCATGTTACAGGTACTGAGGGGGTCATAACATGCCAGGTAGCATGTGCTAAGGGTCTTGTTACATACCCCTTAGCACCTGTAACATGCCTAAAACATGTGCGACACAGACCCAAAACATGTCTAGAAATGCCAAGGTGAAAAAAAATGGGGCAAAGGGCAGACCGGGGGAAAATGAATTGCAGTAGTATTCTTGTATTGAGTGCATTGAACAACTTCGAGCATATGTAATGTCAAGGCCTTGTATCCATTAAAATCCCTCCCAGAAAAGTGAAGGGATGTTGAGCCACCTCATTAAGAGTAGGAGGGATCTTACACCTATTAGTGGGTTTGTAGGTATAAAATCCCTCATTTTTAAAGAGGAAGTGTAATATCCCTTCACTTCCTCTGCTTTTTGCCCTGTGATTGACCTATGTATGTTTAGGTTCATGATGACCTTCACCTCGTGCCTTTTGATAGATAAATAAACAAGTTGTGTTTCACATGATGGCCCTGTCATACATATGGATTTATATGCAAGAAGAAAAATCAACTGTTGGTGTGATTGATGTTTCTTTGGCTTCATTTCCTACCCATAATCTTGTGGCCACACTTGTAAAAATAAATGAATGAATGAATTGGGTTATGTATGTGGCACGAATTAATGTTTGTTTTTCTTTCATTACATTAATTGTCAAGGTATATATATTAAAAGAAACAAAGTTGTGGATCTTTAATATTTTATGTTTTTTTTGTTAGGGAAATAAAAGTGAGATACATGGTTTGGTAGTTTGAATGTAAAATATATTGGTTTATTATCAATTCAATAAGCTTACATGTACATGTTATTAAGATGGGATTACTCCATATATGGTCTAATTGTGGATTGTGAATTGTTGTGTTTTTAAGAAAGGTCATAACAAATTTACGTTGATGCATATAATTTGTTAGTTGTTTTGATGATGTGTTTTTCAACATGTTCACATTAAAATCACCTATGAATATTATCAAGTAATGATGTGAATCTTTTACATAAATGTCTTTTAATAGTTGAAGAAAACTTTGAATATGTGTTGTGGGAGGGGAGTGGTTATGAATAAGAACAACATGAATTACTTTTCTTGTTTTAATGTTGACAGTTACTACAATGATTTCAATACCATTTTTTTATGTGTTTCATGTGTATGTAATGTGTTATTTGCCTTGTAAAGCATAATAATGCCATGTCCATCATAGCATTACAAAATAGAAAACTTGTGATTTGTTAATACCACAATGCATTCAACTTTCATACTTTTTGTTCATGTTAGATTAAAGCATAAAATATATGTGATGCTTGTAAATTAGGGTTGACAATTAGATCATGGTAATGTTGATTGAAACATCAAGTGTTTTAAGATTGAATAATTAGATAAAAAGTTCAAAAAAATCAAGATTGGTAAAGATAGTTTGTATTTTGCATTTGTTTCAAATTTTTTTAGTTTTTCTTTTATCATCACACCAACATTGAATTTTTTTGGTTATAGTGAATTAAGCAAATAAAGATTTTTTTTTTAATATATTTTAAATAGAGTTGTGTATGTTAAACCATGTTGAAATACACCATGAGGATCAAATGCTAAATTATCCATTGATAAGCTTTGGGAACAATGTATTGTTTGCATTGTTACTGGTTGAATTGGAAATTATATATGTGAATAAATGATCAAAATTATGACCAACTTGTACTTCTTGTACTTTTGCTATGATGTGTGTCCAATTATCTTGAATGGTGGGATAATTTTCATATAGGATCTTGTTAATCATTCTTGTTGCTGTCCAATTTATGGGTTTCAAAATTATACCCAAATTCTAAATGTTAAATGTGATTATGGTGTAATTTAAAAAATCCTTTGGCACCATTAACAAGCCCATCATTGGTGCAATAATTACATGCACATAATTCAATTAACATATTTGGTTTCAAATGGAGTTCATAATCTAATCCACCAATTCTCAAGGATTTGTTTTAGATAATGTGTACTTAGGTGGACATAGTCACATCTAATTTCTTTTGCTTGTAAATAATAAATTGGACCTACTGTTGGTTCAAATATTTTTTTATTGTGTTCAAGTAGTCATTTTATTTATATAAAAGAGATGAAAAAAATTAGAATAGATGATAGAGTTTTAAATCCTAATTTTTTAATTATATCAATATTTCACTATGAGAAATTATGTCTGCCAAAATCACATTACCCTACAGCCAGAGCTCAAAAATCAACTTGTATACAAATATTGTGTAGTTATCCCTTGGATACTACAACTATTATGCAACTATCCCCCTTGAAATACATGGAATTAATAAATAAATTATTATGTTAAAACATCAATTAGTTGTATTATAGTTGTAAGTGAGTTGAAAATGAATATTTTATACTGTAATTTGTATGCACCATACATACATCCATAGTTAACCATCTTTGATTTTTTGAAGAGTTGCACTATAGTTGCATGTGCCAACTATTTTAGAATTGTTGTAAATGTGCCACTAATGTAATAACTGTGTTGCAACTAATGTATGATACATGCAATCATGCCATGTGTTTGTATTAATTTCACCACTCATTATGGGATACATTTGTAACTAGTTTTCGACTATGATTCCCATTGATACAACTAGTAAAACCACTAGTGTGCCATTATTGAACTATTGGTGTTCAACTATGTTGTGACTATTCTACAACAATTTATATTTTCATAAGCATACAAATTCACATGTGATATTTATTAAAAAAAATATTCTTTCAATAATTTGACAATTAATATCAATTATGTATAATATACTTAATTATTATGAAATGATTAATTATATTAAATAATTGATTATTAATCTGAATAAATAAATAAAATTCATATAATATTTTAAAAATAAATAACTAAATATTTATGCTAATTAAACTAAATAATATCGATGCATAGGAACAATAATTATTCATCAAATAATAATCAAATAAATATTTATCTAAGTTGGGGACACTTAATAATGAATTAAAACTATTAATTAAGATAATTATTATCTCATCAATAATAACTAGATGATTAGTTATCTGAATTCACTAGCAAACTAATTATCTAAATACATATAATGAATTTAAATGTGAAACTATATACATATTAAAAATTAAAATTCAATTTGGATGTACATATAAATATGTTTATTTATACTTTGATATTTTCTACCCAAATTGGTTTTTAAATTTTTTTTTGGTAATAATTTACTAAATAATAAATAATAAATAATATTTAATCTATTAATTATTATTAAATAGTCTGAAATTGAATAATTAACTATTAATATGAATTATAAATTGGTTTGATTAAAATAATTAATTTTTAGTTATATATATCTGAAAATAGATAATAAATGAATAATTATATGAATTTAGATAATTAATAATTTAATAATAAATTATCTGAAATCAAAATTTAATTATTTGACATAATTAACTAAACAATAAAATAGATTATTTCAAAAAAATTATTTAATTAAAATAATTAATTATCTGATACTAATTATCTAGAATTTTAACTAACTAATTATTTGAATTGGATCAATTAATTTAGATCTAGCTCATTGGTTAATTAATTCAAATAAATGATCAAAATAATTAGTTATCAGATAATTTATTCAAAATTTTAATTTTCAGATAAATATTTCAGATAAAATCAGAAAAAATATTTTGATAATTAATTATTTGAACTAAAGTAGTTTAAATCACTATTTCAGATAATTAAACACTAAATAATTTATTCATATATATAATTATCAAATAATTATTAATTTAATTGTATAAGTTACATAATGAAAAATAAGGAGAAAACATGTTGGAAAATCCTTTTGTAATTGCAATTCAACTTGCAACTAAGAAAAAATTGTAAGATTTAATTTGTATACTTTATTTTTGAATCCCATGTCACAAAATATATAAAGAAGGTGTTTTTTCCTATGTTCTCACATTAAAATACACTTACCATTTTGGGATGAGCTAAAAAAAGCTGAACCCTAAAGGCAAAACATAAAATAAAAAATATATATTTACATGACTACTGTTTAATTCACCTATTTTTGTATTTTTTTATGTAGTTGCTTACCTATGTAAGTAAGTAGGTAGATAAGCATGTATTAGGTTGTAAGACCTACCAACCTACCTACTTATGGTCCTATGTACCAACTTACTTAGCTATTAAAATAAATATTTATTTTATTTTATTTGATCAAAATTCAATTAATAGGGCAAATTTTTTTAAGTGTGCAATGTGTCATAATTTTGAACCATCATTAACAACCATAATAGATGATGGAGATCAATATTTGAAAAAGAAAATAATTTTTAGTTCCAAAAATCCTCATAATGCCATGTTTTAAATTTTAATGGATGGATGAAATTAGTAACATTAACATGACATTGTGACTATAGTTGTAATGGAGTTGCATAGTAGTTGAAAATGTGTTGTTTTGATAAAATTGCAATTAAATTGTAATGAGTTGCACCATATATACAGTGAGTTGCAACTTTTGCAACTCATAAAACTTGTTCAATATCATTCATAGTGTAGAAATATAGCGAGTTGCAAGTGTTCATTGCAACTTAAAAATTGAATTGCAATGCTTATTGCAGAACATCCTTTTTTCATAGTGTTGTTGTGTTTCACAACCTTTTCTAAATTTATTAAAGATTTCAATGAATTGTGTATTTTGTTGTCACATAACATAACATAACTCATGTAGCACTTTATTTTGTTTTGCCAAAAAAATACCCAATGAATTAAGTGAATCATCTATTGGTTGAAATACCTATGAATCACGAATTAGTGACAATTGATGGAAATCACTATTTATTAGAACATCTAAATTTCCAAAAAAAGTTATTGTGTTTATGTTTAATGATTCATAATCTTTTATCAATAAATGAAAACATTCAACTATCAATCAATGATATTTCATCCAACACTAATAATTTTCATGTGTGTATTGTTTTGTTAAAACATCACATCTTCCATCATTTAGTGGTTTAAAGTTAGTGATTGATTTGTTCAATGGAATTGATAATCTCAAGTGTCAAATTGATCCACTGATATTATATATGTGTATGCCATTTTAAAAATTGTTTGTTTTGATGGATCTAAATCCTTATTTTGTTTGAGGCCACCATTAAAGTAAAAAAAAATCTTGTTTTCACACCACTAATCAAAAATATAGATAATGGTTCATTTGGATTCATTTGTTTTTTATACAAAATGTTGTCAAAAGTACATGTTGCTCTACATTTAATGGGTGAACCATGCTTGAAAAAATGGAATATGGATGAATTTCATCTTTCAGTAAATGTAATCAGTCAATGGTTGTTATTTATTTTTGGATTCACATGAAATTCTAAAGATATGTCATATTTTCCATGGAATGGAGATTTGGTTTGATGACATTTGATATGGAGTATATGTTTCTTTTTGAAAAATCGATAAGTTCTTCACGATTTGGAAAAATTTCCATTAGTAATGTGTCATTGTTTTCAACATCCAATTTGGTAGTTGTAAACTATATTTTATCCCAATCAACATTTTATAATGTTAATGCCAAATGTATTCATTAATTTGAACAATTTAAATGAACATTTCATTTGCTTTAAAAGGCCATGCCAAGTTGAATATGTTCGTTTTTGTGACATTTCAATCATTGCAAAAGGTGAAAATAATAATAACAAAATTATATATTGATTATTAGAACTGCTTATTGAAACTGACCCAATGAACAACATTTAATTTTTTGATTTCTTTAAGATTTTAATATCATAATTTGCAATAAATTCAATACATGAAATATGAAATAATGAAGTAGGTTGATTGATATATTGGTTGATCATTGACAAACATTGTATATTTGTGCCAATCAATGACAATTTCTTCAACATGCACGATGAGGTTTCAAAATGAAAGTTTTTTCATCTTTCGGGGATGTATGAATAAATTGGAATGATTTTTGATGCATGGTGTAGTGGTAATGAAAGTATTGAGTAAACAACTAATTGTGCAAACATTTGTTGAACACAAACATTACCCATTTATTGAATGTGTTGAAAAGCTTTTGTTTTTTCTACTTTACATTTTTCAAGCATGGTGTGTAATTCTTGCATAACATTTTTGTTTACATTGGTTAGATAAGATGTACAATAACTTGCTACAACATATGGATCTAATTTGACTTATGTATCAATTTCTTCCGTATGCATTAGTAGGTATATCTTTTGGATTTTGTTTCAAAAGAAAGTTTGGTTTCTATAATTTCAATCTTAAAGCCAATGGATTGATACCTTGAAAATAGAACAAGTGTTCCAAATGGGGTACATGGAATGGCACAAGGATGTCTACTTCTTTCCTACAAATTGGAAAGGAGAAGAAGATACTATGATGAACATGAGCAAGCATGGAATGTCCACTAGCAGGGGGAAAATGAAAGCTTTGAATCCTTTTTATGGCAAATCTAAACCTCCATAGATTTTCAAGGCGCATGTTATTTGTTTGGGATGGAAATCACATGTTGTAGGCATGGATGCCATACATCAAATGCACCCACAGTGAGGATGCCTAACACATATGTGGATTCCATCTTATAGAATATGTCCAATTGCCTTGTGGAACTCCTCACAACCATGATGGACCTCAACAAGTATGATATTCACCTTCTTCATTCTTTTTTTTCTTGTTTTATTATTGTCTTTGTTCATGTGACAATGTATTATGTTGTAAGGTAGTGGAATTAGATCATGTGAAGCCGAACTTTGTACATGAAGTTTTCCAAATCTAGAATGTCAACATCATACCCTTGAAGTAGTTCAAGGATGTCCGTCATGCCAATGTTTATAAACAAGTATCGGAAAACTTGGCCCTTGCTCACATCTAAGGATTATTTATATATATATAGGGTAAGACATTCCATTCCCATTATTTCCATGTGCATATCCATGTGCAAGAATCTCCTTCAAGTTGTTAACTTTTTTGATCCAATCTATACAAAAGGAGTTGTTTGTTGCAGCTGATATGGTTATGAAACTTTATTATGAGAATGTTATTAATAATTGAGAATGTGTGGTTCACAAGATGCAAGAACTCATGGAGAATGCCATGGAGCAAGTGCGGAAGTACCATTATTTTGCATTTTGCAAGCACCTTCCTATATGTGATCCTTCTTTTGGACTTGAATTCATGTAAGAAATATATGCTCATTATGATAAAAATTCCAAGCCCAATATGTTCACAAAAAATTTATAAATGCTTGTTTATTCTTTCATGAACCGTGAACAAAAATTGAACTAATTCAAACAATGGAATGAGTATGGTGTGTTGAGGTAAGCCAAAAAGTTCCCAAAGCAGGGATTCTTGGACCCCCAATTTGACAAGTGGTTGCACAAAACAAGTTTTTAACATTAATTAGATAAGTTAAATTGTGAATGGATGTTTCAATCTTGTTTTGAGTAGTTTGGCAATTGGGTTCCCAAGATTAAAAAGTCTGTTTCCGGTAATTACAACTTGAAATGAAGACACTCACGTTGTATGGTGCGACATTATTTGGTCCAAGTTTCTTAGTTCAATTTTTTGAGTTAATTTCCATTGTGGACTACATCCATGAATGGAGGCTTGTTGTTTTCGAGACCTATTTCTTCAAGGAGGTTAGGTCCAAGGATGGCATATGAAGGAACAAGTCTTGGGAGAAATAGGTTGGAGGAAAAAAAACCTTTTAAAATAATGTTTAATAGGTAACTATTTTAATCTTCCAATGCATCTCCAACTTCCTATTTTCAAAACCTTTTCAATTCAACACCCATCTCCAACACATCCAAAACTTCAAAACCTATTCTTAATGCTAAAAATATCCATGTAAAATTTCATATGACATTTGGACCAAGTGCTTAGGTTTTTGACTATAAAAAATATTTCAATTTTTTGTAGGTATTTTTACCACATCTTCTTTCTAGTTGGTGGTTTGGGGGAGATTCTCAATATTCTTATTATTTGGCATTACCCCAAGGGGAACAACACCATGTACTGCAAGGACATCTTCAAGGATTGGTCATCCCTTCATCTGGTTAACTATGGTTGATATTTGGATTGTCCTTAGGATATTAATACTCCAACTTTTGAAGTTGTTTTATGCGAAAGTCATGAACCAAGATTCCATGAAGACTAGTAAGCTTCAAAGGGTTGGACATTGAGGTTGCAAAGAAGTTATCAAGTAAAAAATATGCAAAAGGCAAGAAAAATTTGTTTACACAACAAGTGGGTGATCAGCCAACCCCAACCCTTGTTGAAACTTAGGTTTGTTCTACTTAGGACATTGATTTTGATGATGTAGAGGGAATCGCTATCAAGAGAGAATTTAATCATGGACTTGTGCTTTCATTAAAGTTTCCAGAGGCTAGCACTAGTATTGGGATCCCACCCTTTGGGTGTAATCTAGTCATTCTTGTAGCTAATGTAATGATTGGATACTTTGAAAAGGCCTTAAATTTTCAAATGGCCTTCTATGGTTTTGGTTAGAATTGACACAAGATTCTAGCCTATTGAATATAAATTGATAAATTTCATCCACAAAATGAATATTGCATTCCCTTTTAATCTTTTGAATATGAGTTGATTTTTTTCTTCATGACTTCTTGATTTTAAATCCATGATGATTTCTAAATTCAAACATGTTCTCATGTGAACTCAAATAACAAGATTGACCTTGCTATGGGAGATGTGCATGGGAATCTTACAATTGCCTTGGTTTTAGACATTCCTTTAAGGATTTTAACATGAAATTTGAAGGTGTAAAACTATGTAGACTTGATTTTGTATTTTTGTTGCCAAATTCTTGGTAGAAGATGGAGATGTGTTATTATTCCACTTCAATGATCTTTGAATTTTTAAGAGGTTTGGTTCTTTTTGGAAAATTATTTATTTGGTGTTTGGATGAAATGGGTTGTTGTCAACTTTCTTCCCTTTTGTAATATCTAGATTCTTTAATCAAGGTTATTTCCACCTCAAGTTCTGATCCTTTGATTGATCCTTTGTTGTGTTCAATTTCTAACCAACTTTCAAAATCCTTGTAACCCCTCTTGAATAAGGTGATTCTTCTTGTGAAAAACTCCAATATGTCTTCATTTTGCCCCCTTTTTGAAAATACTTTTAAGAAAGGAATCAACATTGCTAATGAGGATGTCTTGTACAACTAGATAAACAAGAGTTCAATCACCAAGTTGAAGACTAGGATGCCATTATGAGCAATTAAGGAGCTTCATGTGGTCACATTTCAAGTTTTCATTAAAACATGTTCCAAGTCAAACTCCTTTGTTATGGATTTGATTACATCCATTGGTATTTACATCTCTTGTTTTTAATTTTTCCCTTTGGTTTTGATTCAATAAAAGATGCCTTTCTAACCAATGTCTTTATTGCAAGTCACATTGTGAGGGCATGCCACAATTTTAGTACCCACATTTTAGCTCTTGAAAGGGTGACAATGAGGTCTTCAATAAGCTATATGAACCTTTTTATGAACACAATGTCTTTTAGGAGGATGATGTTTTTGTGCGCAACCTTGATATTAATTCCCTTATCAAGAAACAAACAAAGTTGTTTTGGATTGTGAATAAGTTTTCCTTTCTTGTAGTATTAGATTTGTTTCTTTCTACTTAACATTCAAGTTTTGTATTGATTTTTTTTCTTTTCCTTTGATAGAATTGTGTTTCCACCAAAACCAATGAGATTGCCATTTTTTACACATAACAACTTCTTCTATAGTCACCCTTCTAGCCCATATTGCATCCATATGTTAAGGCTTAGACATAAGCTATGGCTTCCATGGCTTCACCACCTAATTCATTTAATATTTCATCTCAATATGATGTTGGTGTTTCTCAATACATTGATCATGAGACTTCATGTTGAGTTAGGCTTTTTTATTTCTTTTGGTCTTTTCTTAGATCTTGGGGGTGGATCTTGTGATTGCAAGGTCGAATTGTTGTTCAGATACCTTTGATTATGTTTCGGTTTGTTGTGTTGAATTGCATATCCATTTTTGCTTTCTAGGTTCACTCCCTTTTCACAGTTATAGGAAATTATGGACATTGGAATAACAATGAAAATAATTTAGATGTAATGCAAGTTGGAATTGATGATATTAAAAAAAAAAATCACTGATTATAAGTATTTATTCATCTTTGAATTAATTAAATGTGCACCCACAATGATTCTATTCAATTTAGGAGTCACATTGAATGGCCCATATTTTAAATCAGGAGAGAGGTGAAGTTTTATTAGCAGGTTTATAGGCACATTGTTGGAACTTGGCATACCTTTTGATAACTTATTGATAACAAAATGGGAATAAACCCAATAACAAAAAACCTACACCTTCAACCTTTTATCTAAAATTTGATAGATTAACCCTTTTGTATAAAAGGTGGAAGGTGTAGGTCATGATGAGCATAAGTCGTTGAACATGGCATGGAAATTAAATTCATCTTGAGTTTGTTTGCATTCACTACTTTTAGAAACAATTTCTTTTTTTTTGGGACATGGAGATGAAAAAAACAACCATTATGAGCTCCTAATGGTGCAAAAAGTCCTTTATGTTTTCATATAAAAGTCTTATTTAATCTTTCCAAATATGACTTCCTTCATCAATATTTTCATTTCACCTAAGCTTTGAACATACAAGGTCATTTATTTCATTTTACTTTTAAAAAATTCATTCATTAAGTTTAATGAACATTTTAGCATGGAACATTTATCTTTAGTCTTGCACATAATCCTATTTGACATCATTCCATAAGGTCATATTGGAATAAAGTTCACAAGTCATGTGTTGCATCCATGTTTTTAAATAACAATTACATGTGTTGACTAACACTTTAGTCAATATAACTACACACACTTGTTTACAAAATGAGAATTAATAAGCCCATTGGTTTGGGATAATTAATTTTTAGTCTTTTGTAATACTATGAACTATTGAACATTAGTAAAGTTGTGTTCTTTTGAATTTTGATTTTTCCTTGCAAGCTACATTGCATAATGTAATAGTCTCTTTCTTTACATATCTACACCAAGGTTTTGTGGAAATGCAGAAGCATTTGTGTTGGAATTATGACAATCAAATTTAAAATAGTTACATATTGATAACTAATAACTAAAAAATCAAATGAATAACATGTTATCTTTCAACCAAGTTAGTTAGCAAAAATTTTAATCCTACATGCAACCCCTTTGTAATGAACATTGAAAAGTGATTTTTTTTCACATGTCCAATCTTCATTTTCAATCACTTTAATTTGCGACAAATTTCACACATTTAATTAAATGACATTCAAATCAAATAATGCGCTAATGTTCAATACAACAAAACTTTATTCAGAGTGGTACATTGTCGTGTTAGGTACTTTCATATCTTCATAAACATGATTGAAATTAACTTGAAGTTTTAATGATACCTATCTTTTCTGTAAATGTGTTGAGGTGAGTTGCATTCCATCCATGGTAACATCTCATCTTCAAACCCACTACAAGACCTTTTTTCTTTTAGAGGCATTATCTACTCTTCCTCGTCAAGGTCCTTATAAAACATGGCAAAGTTTCCAACATCATTTCCTTTGTGTCTTCAAGAAGCCTTTAAAAAACTTATGCATATGGTGGAATGTGTTGTTCATCCAACTTACTAGCTATTGTCAGATTTACCTCCTTATTATACATAAACATAAGTGTTTCATATGCATCATCCTTTGGGTCCGAAACATTTTTAATCATTTCTTGTGTATTGCATCATATTGCTAAGGGTTGTTGGCAACAACATTTTTTTACGAAATCAATTGTCCCATATTTTTTTTCTTCATTCCCTTGTGCTATCATTTTCTAATTTATTTTCTCCTTTTCCCCTAAACCTTTTCACTTTGGTAATGTTTAGTTTATTGAATATCAAATCAACTATTCCTTTTTATCATCCATTCTTCACTTTGTTTTGCACTTGTTTTTTTTGGCATGTCTTTTCTTTTTTGAACATCTTATTGTAACTATGTTGCCAATCAGATGTTTGGTTTGACAAGTTGATATTCATGAAATACTACTTATTTATGGGTGACTCCAAGAGTTGAAAAAGAGTTGTCAATCATCAAACAATAATTGAACAACATCCAACAATTGTAGGAGTAAGTGACAAGTGACATAAAAGAAGATCCAAATGAAATCCATTAAATGAATTAAGGGATACATCACAAGTTTAGTATGCAATGAATTAATAATGAAAATTGTGTGAAGTTTGTTCATTCATAGGTTCATATATTTTACACACAAATATCATGTGTTGAAAACACATTTGACACACATATAAATGTGTTAATGAATGAAGTACGAACCTATGAATGAACAAAGGTCACACAAATTTGCATCTTTATTATAAATCTGTGTGTCAAATGTGTTTTCGATGCACGATATTAATGCACGAAACATATGAATTATGAATGAAAGAATTCTGTACAATTTCCATTACTAAATTATGATATGTTAAGTTTGTGATATATTATGTTAAAACAACTGGTTAACGGTGTTCAACCCACTTTCTTTGACCCATTTGATTTTCCATGTGAATTCAATTTACTTAATGACTTTTCCTTGCATGATTTAACACTTGATATTATTATATTTTAATTGTAAAGGAGTTTAAAGTTGGAAATAATATAGTTTGATTTCAAAAATGGGCTTTAATGTTTGAAGTGGTGAGCCAAAGGTTACAAGTTGTAGAAATGGTATTACACAATTTATTTTGCTTTTAATTTCACTAATTACATTCCTCCAAAAGAATATATTCAAGTTAAAATATATATTCACAAATCAATGTCAAACTAAAGTTGTCCAACTTTAAGAACTGTATATCTTGTTATGTGTTTGGAATAACTAATATATATTTTTACCTTCCTTACAATTATCTTCAACTTTATCCCTTATCTCTATTGGGAATTTTTTGGGTATATGTTTCAATTTTTTATCCTTCATTATTTAATGTTTCAATTTTTTTGGTAATTATTTTTCATTTTTTATAATTTCATACATTTTATGTTCACGCAATGTATATCCTTTCCACTTATGAGGAAATAATAGGAATGTCTTTAGATTCAGAAGGTTGTTGATGTTTTGAATACGGCAAATGTTCGTCCATACATTTTTTACAATGAATTTTCACTGTATTTCATGTTTACCAACAGTTGTCTGGTTTCCAAACATTTATTTAAACTAAATGTAATGTTGCAACCTCTGGCATGAAACGTAAGAGTGTGAGATCTATCAATGGAGTTATGTGTCATCATGTATAATGACTTGTGTAGGGCATTTACAAGCTAGAGTGGAACATTTTTGTGTCCACAATGGAATCCATTTTAGGATTTTTCACAATGTATTTTTTATAGGCCAGAAATATAACCTTTTTATTTATAAAATTATTCATCTTTTCTAAAAAGTAATGCCATATGTCACTATAGTATAGCCTAAGTTTAAATTTTTGTGAAAAATTCCATCTGAATTCCAAAAAATGTGAACATGAAGGACTTTGCCTTTTTCATTGTTTTTTAGTGTCATTAAAAGTCCATCAAACTTTCATATGATATTGAAATGATTAATAAGGCCTCATTGTGCATTTCAAATATATATTTTGAATTTTGGAGAGAAAATGGTGTTATTTTATTACAAACCATGATTATAATGAGTCCATTTCCAATATATTAAGGATTGTGACATTGTAACTTGTCTATGATTAAAAGTCCCCCATGTGATGTAAAAATATTTATTTTAAATGATTTTAGTTTTGTATCACAATAAATTGTATAAAAATAATATAAATGAGTCCCTTTTCATAAAATAAACAAAAAATTTGATATGAAACATAGTCTAATCCTTGAGGGTGCAAAACAATTGATGTAGTGACATCCAAAAATGGACACTTTAGCTTGCAAACATCCATCACAAGTGTCTTGAAGAAGGCAAAGTATGTGAAGAAGTGGGTGGACGACTTTGTCCAAAATACTCCTTCCCTTTAGATTATGTGAAATAACATGTAATCACAAATATTTTAGTGTTTTGTCAACCCCACTTAGCCCAAATTTAGGACTTCAAAAACTATTGCACGAGACCCATAGCAATGTTGCTCAACTTTAACCTAGGTATTGACACCTAGGCTAACATGGCAAAATATTTGAAATTTGTCAAGGAATATTTGAATATTATCATGACATGGCATAATATTCAGATTTGTGAGAAATTATTTTGACCATGTTGACAAGGAATATTCTTATGATGTGAATGAAACATGCTAATGAATATTCCCTGTGCTCATGCTCACATGCTCACCAAATAACATTACTTTGGAATATTGTATGTGGGTTAAGAAATCAAAGGATAGAGGCCTGAAACCAATGTTACATTCACAATAACACCTCCATGTCTTTCCATTGATTGTATTTGAACATGTACATTGAGAACATGATGATCAAATCATGAAATATTTGCAAACTTACTTTTTGTTGCATTAATGATATGGGAATTTTAACATGTTAATTAAAAGGATGGGAAGATAATCAAAATCTTAGTTTAATGTGTGTGCCATCAATATGGTTGTGAGGTTGATGTCTATTACTTACCATCATGACCATTTTCCATCCACATTCTTGTCATTTAGAAAGGACTTCAAGATTTTAATCCTACATTGTTGATACAAATGTCCCAATGTTTACTATGCATATCAAATGTTGTCATTATGTTGTGTGCAATGGTTGCAATGGACATATGTATGAGGAATATCAATCAGACCAAAATAATAAAATTCCAAACACACATACAATAAATCATTGACACACCAAGTTTATTGATATCACATTGAACAAACATGGTGGAAGAATATTTTGGTATCTTTACAAGGTTTTTGTGAACTTTTTCCACCAAACACACTATTTCATACCTATGTTCTTTTGAAATATCTACAACCGGGTCCATTCACGGTTGGGGTACCAAAAAAGGAAAAAAAGACTTAAAGACTTTTTAGAGCTACTTTTTACACATAACATTTACATGAAACAAACTTAAGTGAATTTTTTAAAAAAATTCCAATATAAGATAATTCATGTGTTAATGGTGATTTTTCACATTCATACATAATTGTGTATGCATATTTTAGTTTAATGCTAGAAATGCAGAAAATCCTAGAAAGTCCCAAAATGAGTTTCAATGGACAACCAAACATGTTTTTTTGGCAAGGTTATTTCTTGCACATGTGACATGCATCTAAAGCTAGACATTTTGAACTCATTGAACATAATTTTTTTATCAAATGGTTTTAAAAATGAATCCTTTGCCTTGTAGCCTTTTCTTTCAAAATTTCAACACTTTGAAATTTTTGTATGATTTAGTTTTTCATCAAGTTTATCCAATGAACATGTATTTTCATAGAAGGGGGCATGTTTTTGTTATACAAAAAAATTGAAATAAATTTTATGATTTTATGCCTTCCTTTTGATTACTTTAAAAAAAATGTATTTGAAACACTTGATTTCTTTAATTTGCAAGACTCAAAATGACCTTTACATAGTATCCAAATTATTTAAAAATATTTTTATTAATTTAAGAAGACATCATTTTATTTATTGCCATACAACAATCCCTTACAATTATAATAATGTAAAATAAACAAAAATCCTTTGTAGTCCTTTTTAGTTAGACACTCCTTTTTGGTAACCCAATCGTGAATGGGCCCAACTATAATTCGAACACCCTTCTTAGCAAGTGCCAATTTTAGAGTTTGATTTTAAAAAATGACAATGGAAAAAAAATCAAAAGATTAAAGAAAGGAAAAGAGAGTTTTTCACAATATCGAACCCACAAATCAAAATCTTCAATTTGAGTCATATTAGATGAGGAGAACAAGAAGCTTGTGAAGATGATGCCCTTTTTTTAATCTACAAATGTGACAAGAAAAATAAGAGAAAGAATATTGTGACACGTGGTTTGACTCCTTGCTTAACCACTTGGTTGTCATTACAAGTCTAAAAAAACTAATCCAATTGCATTTAGGAGGAGGAACCAACCTATTCCACTTGCTACTCTAATGATTAGAACAATTTGTTTTGTTCCACTCTTCATCTTTTTTCCCCAAAAGCATCCCAAGACACAATAATGTTTGCTATATTAACACTTTGATGTAAACACTATTATTATGTAGAAAAAAAGTTAAAAAATTCAGCAACACATGAATTTTTGTCATCTTTATTCTATTTCTTCTTCTTGAAAAAACATATTCATAAAGTGGAGATGGATGGAAGGGGCAAAGAACATGAAAAAAATCCAAACTCGACTTCTACATAATTTGGTTCAACAACACATGCTATTCCACATCTTACAAAAGGTGTTTATTTATCTATCCTATGTCCATCAAATTGAAAGAATCAAACCCAAACTTGGACCATAAATTGAAAACAAAAACACCAAAATCAAAACAAAAGTTTGAATTTCATACTCACCAAATCACAAATGAAAATTTATTACTATCTTTGCTTTCTTGGCAATTGTTGAAAAAGCACAAGTTGTATGTTTTATTGTGTAATGGTTTGTTGCAAAACACTTACCAACATAACAACATCGCTTCTTAAACATCAAGTAGAACTTAATGCCAACCTTTGGAGGAAGGAGAAAAGAAAAAAATGGTACCATTTAGGATTGGTAATTTTGCCCTAAAAAAATCCAAAATAAAAGGACTACATGACATGACAAAATTAATAACATTTAAAAATAAAATTCAAAAAATCATCTAACTTATAATGTATGGGTCAACATCACAAACTTCCATATCATGAAATTTTTTAGAATTTGTGCAAAAATCATAAAATAATATGTTAGAGCAAAATTGTGGGCTTCAAAAATGTAAAAATAGCATAATGTTTTTTCAATTTTTTATAATATATATATATATTTTTACTTGTGATGTTTTGATGTGAAATATGTATGATTATATTTTAACTAAATTTGTGCAATTATTGTGACATAATTTTACACAAAACTATGTGATTTTTATGTATTAAACATGAACATTCATGTATGTTATTCAGAAACAATGTTTCATCTATTTGAATATTTAAATATGTACAAGTATTGTTTATATTAACCATAACATGAAATTCATGCGATTCTTGTAAGAACCTATGAAAATCGAATTTTGCACAAAATTTGTGAAAACATATAAAACTTGATAAGTTTGTGATGAAAGTCTTTTGACCACTATTGTAAATTGATTTTAATATTATATCGTTGTTTATGGAAAGTAGGGCCAATAAAACCCATGGGTGGGTTGCATTCCACAAACACAACATTAAACTCAACTACCTCATTTGTCTTAGGTCCCTTATTTTGAGAATGCTAGTACATTGGGAATTTAGACTACACAAAAAATGGATGTGACATAAACCAATTTAAACATACATCCAAAAGATTTATAGTTGTCATGTGAATAATCACAACTTAGCTCCAAATGATAGAACAAGATTATTCCCAAAAATTATGGAAGAGAAATGTTAAATTTAATGATTTGGTATCTCACTCAAATATCTAATCTCTTTGATGTATGACCTTGAGATTGGGGGATGATGGGGGGGGGGGGGCTGGTTACATTTAGATTTGATTTTCCCCCTATCTTTGTTGAT
>Ga0116231_10005331_pt1 | contig 25376 bp, 18 predicted proteins | sample S1TSphgellanicum_2_FD_89695 | JGI IMG/M metagenome (GOLD analysis project Ga0116231, IMG submission 89695) | Host-associated microbial communities from peat moss isolated from Minnesota, USA - S1T2_Fd - Sphagnum magellanicum MG | ecosystem: Host-associated > Plants > Peat moss > Unclassified... | reverse complement strand
TGTTCTTTTCCCTTTCTGTCTTTCTTTGTTTCTTTGTCTGGTCTTTGTTGTGGGGTCTGTTGCTAGCCAGTAGTATGGCTGAGTCTTCCCGTTGCTTCTGGAATTGCAGCAGAAACTCAGTTCATAGGATGGTGCTTGTCACCGGCCTTTACCCACTGTAGGGAGCTGATGAAGTCAGTGGGGAAGTTGTGATAGTTAAGTCACTATGATACATAGTGCTGTTGGTCCCTGAACCATCTACACCCACTGTTGGGAGCTGATGAACTCAGTGGGTAGTCATGGCAGCTTGTCACTGCTGTTCGTGATGAAGGTGTTGGTCTGTCACTTTGTGAACGACTCTCATGAGGTTATGACTGCACTCATTGTCGTGTTACCTTTAATTGTTGTTGTGGAGATTTCTCTGCAACTTCATCAATCTTGATGGTCCTTGAACAGGTGTGAGACTGGCACTTTTGTTCATACCGGTGTGTGTTTTTCGTTTTTCGTTTGTTTTTTTGTCTCCCCTTGTTTGGTTCTTTCTGTTGCTTCCTGAGGAAGTGTTAGCCTTGCTGTTTCTTCTTCAACGTGAGAATGGAGTTTTCTCTATTCTTATGAAAGATAATACTTTGCCTACATTTGGGATAGTTTGGAGAATTGTTCTTCCAGTAGCTTTATGTGATGCACCAGACTCTCTCTCTAAGGAAGGAACTGCAATTAGGCCCTTTTTTCCTTTTCTCTACTCAGCTTGATTCAAAACCTGAACACAACCCAACAGGTTCAATCAAGTAAATGTTTGTAGGACTGCTATGAATCATATTCCACATATTCTCAATGTGTATGATTCTCTCTATCAGCAGCTCAGTTCTTTGCTTCAGAGCTTGAAGTTCTATTCTGGTTTCATAGTGATCCCTCATCAATAAAGTTGTGGCCAGCCCATTGCCTGGATATGTTGCTAGGTCTTGATTTTATCTTCTCATATGTGTCTATGAGTATGTTGCTAGGTCTTGATTTTATCTTCTCATATGTGTCTATGAGTATGTTGCCTCCAAAACTCTGAGGACCAAGAAACACAACTCAGAAAGGTTAACAACACCAACCAGACAACAACAAAAGAACAACACAAACTCACAGTGGCCATGCTTGCTGACCCCATTGAAGCTCTATTAGATCAATTGCTTATGATGAGGACAATTCTAGCAATGACCTGGTACCAAGTGACCTGAACCCACAACTACTTGCAAGGTGCTCATCAGTGTTAGCCAGGCACTCACCTTGCCAGGACTAGGTAATAATATTGTAGATGACTACTTTCCATGGTGCCCCCAACAATTTGTGTTCTGTGCAGGTACTTGAGTTTTATTCATTTGGCCAAATCTGCTGCCATGGCCCTTAATTCCTTGTGTTCCACCACCCTTGGATCTGTTACTTATTTTATTTTTAGCTTGAAAATTTATGCAAAGTCCAGGGGAAAAAAATTAAAATAAATAAAATAAAATAAAAATATATGTTTTTTCTAATGATTTGCAAGAAAGGCGCAACTTATTGAAAATAAATAAATAATATAATTCACTTAAATATAAATAAGGTGCTTAAATTTTAGATCATAGAATATATTTTAATGTGTTTTAAATGTTCTCAATTTTAATATAATTATTTAAAAAAATATTTTTTTTATTTCGTTACATATGAAACTATTCTTTTATCTCGCATGTTTCATAAAATATACAAAGAGTGACTACCCCTAGATGCAAAGCCGTCGTTTTATATGAACAAATCATGTGTTGAAGCTATGCTACAGCAGCACCATTGGAGTGGAACTATTATTTTCTTTGAAGAAGAAAATGAGCAAGAAGAGCCTGGAGTTCTTTGGTCTTCATCCAGTTGAGTGTGCCAGCCAGTCCTCCTGAGCTCCTCCAACAAGTCCAAAACATGTCTCGGTACAGGAGGAAATCATGCTCCATTGGATAAACTTCATTTCAACAACTTCATCAAACAATTCCAGGATTTCATGGTAAGTCTATTTCGAAACCAGCTGACAACAAAGTGTTTGGAGCTGAATGAAGGGAAAATTGTTTGGGTGGTCAGTGGAAGAAGGCATGTGCGATGCTTGTGGCCGTGGTAGTTTTCAGCCATTGTTGTATTAGAAGCTCAGTGAGCTTTTGTTTCAGCATGGGTGATGATTGATCACACTTGGTAATTTGTCAAACTAAAACTCCAGAAGTACATTGAGAGAGCTTGCAACCCAGGTTCTCTCTCGCTCCAATGCTTTCACTTCGCTATGCTCTCTTGGCCATTCCATGTGATGATAATAACAACATTGTTTATGGGTAACTGATCAAATGTTAGTGTTGGGTTGGAAGATAGCATATAAGGCAACAGAGTAACGATTCTTCCTATTCCAATCCAGAAGAAGGTATGTAATGTTCATTCAAATTCCTCACAGCTCTACAATGCAGTTTTATGAGGCCTGGGACCAGTCTAGGGTACAATTAATGGGACTGGCTTATAAGGTTCATACAAAACAATTGCTGTTGTTTCTTCACCGCTCTGTTTCTTGCAAATGAAAGCAATGATGCACTGGCACAGTCTTCATTAGCATTTGCAGGGACCCAATCAGCAGATCTGGGGAGGACATAATAATAACTTCTTAACTAACGCTAGGCAGTCAGATTTAAGTCATGCATGAACCTTCCATAGAGGCAGTTGTTTGTGGTTTCAGGTTCTTAAAGGCTTGGGACACTTGAATCTTGTTTGGTATATTGACCTAGCTGACCTAGCTTAGCGGTCACGTGATGGGTGTTGAGATTTTTGTGGCCATTGTGTTGCTTCAGCTTTTGGGTTGACTGTAGAGAATCTTGTGGTGTTCCAGAGGAGCCTAAGTGAGACCTATTCCACAATTTGTAATCACAACACATATTTGTGGTCAAATCAATTGCACTTTATTTGCATTGGATCTCATCTCAATATCATGACATATGGTTGTGAAGCTTGTGCTTATGATTCTGAACAAATGATTTTAGGTATGCTTCTCATGAAGTGCATTTTTAGGAAAGATCAGCTGGTGATGGAGCACCTCATAACTTTGTATCATGAAGGTTGGACTCCCAACTATCTGTTCCCTAGCAATTATAAACAACTATCAAAGGTTGTTTCCCTTCATTGATCTTCCTGAATTCTGTTTGATTTTGGGTTATGGTGGTTACAGACAGCTCAATGGTGTGCTCTTGCTCACCTGTTTACTTGATGATGCACAGACTGGGATCCAACTTTGCCATCAGCCCAATTTGTATGGCAGCCTTGCGGAAGTTATATCTTTGGATGCTGCCTCAGCGTTTCTTTGCATTGGAGCTGCATAATGATATTGTGGATGTGAAAGGCCATCCCCATCTTCTCCATCTACATCTGTCCACACTGCCTGCTGCCAACTACCCAACTCCTGAATGCTTAGGTGCCATCCTGCTTTGTGTCAACCTTATCTACAACCCACCATCAGGAACTGATGAAACTAGTGAGTAGTCATGGCAGATTATCACCGCTTTTCATGAAGAAGGTTATGATCTGACACTTTCTGACACTTTCATCAGGTTATGACAGAATTCAGTGTTGTGTTACATTCAAACTGTTCTGAAGACTTTTCTGCAATCTCATTGGTATGCTTTGTGTCTGCCAAAAATCATTACTCAACTAGGTTAAGTCCTCCTTAGGATTGGAGTCTGACCAATTTTCTGTACAATTTCAGGTCATCAGACTCAATGCTGGAATCTGACAACACTAGGTTTTGTGTACAAATAGATGCACACACCCTTTGCCTACTGATTTTGCTGAAGAGGAAGATGGTAGCATGCTTGAGAGATAGGTTGTGCTGAATTCAACAACCCCGAATTTGAACAGCTTGTTTGAACACTGTCAAATTCAACAACCCACTTTGGAACTGTGTAATGCTCTGGGTTACAGTGAGCTGATTTCACCACACATATAACATCATGAAGCTTTGGTGGAGTGACAGGATCAGAATGGAGCGGTTTTGTCCATACAGTCAATTGAGAAAAGGTTGGTTGTCATAGAGCTCATGGCAACTGGCGTGCCATGTTGACATGTTTGCAGATGCAGATGAAAAGGGTGTTCTGCATCCAGCCCAGAGTATATCACTGGAAGGTGAGCTACTGACAGTTGATTTTGGACACTGACTACAGAGAGTCCCGCTCTCCCTAATTATCAACTTAAAAATCAGCTGCTAAACCAATTGCTTCAGTGCTCAACAAGGCACTTCAGCATTGGAATTCACCAACTTTTGGATCAGTGTAGGGCATCGTATTTGTCATAAAAGTTGCTGAATCTGATTTATGGACCTCTTCTTGTTGTATCAAGGAGACCAGATGCATATTTGTAGTTGAGACTTGAGATCAGAACTCAAGTCTGAAAGCACTCAAATATGGGGCTCAAATGTTGTTCATAGCATGGCATCAAAAACTTAATACATGTTTCAATGGAAACTGTAGGAAAGTTTAATTGCTCAAATCGTTGATCACATTATATAGCCTGAAGAATGTGGAAGAATGATGATCAAGCAGGCCAAAAGCTCAAGGATTACTTCATAGTGTTAAATTCCTCTGCATAATAATGAACAGAAAAAGGTGAAATTGCCTTCCAACCAGATTGCTGCAAGCATGTACGCGATCCCAGATTTTGGAGCAACTAAGAATTGTCTTTTTCTGCCTCAGTGTCTGATTACGTAAACATGACATTGCTCACACCATCAAACAATCACAGTGCTCCCACCGAATACACATACAAAAATAGAGTTTCTCCAAGCCAGCCCAACCAGCTGAAGAAAACAATATTCTTAAAAGTGCAATTGACCAATGTCACAGTAGATATAAAAGCTCCCAGTTTTGCTGAATGCATTTGACTAAAGGAGTTGAATTTTTGTGTTCTCAAGACAACCCTGAAATTAATTGCATACACATGGGCAGATGAAAATACTTCTGTGGATTAAGCCTTCACTAAGAATCAGTAGATTACATAAGTCTACAGATATATTTGAGTAAGACAAATGCAAATCTTTTGACATATGAAGACAGTTGAGGAGGATGACCTTGCATTGTGTGGCAATGAGTGAACTTTGCTCAATCTTCACAGCTTCCTCAATGACAATAACTGCAGAAATGAGCACATGATGGAAGGTCAGAAAACTCATCCTCTTGCAGCAAGTGAAACTTGGTCTAAGTGGTGCCCTAATTTCATTCAGAAATTCGCACAGGAAATCTACATTGCAGAGCTTTTACATGAGAATATGGAAGGAAGTGTGTGATCATACCTGCCTAGCAACTTGCATTAGGCGTCTGCTGTCCCGAGCTGACTCTACCACCAGATTGCTGGACCCATCTTGTGCATCAACAAGATCAACTTTCACTTTTGGTGATGTACTACTACTTTCAACAGGTTTTGCATCTGTTGAAGGTAATGGTTTCTTTTCCTTGGGCAAATGCCCTCCTTGTCTTTCAGGTGATGCTTCTCGCTTTTTATTTTTCCTTTGTACCACAGGGCTATGTCTTAGTATCGTCAGTTGCTCAACTTCACTAACACCCAATGCACCCTCATCCCTGTCAGCACTGATGCCTGCCTCTTGTGAATTTTCCTCCTCACAGCTGGGCCATAAACTCTGACTTGATTTTGAGAGCCTACGACCTCTTGTCTTACCAGGAGGTCTGATCCTGCTTTCCTCAGTCCTGTCACTAACCCCTAATTCATCTGAATGTTTAACTGTATGCCCTTCCTCCAATTGCACTCTTGACACTGGGTTGCATCCTTGTTGGCCATTGCATTGTGCATCTAGTTCAGAAAGCAGGAAACGAATTAAGTGTCAGAAAGCAGTTCATTACCATAGCTGCAAATGATCTACTCAATTCAGGACCAATTCTTTACTGTAGCCTTCAAGTGCTATGCATGTTATGGCAGGTGACAAAAGGACTTTTTGACATCTCTGGCATCTCCACAATCTCTTCAGTCCAATTGACCAGAAATATAAAAAAGACTAGTCTTGATCTGCATCACAATGACATTGTTACCTTCTAGGTTCTGGTCAGTAGTTGACTGGCATACTCTAATTGCAGATACCATGGATTGGTGTGCAACTGTCACCAGAGCTCCATCATCCATGCATTTCATATCTTGGTGATGCACATCACCCCTGACATGTGAGACACAAGCCTCTGATTTGTCTCTGTTGCTATCATGCCATTCACACGAATTGAGAACCTCATCATCATGTGCAATCCTGCTATGACCACCTTTGATGCTCACCATACTCCTGCTCTGTTCAGCGGAACCCACACCAACACTGTCTGGTTCATTTTCTGGAGTGTCAGTGCTAGTTCCTTCATCTACAACCACCTGTTCCACTGCTGTTTCATCATGAGTCAAGCGTGACACGTGCAAATGCTCTTGTGATGTTGATCTTGTCCATGCTAACCTAGATTGCCCTGAGTGGATGATTCCACAGACAGGTTGCAGAGATGGCAGATCAGTGGGGGAGGTTAATCTTGGTGGTACAGAGGTCGGAAGAGCAACACTATCATCAATGTCTCCATCAGCAATATCTTCCAGTGGATGATCAGGTTTGACCTCAGTTTGCTTGGAACGACTTCCTTTCCTCCTCGTAGAAACTCCTTCATTCATACTTGCTGCTAACCTGTGTCTAGCCCCTTCTCCCATTCCCACAAGAGAATGCCTTTGCATCTCATCCAAGATATCCCCCTTGCACTTGAGCTCTGCTCTAAGCTGCTTGGTAGTTTCTTGCATGATCAAAACCTTTGCTTCTGCATCTTGCACCCGCTTTTTCTCAATGTTGAGTTTTCTCTCTACTTCCATGATCTGATGACAGTACCATAAGGGGTGACCATCCAGACAGACACAGAAAGTACAGGGTTGTTAGGACAATTGTTACCACTTTGAAGGAAAAGAAGTTCTCTGATCTCTTCTGCAAGGAAGTTGTGCAGTTGCCAGATTCATAAAAGACATGAGATCAAGCACAACATGCAGATTTGCAGAGAATGTGAAGTGTGGAACTAAAAAATGTGCACCATAGTGTCTGAAGTATCTTTGAGCCGAAGCATCATGGCATGTGCTTGCTGTTTGGTTTGTATATGCTCCTGTTCGACCATTGCTGCCTTGCACTCGGCCATTACAACCCGAGCTCCAGCCTCCTTTTCTAGATGATCAACTATTTCACGAGCAGCTTGCTTCAAAGCACTGAGTAGTCGTTTCTCCATAGCCTCTATACTCTGCTGCCATGATCTTATGACCATGCTTTCAGCTGCTTTTAGACAGGGCCGCAAAGCTGCCACCACCTGCAGCATGCCCTCCAGCAGCCTGATCCTTCAGTGCTATTCACATGTATGCTTCTCTGCCATGAACTGTGGTGATATGAACCTCTAGCAGCATCAATGGCTAGATTTTCTAGCCACAAACATGACCAAGTCTATAGCATGGATACATCGTCCAACTCTCAATGCATCAGTTCTAGAACAATGCATGACGTCAGGCATGCTCTAGCACATAAAAAAGCTCATGAAGTCAGGATCCTTGTATTGTTGTTCACTGGTTTACCTGGTCCTGTGGAAGGTCAGAACCTATCGCGTTTGCCAAATCGTGAAACGCATTCAACTCTATGCAATTAGAAGAAATGTCCAAGGCTCCTCCAGGCAGCTTGGACCAGGCTTGAGATAATGGCCGGCAATCAGGCATCTGTTGCTCCGAGCTCGTCACCTTCGTATCCGCAACCGTCTGGCTTGACATGCTTGCAACAGCAGCAGCAGCAGCTCCTGTGCACTTCGACTTCGCGCCGAAACTCTCCTCCTTGCGTTGCGACTCCTCTACAAAATTCAACATCGCCGGCTCTTTTCCGTTCCAGCACAAATCGCATTGCCCGCACTTCCCTCGTCGCGGCTATCCATGGCACCTGCACTCTCACTTGGCCCGTTTCTTCTCTCTAATCCATGGCCACCGGCGACAACCTCCTCCTGCATCTGCATCTCCAGAATCCAGGTCTAGAAGAAGCAGCAGCGATTGCCAAAAGCAAAACTCAGACCGAGATACACCAGAAACGCAAGCTTCAAGCACCTACACGCATACTCATGAGAGAGAGAAACCTCGCTAGTTGCAGACATTGGGAAGGAAGTCGGAGCTCCGCTGCAATGAAACTTTTCCGCCGGGTCCCCCCCTTTCCCCCCCCCTTCTCTCTCTCTCTCTCTCTTACCCCCCTGCACCCCAACTTCCCTGGGGAAGTACTTACCCGCTGCCGTGCAAAACTTCAATCTGATGCGTCTATGGACCAAATTCGGTGCTGAAAAAGAGGAATGAAATCTGGAGTCAGAATCCCTCACTTCTGTGCATTCCCGTGAGCAGTAGAAGCGAAGGAATTGCAAGAGAAAACAGCAAATCTGAAGCGTTCTGCGTTGCTGCAGCAGCGATGGCAGAAAGACGGTCCGTTCCTTCCTGTGCCTTCCTGTGCCGGCGACACCGTCTTACCAACGAACGGATGAACGCATACTACCGACGGATGCCCCCTCACTCTGTCGCTTCCACCCATGTCATCATCCAACAGGATTTCATCCAACTCTCTCTTATCCAACAGGGCTCAACAGAAAATAACAGAAAGACTAATTAATGCCCTCCAATCAAAAAAATGCCCTGTTTTTCTTTTCCATAGTTTCCTTTTCTTTCTTTAAATCAATCATGCTTTTTCTTTTTCTTGTGAGGGTTTTTTTAATCCCTGAAGTTTTGGGCATAATTATCAAGCACAGCCCAGCAGCAATTCAGGAGATTTCATGGCACACAATGTTAATTAAGTCAATATTAAATAGGTGTTAGCTTAACCTGATTTTTAAAAATTAAAAATCACAGATTTTGAAATTAAAATATAATGTCAACTAATAATTCATAAAATGGGGCTTTAAAGTCAATGTTAAATTAACACAAATAATTTCCGATGATCTTTTTCAGGTTTTCTTCTGGTTCTTCCCCTTTTTTTTTTTACATATTCACTAACATTCATTATGATGATGTGAATCCATTGTGAAAAAGGTAAGTTATTTTAATTTTTAAAATTTTAATTAAAGTTAACACTAATTTTAATGTGAATGGAAAGCAAAATATAATAATTTAACCAATATTTAAGTCAATGCTAATTAACATACATGACTTTTTTTTGTTTCATGATATTAGGGTGCTTAACACCATAGGCCGTAACATTAGGTGTGATTACAGCTTAAATTAATTTAGAGTAATTTATTATTATTATTATTATTATTATTATTATTATTATTATGATTAAAAATTAATTAATTTTGATGAAAAAAATGAAAACATATTAAGTTATAAAAAGGTGAGAACTTCCTCTTGATCATAGGACCACCTTTAGGTCATGCTAACCCTAGAACACATGTACCAAACATCAATAACAAGTTGCCATGTCTTGGACCTATATTCGAAGTTATTTCTTTGTAGGTTAAGGTTTGAATTGATGATCTATATCAAGCTTTATAATCATATTTAACTATATATATCTCCAATTATTTTATCTAATTGGTTAAATTTTTGTTGGATGAATGTCTATTAATATTTCCAACACACCACTTAATCAAAATATTCAAACAAATCTCAACTTTCATCATTTTGAAAACATCCATGCTACTTGATAAGAAGACCCTTCAAGATTAAGATGTTTAGATTAAACATGTCATGACTTATTACTAGACCAATACACCAACTTGGCAATATTTTCAAAAAATAAAATTCTCTTGTAATAAGAAATGATGACCAAAACTACAATGTGCTTAAAACTACAATGTGTTTTGTGCAAGCATGAAAAATGAGATTCCAAGGGAGAAATTCACAACCTTGATTGTTCTTATTATATGCAATGATTGTCCTAATTTGTGATTCATTTAATACTCTTTCCAAAAGTGATGGCAGTCACAATATTTTCCTTTGCAAGTCAAGAGTCAAATACATATTTGACATCAATGGAACACGGACCATCAGATTTTGTTATTCCCACACACAACTCTGTGTGCCAAAATTACCAATGTAGAATGTTTATTGTGAATATTATTAACCATACAAATCTCCACCACAATAGCCATACAAATTTTTAAAATTTACAAGATTGCTTCCAATGTAGCCAAGGGGAGTACTTCCAATGAATCATATTTTTAATCATATAAAGTTGAATTCCATTGAATTTGTTAGATTCGGTAAATACTTGTGTTAAACTACATTTGATTCAATAAGAATTATCAATGTTTCCTTTGAAGCACAAATTGAATTCGATCATGCTTTTGAAATGAAGAAAATTATGTTTCATAACCATCCCTTTGCAAGAATTTTGATGCCTTGATTGTTTGCCAAGTCACAAGCTACAACCCATAACCTTCGACCTTGTCATTAGTGACCTATTAGTTAGCTCAAGGTACTACCTTGGGCTCTCATTGGCTCAATGACTCTACAACCCTTTTATGCTTGGATGAACATTTCATAAGTACTCTGTCCGGATGAAAAGAGGGGATCTCAATTTTCACTAAAAGTGGCTATGTCTAGTCACCTAGTCCATAATGATTCACATGTGATTGTTGAAGATTAGCCAAAATTTAGTCACATTGCCCCACTACTTGTGCAATGTCAAATTTTGTACATAACACTGAACTTTTCATAAAGTTTTAACAAATCACAATTTTCATCACTTCTACAACCTTAGATGCAAATTAAGGACATGTATATTTTTGAGAAGTTTGTTACTTAACACAAGCATTGTGTTTATGGAGCTGATTATTATAAATAACACTTAGTGATGTAGTAAACCGACAACCTTGACAACTTGAGTTGGTAACTCAATATTTAAAAGTGTCAACATAAAATCTTCTCATCATGAAGGAGTTATGATGAACCTCATTACATTAGATACTATGATTAACAAGTGTTTTTCTTTTAAAAACTTTGAAAATAAGATATATACAAATAATTTTCGTTCCACATGTAAAGAATTTGTCCTTGCCATATAAAGATCCGAAAAGCCTACACATCATCTTTTCCTTTCTTTTACACACAAAACCTTTTTGTTGGTGTGTGTGCATACACCTTGTGGAAAATGTTGAATGCACACATCCATCTAATGCATATCATTGCAAATGTAAGAGAATTGTATGAATAAACTCCATTCATGCAATATGGAAGGTTCCATAAATACTTTCAACTTATAAATACCCCCTCATAACCAAACACATATTACATCTTGCTAAAAAAAACCATCTACATTGTACTTCAATTAGATGCCACAAGTGCAAACTACAATTAATATCCTATTTTCGCAGTTCATCAATGTAGAAAAACCTCCAACAATTCATGATCTCATAGTGATAATCCTATCTCAATTACATATTTTTGAATCGCCTTTTAAAATCATTTACTTCATGATTGGATTAACAATTAGATTTTCATAACAGAGCCCACATGAAAAGCAGTTAGATCCTCTCTAAAATTCCTCCATTCACCATATATGAAATCATGACTAATGATATTAAGGTCACATAACCTTTCACATAACAACATTTTCATGATAAAGGAAATCTTGCGACACAAACATAGATTCCACATAAATGAAATTGTAAAATTGTAGTAAATTGTAGAACTAATATATTAATCTCAGTTGTTATGTTTCACAATAATTGTGTAAAATCGATGCTTCTTGGGGAGAGGACTCGACAACCACATAATGACTAACACGGTTTGGTACCCCCAGGGGTAAATTTGAATCCAGTTTCCAAGTTACCTTCTCTCCACATCAAGACTTTCCATTCAGTCAGGAAGTCATCAGAAATCATCTGCACAATTAATGATCATGAAGAGTTCTGCATAAAAATACTTGACCATTCAGTCAGGAAGTCATCAGAAATCATCTTGCGTCCAAGATCATCTGCAAGACTTTTCAGCTTCATCTGCAGTAATGAGCTCAAAAGCTGTGTAAAAAATAAGAAAATCACAAAGAGAAGTAGCTACTATCTATCAACAATGTGTACCAAAACAATCAGGGCCATCCAGATTCTAACTACAAATCCCAGGTAAAATAAGTCATGTGTGGAATCCATCACACAACACTCCTAATGAGCAAAGAGTTCGCAGCACTGGTCTACTGCATCTCCAAGGAGTCATGAATGAACACTTGTATATAAGGAAGGTATGGAGAAACTCTTGGGAGATCTAACCCAAATTGCACATACTTAAATGCATCAATCAATGCAGCATTCCTTACGAAGGTTTGCAATTTTTATGCATCCTAGAAGAAGCAAAAGATTCTAAACCCTGCATCTTTGCATGGCAGGCTTCACACTGTGAGAACCAAGCCATGTGAGGCATATAAATGGTTGCTACAGGAAGCAAGCATGAAAAACTCAACACCATAGCCAAATTGCCCACAGCAGATCTTCCAGATTTGCAAGGGAAAACAGCAATGAATGCTCCATCAAGAAATGGCAGATATACTATTGCAGCAGCTATACACTACCTTTTTGCTTCAGGGTTATTTTGTCTCCCAGACTTAATGCAATTCCCTGTGTCTTACTCCTGATTCGAATGAAGCCATTCAGTTTTCCATCTGTTTGCTTCTCCACACTCAGATTAACCAAAGCGTCCTCCCCAAATACACTCTTAGCATAGAGGTTGGCTGCCAAAAAGCCACAGTCCCCTTCCAAAGCAGACCTGCATGGATAAAAAACAACACATGGAAAACTCCAGTCAAAGATAGGATGTGAAAATGCAGCATTGCCATCTCCCAAAACAAAATAGGGTGGACAAAATGTGAGGAACTACAGAGGGGTGTAGAGATGATGAGCCTTACAAAGGAGTGAGGCATTTCATGTTTGTTGATGCAACAATATGGTTCAGAAACTCTGTCACATCTTGAATTGAGGTATTGATCGCAACCTGTCAATCCACAAATAACTGAGAAGCAGTACAGACTGTAAAACAAAAAGAAAACTACATGAGTAACTAAACAACCTCATTTCAGTAGACAATCTTAAGCTGTCCAAGTAAGGTTAACCTTTCCCATGCTCATAATGACAGAAGCATGCCACCCCATCTGTCAATTTAAAATGAAATGGGTGTATCAAGTAAACAAGATATGACCCTATACCTTGTTCTCCCACTCAAATTCAGCCCACATGTTTCGGAAAGCAACATCTGCACAAGAAGCAGGTGAGATATAGTCCATGATGTCAATGTGTATGTCATTCAACACCACCACATTGCGATCCAGTACACTGGTTGTCTCATAAACAATGTTCCCAAAGATGACACCAGTCTCTGTTGATGAAACCTTGATGTTTGCTCTAATCTGTTTGCTGGTATCTGGAGCAAGTGCATAGTTCTGTGGGCGTTCAACCAGCTTCAGATCACCCATTGTTGCAAGCTCTAAGCACAGATTCTGCAATGTTTCTGTTGTGCGGTTAATGATTGTCACATCCAGAACTATGTCATACTGATGGACAGTCACATATGCTTCAGCATATACTGGATCGCTTAAGCCTGTTAGCTGCAAGACTCTATTCAACTTTTTGCTGCCATCACCATCCTTGGTAATTTCACCCACAGCACGTTTAAGATCATTTTGAACTTCATCCTCTAGCTCCAGCTGACTCATGCCCTGGAAGTCCACATCCAAACATCCAAATAATAGTTATATGTAGTCAATCCATTCATTAGTTAATAGCACAAGACCCAGATAGCCACTGAGTCACACCCACTGACAAAAGGAGCAGCCCAACTGAATGGACAACCTTGTGCTTTCTGGACAAAAAAAAGAACCAAAAGAAGGTGCTCACAAAATGAGCTCAGCAATCCCTCAATGATTTGTGAAGGTTTTCTCTTGCACATTCCACCTTCTCCCTTACCTTTCGGCTCTTCAGATGATAGAAGTCAATGAGATCATCAGGCTGTGCATAAGATTCCTGTGCTAAAGCCTTTGTCTCTTCCATCTCCCGGTATTGTTTGTCTGCAATCATCTTCACAAAACTTTCGCGACAAAGCTTAAGCCACACTGTTTTCAATCCATCATCACTGCCTGACAGAACTCTAATGCACAGGCTTATCCGGTCATATGAATCATCATCAATCAGGTGAGGGAGTGCAGCTGACTGTCCCAATCTGAGAATTGACACCATAATCAGAAGAGCATCAGCAGTCGCCTTATTGACAGCCACATTTGAGGACTGCACTTCCTTCAAGCGCAAAATAAGCTTAGTGAATGTAGTTGCCACTACAGCTCCAAGGAAAAAATCTCCAGTCAATAGAATGGCTCGGAGATTTGCTGTTGTGCTGCCTGCCATAGCCATGAGTGAAGGCACAGTTGGCACACTTGCAGCAACAGCAACTTGTGTTGCATAAGTACCATCTGCTAGGATGGCAGGCCGCTTAGAGACAGTGGGAGGAGTAGGGGTCTGGTTGCCTGGTTTGGTGGCAGAAGTGTCTAAAACTTCCCCTTCTTCAGCTGTTGTGTAAAAAGGGAGGTCTCCAAGTGACTGCTTGATGACAGAGATGCCACCCTCTATCTCCTGTAAAGACAGAGAGTACTCTCCAATAATCCACAGAGCACAGGTGCACACTCTTGAGGACTGGATCTGATAGAATGTATCAAGCAGCCTTGCCATGATCGACTCTCGCAGGCTGGAGTTTGTCTCAATGATCTCCCTCACAAAGAAGACAACATCTATAGCTGATGCCACATTTGAATCCCCTAGGAAATCCATCAGGAGATGCACAACTGTGCTTGCAACTTCAGGAAACTTCAATGCACATGAGTGAATTGCTTGCACCAGCATTTGCCGATACTCTGCACCCTTCTCCAGCTCCTTGCTCTGTGTTTTGACCACCTCCTTCTTGAGCATCATGACGACCTCATCAATGTTCCGGGGTGTTATGAGATCCAGTGCAATATCAAGTGTCTTACGCCGAATGTCAAGATTCGGACTGCCTAGAGCGCGCAACACATCCATTATCATCTCAACCATGATCTCTCTATGCAACACTTTGAGCTCCTGCAGCCGATCTAGAATGATGAGCTTCACGTTGTTATCACTCTGAGAGAGCAAGAGCTGACAGTAGCAGTTTGCAGCTGCTCTGATGGCTGTGGGGGCAGAGGAAAGAGACACCAGAGTTCCAGCACACTCGTACATGACTGCTGCAGATGGAGAGCTGAGAAGTGAAACAATGATTTTGATGTACTTACCCTTCTCTCCAGGGTTCGTTCTGCAAACCTTCCTCACCAGCTCTAGCACAACCATCTGGAGGATGTCTCCCCAACCTGAGACACTTTCCAAATTGTTGAGGAGATAGTTCACAGCTCTGTCTTGTGCACAGGTAAAGAGCATCAAGAAGGCGTTTCTCCGAGATGACAGATCCTGCTCTGTGCTCAATGTCTTTTCAATCATCTCCGGTGCATCAATCAACATGTGCTCACCTTGTGGCAGCTTGTAAATGGCCATCATTGCCAGGATGGCATTGCGCCTCACAAAGGCATGCCGATGGTCCAAGTTGGACAAAATGGAGGGGATCAGGGGCTCGATGATCTCTGCCTCATTCAATCTTGCTAAGAAGCGCAGTGTCACACCCCGTATGTACTCGTTAGGGTGCTGCAGATTGTTCCGCAGGTTCTGGCAGATCAAGATCATCTCAGGCAAGATCTTACCCCGTGAATCCGTTTTATCGATGATCTCCAGATACAGCAACAGCAACTTCTGCACTGTATGATCCTCCGACGGCAGCACGTATCGCACAATGGTAATGAACAGGGTAGGCAGCGTCTCACCATTCAAAAGCAGCATCACAGCTTTCTTCATCGCATCAATCTTGCGTTCCGTATCATGGCCTTCCAGCTGCTCCTTGATCTCGTTTGCCAGCGCCGGCGTCCCCTTGTCGAAATGAACCAACAAGGTACACGTTTTCTCCATCTCTCTCGCTGCTTCTTTCTTCGTCCCTCCTCTCCCGAAACTTTCTCCAGATAACCAGAAGAAAAAAGAGAACAAACCCTACCAGATCTAGCAGCACTTACGACAACATTACGCACTCCCTCTTCTTTCTACTCGTTTCGCACTCCTCTTCAAAGCTCCCCGCCTCAGCCTGCTGAAACAACATCCCAAACCGCGCTTGTTGATGAAGAAGCTCTCAAAGACGAGCCTCCTGTTCCGAGGATTTCTGTTTCCCCCCCCCCCCCCCCCCAAAAAAAAACACACACACACACAAAGAGCCTTTGCAGCACCCCCAAACGAAAACAAGACAAAAGAAATTCTCCTTAAAAAATTTCTCAAATGGTCTTTCTCTGCAAGTAAACAACAACAACAACGACAGTATCCAAAACAAAGAAACAACAATGATCAACAGAAACAACAAATCTGTTACCACCGAAAAGATCGCAAAAACAGAGCAGACGACGTTTACGACAGCAGCAGCAACAGAAGCGTTGTAAAATCTACATCGGAACTGCATTAGGGTTGACTTGTGGGGAACACAGATACGTGTCCCAGAAAGCTTTGAGAACGAGTTCCCAGAAAATGTCTGCATTCAGTTCGAGAAACCTGGCTTAGAACGAGTTCCCATAATGTACCTGACGCCCGTGATATGCATTCAGTTCGGGAACATCGCTTCGAACGAGTTCTCATAACGTACCTGACACCCGTGATGTGCAATCGGGAACATGAATTGGAACGAGTTCCCACAATGTATCGCTAGTCTGCACTCAATTCGTTTATTTGTTGTCACGGGAGCGAACTGAGAACGCACCTTTCATCCCCGTGCACATTAGTCTCCCCCAGTTACTAATGGGTATTATAAAGCGCAGGTTTCATAATGCGAAAGTTTTGAGAACGAGTTCCCAGGATGTACCCCTACTCTACAGTCTGTTCGGGAACATGGCTTGGAACGAGTCCCATATTGTAACCCTACTCTGCATTTCGTTCGGGAACGTGGCTTGGAACAAGTTCCCATAATGCCTGCGTTCAGTCCGGGATTGGATGTCAGGGGAGCGAACTGAGAACGCAGCTTTCATCCCTGTACACACACTGTCCTCCAGTTTCTATTAGGTATTATTATGTGCAGGTTTTCAGTTTTTACTATCAATCGTTATCACATCCGTGAGAGGGCTTGCAGGAGTTGGTAATCTTCACAATAAGAAGATGAAAGTCTCGTCGTGTCACGCTTTTCATCGCTTTTGTTGCCTGGCTTAAGGTTACTTTTACCGCGCTATGTTAGTGGCCTGAACGGGCCAGAGTGAACTAGCAGCACCCATCAGTGCACCGTGAAGGATGGATGGATGATGTATGGATAAGAAACACTTTTTCATTGTTTTCCTGTCTAGTATTTATCCATGGTGGTAAGTTATGTACTAACCATCCACATTCATCTATCTACCTACTGCCCTTCCCTATTTACCTATCTACATTAATATCCACTTACGTTCCCTACCTAGTTACCTACAGCACCCCAACCTCCATGGGTAGTTTACCAGTGTTGGTTGGTTATAATGTTTTAGATTGGTCCAAAGGGTATGAATAGGGTATATATATTTTTAAATTAGTAGAAGGATATGAATCTGGATATTGCAAAAATTTCTTTGTAAAGATAATTATGCATTCATGATAATTTTTCATTCATTGTTGATTATGTATTTGTTAGTTTTCAAATTCATGGTAATGTCCATATATGCATATAGATTATTTATAGCAAATTTCATATGTTAGTTGTGCAAAGACAAAGATATTAAAACATTTGAAATCAAGTAACTTTTGGGGGGGGTCGGGGAGGATGGGGATTGAACCCTAGGCTTTTTTTAAAGAACTCTACCCACTACAACCACAAGTTATTTGGAAAAAACTAGCGCTCACATAAACACAAAACCATTCTGACTCCCCACACACATAGAACCCAAGAAAAAATCAATAGTTCCCATAAACTTGATGAGTAACTTTTATAGTTGTTGAATTCCATAAATTGGTCCATAAGTAACCAAATTTGTAACATCAAACTTGGACAGAGAAAAATTAGGGTCAAAGGTAGATGGAAAAAGAAATAAAAACTAAGGTTTATGGTTTAAATGAATCATCTAATCCCCCTCAACTTGCAGTTCTTTAAATATTCAACTTTTTCAATCAATTAGTAAATTTCCTTTGTTAGAACAACTTCAAGCCTCATGCAATCCTTTAGGTCTATGTTTGGTGTACAATTCAAGCACAATTAATATACATCAAGCTAGTATATTAATTACCACTATGATAATCCAAATTTTTTGCTTACAAATGGTAGTGCTTCAAAATTATCACAACACTAGCCAAGGTAAAGACTTTTTTCATCACAATTCGAAATCTAAGAATCCCAAGAATTTGTTTGGCAAGGATGCCTACTTTTGTAAATTGACCCTCATCGATTGGCCACCAAACAATGGAGTTGCACACAAAAACAAAATGATAGATAACTTTTGAAACAAAGACAATTCACCAATAAACAATGCTTGTGAAGATTTTTTCATGGATGCCCCAATATTGAACATGTTAGTTTTTCATTTTCAATTTCAAAAGCAATCCATCAATTGGAACAATTGCATGGGCTTGGATGGTAGAGTTTAATTGTTCAAAAATTGTTATTAGAAAAGGGATATCATATTAAATTACAAGGTTGCATTTTTGCACACCACATAGTTTTCAACAACTTACAAGGGTTTGAAATTGGGATCCAACATTAAGGTCAACATATTGTGAACTTGATGGGAATCAAATGATTTAAAAAATTGCAAGAATGATTTTATTACCTTCACAACTTCTTATTGCATGTTTTTTTTCAAAAAATGAAGTTCAACATTAAATTGATCAAATGTTTCAACCCCATTAGCAAAGGAATTTGGTTCAGATTCCAATGCCATAGTCAAGTCAATTATATTATTCAAGGCATTAAACAATGACCCATGCTTTTTGAATTGACTCATCATGCATGCATTCACCACAAGATTCAAACAAGTAGTGATAACTTCAATAATAGCCCACACTTAGGCCTTCCAAACTCACTAATGTAAACTTAATGTTTTGTGCCTCCCATAACACAACACAATAACTTGCTTAAATTCCAATGTTTTTTCAAACATTATAATTTTGCTAGTAAACCTTGTTTTGATGAAAGTTTTCAACTCCCAATGTCATTTCCCACTTTCAATGCAAGCCTTTCCCCACTCTTGCTACCCTTTTGTTAAATTGTTCTGTCCATGTAATTATTTTTGGCAAATTAACTTGAGCTTCTTTCACACTCACTAAAGTTAAACCCATATAAACATTATCATCATTTGTCACTAGATTTCAAAGCTAGCAAAAACTATGGTTGTAATTTCAAGGTTAGGTAACACATGCAAGTCCATGGTCTTTTGGACCATTTTAGGTAGCATAGAATTGAATGAAATGGAAAAACAAAACAAGGACATTGGTGCTTGAGACTAACTTACATGACCATTGTTTTCACATGTGGAAAAAGACCTACACCCTTTGCAAATATAAAGCACAATGTCTTCAAAAAATCCTTTATTGTGGTATGCTTAACCATAGATTATTGGTTAATATCAACTTTCATTTTGCTACCAAACAAAAATGTACAAAATCAACATGAATTTTCAAAAGAGTAACATCTTTTTTTTATTATATTTGATGAACCCGTTATAAAAAAACAAAAAATTGGTTTTAAATGTTACCAACTATTTGGTAAAACCTACAAATGATATATCTCAACATTTGTGGGTTCACAAAATCAACAAATAAGTTGTCATTCATAATAAAGAACCCCCAACTAATTGAATTTAGGTATTATGTGTTTTCCATTTCTAGGCTTGAACTTTTATAGTTAAAAAATGTAGATCATCATTTTTTAATGAGTCATTGTCGCGTTACATGGGGATACGTCCAACATTTGAAATGTTGACAATCAAGTTTGTGCATTTGCATCACAAGCAAATTTGTCATCAATAACATCAACATTTTCAACAACAAAAATGTCATCTTCAACCATAATAGAATCATACACATCATCAAAATTTAATTCCACAAAAGAACCAAAACACTAATAGCAATGTTACGAGATGAAAATGGAAAGAAAAAATGTGCAAACATCTAAACAATTGAAATTGAAAAAAAAAACACTAATGGGAAAAAACCCAATTTTGTGTAGAAAACATGATGAGGGTATCATGTTGAAAATGTGATGGCCCTCATTGATTGTAATTCACAATGTTCAAGTTTAGGGACAAAAGGTTTATAGGGAAAAAAACCAAACAAAATTGGTTGCTCAAAATGTAGTAATGATTCATAGAGGTTGGTGCTTATAAACATGTGTGATCAATGAATAAACCAACAATTAGAAAACAAGGTGATAGAAAAGAAAAATAAAGTGTAAGAATCTAATGGCATAAAGGCTCTATACTATACATTTTTTGCCAAAGGATAGCAAATTAGGAAGATTATATGTTTACCAACAATATCATCCAAGGGAAAATGTACAACTATTATTGAAATTGTGATTTAATGGTAACATCATCAAATTATCATCTCTTGGCCAAATCATTTAAAAATTTAGTTTCAAGCATTAAATTTTTTTAAACAATTTAAATTTGTTAGAAAAACATGTAGAACAATTTTGGTAAACACTAATATTCCAACATTGTGTTTGATCTAGAATCTATTTTTAAATATGTTATTTTTGCAAATACAAAATCTGTCTTGTAACTATTATAAAAATCAGATCAAAATTCAACCAAAATTCCATTACAACACACAAATCTATACAATTATGACTTTGTAATAAATCTAAAATAGATTTAAATATTCCAACCACATATTAAGGTTATTGTTCATGATGGATTCACATTTCTTCCTTATTCACTTATGTAGTTGCCTATTCTATAGCTAGTATTTGCTGCTTTATAAATTGTTGTTATTCTATTATAATTCTTCTTCACGCTGTAGTTGGTTTTGTGATTCCATTTGCTCTTGAGTATCTGCAACAATCTATGTGTGGCCATTATCTCCCTCATCCCATGATCTTGTGACTATTATAGTTGTTGTAACAAATTTTGTTGATGGAAAGATTATACTTGTTGTAGCAAGTGAAAACATGGTAAAGTATACACAAAAAGTAGTGTAAGCAAAAAAATACATGGGTCTTTGAATAAATGGATTAACAAGTATATGATTTTATGGGGATAATAATATTATTTTTGGGTACATTATTTTTTAACTCTTGTTTGCATGAACTTTAAAACCTAAATTGTTATAATCATTTTTTTAAAAAGTACTTACAAGTACTTGAATTAAATTTAAAATGTGTGGCAATTATAAAATAAAGTTCAAATATTTGAAAGTAGGTGAAATGTTTTTGCAAGTATTTGGTTTTTTTTTAAGCACCTCAATATTGATGTGGTGAACATTTTAATATAGTTTTTTTGGTTAATGTAATTTGTTTTCATAACTAAAATCATCCTTAACCTTCTGAAAAGTGACTTTATTATTGGGGATATTTTTGGGGCACTTTTTCAAGTCCAAATGGTATAAATGTTTTTGAAAAGCTAGAGGGAGCCTAGAGATGTTCATGAAAAAAAAATACAAGTTTCATTTGTTTTGAATCTTAGAGGAAGATTAAAAGTTTTGAAAAATATTTTTTTCTTGTTTTCAAGTAGAAAACAAGGTAGCAAGTATGTACAAAATATTATTTTTGCACCTTAACATACTTAGTTAACTCTAGTTGAATAGGTATTTATTGCTTCTGTTGCACTATTGTGACTTTCTTTATGGTTTGGCCATTTGTGTATATCATTGTTTACTTTTTTGTGACCTCTTTTACAATATTTCTTCCCTTCATCTTTGTAGGTACATTTGATTGAGCCTTTGGTAATTCTCCACTTGGACTTGCATCATATTGGTTGTAATATGATGTGTCAAAACTATTTTTTGGAATCATAGAAAGTGAATCATATTGAAAATTAGAATAAGCTTTTCAGTATGCTTGTAGTTTCCTTCTATAATTAGCTTCATCTGCCTTATATTCATCAAACAAATTTGTATGTCCTTTTGCAAAAGATTTTGAACTAAGTTCCACGATTCATCAACCTCAGATGCTTATAACTATGATGAGTTTTATTTGGTCCTTAGAATAGTGTTTTGCATCAAAATATCACCATACTCTTTCAGCCTATGTTTAGACGAATAAGGTTCCATGGTTGTCAATTGTTGGACAATTGCATGTATCCTTTTAACATCATGTTGCACCTTCTGTATGAACTTGTTACACATAGCCTAATTCTTGTCCGTTTCTTGGGTAGCTTCATCTTTCTAATGCACCATAACCTAAATCTCCTCCTTGACTTTCAAAATCTCTTTCTCATATGCCTACACCTTACCCTACAAACTATCCTTGTCCCATTACAAAGCTGTAGATTGGACTTCAAAGTCATATACCTATTTTTTCAAGGCCCAATATTTTGCATCCTCTTTCTCTTGGTTCAACTTCAAAAAATATATTTGTTCCTTTATGATTTCATAAGACTTCAACTGCTATTCCAACGTTCTTTTCATTTGATTCAACATAATCACCTCCATCTAAAGTTTGTTCAGCTTTCTTTCCTTCACCTAAAGTGCCTTTTGGCTTTGTACTTCAATTGCATTAATTTGACACCTCCTATATTGCAATACAACTTTGACCTCAAATTCTAGTTTTTTTGCTTCATTCCTTATGTTGTTAATTGAATTAGTATTGTATTTAGTGATTTGGTCCACATTAACTAGATTGACATGCTAAAAGGTGTGCATGACTAGAATTTGGTGACTAGAATTTAGGCGTGTATTTTGACAACTGCGAAGTAAATTCACAACTTGTTCTACATTTTGAATTTGAGGCCTTTCCACATTAAAAACTAAAACTACTTAGTGAACCTTTTTAAGACTACACCAGCCCCATCATGGGGACCTTTGCCATGTCTTGATCCAAAGAAACTCCAAACTAAACAACATACATTAGTTAAGTGAGGGTAACCATTCACAAAGTAAAAAGGTATCTTACTCTTGAATTGGGAGGAACTTTCATCAAACCAAATCCAATGAGGTTTAGGCCTAAACCCACCATTCATTGTATCCTTCCAATGTAGGAGTAAACAATGTTGTACAAAGCAATTGTCATGGGTTTTATCATCATATATGTAAAAGTGGGTTATTCATAACAATGTTTGAATTCTCATCATTTGGGTTAGGGTTTGGATTTTGCATCCATGAGATATGCACAAATATTGTGCACTTATAGTTATGCCAATGCATAGACTGAACTTCATTTTGGATTTCAAAACTATAATTTTTGGCAAAGTCAATTACTGAGACCACATTGTCATCTGGGAATGATTGAATGCAATTTTTGAATTGTTGATATTGCCACTTGGCAATAAAGTTGTGCCATACAAAGTACTGCAACTATGGCTTCACATATTGGAGAAACTTTACTGTATTAGTTTACATGTGTAGTAGTTTCAATTTTTTCTTTTCCTCCCCTTTCTTACTAACAACCTTCTCCATGTTAAGCAACTTACAGAAGATGAATGGTCATTTTTCTTCATTTGGATAAACAGCCAAATTCTCCACACCATATTTCCACATGTCCCAAACATATAATCCCAAGCATGCCATTTAGAATGGGGGTCCTAAGGACAAACAATGGCTTCCTACATTGTAGTAATGCTAGGATAAGTGGCATGGTCACCCACACAACTTGTAGGAGAGCCATCAGTAGGTCCACATATTGATTCATGCAATCACAATGAAAATTTGAATGTAGAAGAAAATTCTACCTCATGTGTTGAACCCTATTCTTAACTCCTCCATCTCTACATGATATATGTAGCAACATACATTGCGGTCTTTCATTTTCTTCACCCAATAAGGCTGTAATGAATCAAACATTTTCTTACCAATGATAATTGATGGATGCATCCTTTGGAAATGCAAAAAAAAATCCATGTTCAACCACCATTTACATGTTGTTAGAACCATGTTTAAAATGTAAGGTAATAATTTTTAGAAATTGACGGCAAGATGTAGTTTACCATTGGTTTTCAAAACTTTGTTAAGTCCACCAAGATTGTTAATCAAGTTTTGACTATGCTACCATTAGTGATATAGTAGTTATTCATTATAATGCACATTGTAATCTTCAAAATTCCTAAAGCTTTCACACATACCAAGACAACCCAATGTTAAACCTTTATGCATCCATAAATGATCACTATAAGTTACTTCCATAACCCATGGCAACCATTTAGATTTTCACTGGTCGATGAATGTTCATAAACACTCACATCAACGACATACAAGTTATCATCAGTCCATTGGTGTCATTAATACACACATTGAATATTTACATGTCCTCATCAATATAATTGAAATGCCCATTACTATGCACATAAAAGCTTTCAAAGTTTTCATTAGTCCATTGGTGTCACACTAAAGTTCACAAGACAAATGTACAAGTCATAACCAATCCACAAATGTTCCCTAACACTCACAGAAATCTTGGAAAATCTTCATAAGCCCAATGGGTTCACTACCAAGTACATAAAACACCATCAAATGCACCAAAGTTTGTGAGTGGTCACTAGCAGTCACATACCACATGTAATAGTCCTTGGAAATCCACAAGACTTCAACAACACTCAACCAACATATTTGTAGTTGCCATTTATTTCCAATATGTCTCACTAATATTCATTACAACACATTTAGGTCTAGCAGAAATCTAAACATGTTCATAATAAACTAAAATGGCTAATTGGCAAATCCTAACAACAACCCAAATGTCCCAACATACTTACCACAACATCCCTACAAGTCCCAACCAATCCATAGTTTGGTCATGAACATTCACATAAATAGGAAAGGTGATGATAAGTCCATATAGGTGTTGACAACGGAGCACAATAAACATTGCAAGATGTTAATAAGGCTATGAGTGCTCACCAACACTCATAATCCACATGTAAAGGTCCTCACAAACCACAAGAGTTCACCAACATTCACATCACCATCTTATATATTAAAGTTACATGTCTGTCTGTTCGTCTGTCCGGGCAGTGCCCGGGCCAGCACGAACCTTTTTTTTTTTTTTTGGGGTTTGTTTTTTGTGTTAGTTATACTGCCCGGCCCTTTTTTGTTTTTTTTTTTTTTTTTTTTTTTTTTTTTTTTTTTTTTTTTTTTTTTTTTTTTTTTTTTTTTTTTTTTTTTTTTTTTTTTTGTTTTTTTTTTTTTTTTTTTTTTTTTTTTTTTTTTTTTGTTTTTGTTTTCTGT
>Ga0116231_10005330_pt1 | contig 25380 bp, 25 predicted proteins | sample S1TSphgellanicum_2_FD_89695 | JGI IMG/M metagenome (GOLD analysis project Ga0116231, IMG submission 89695) | Host-associated microbial communities from peat moss isolated from Minnesota, USA - S1T2_Fd - Sphagnum magellanicum MG | ecosystem: Host-associated > Plants > Peat moss > Unclassified... | reverse complement strand
ATCCTTCAAAAGTCTGATTTGTAAGTGGTACCCAATTCTGTTCACATTCCACTTAGGCTCCAATTGGGGATGAAACATGAATTTGATTGTCAAACAACAGCTCAAAGACAGGATGACTTTATGGATAACTTTAGTGTGTTTGGAAAATTCTGTATTGTAAGATCACAACTCATCTGGACAACATTTGGTGACTTTTTAAATTGTATTCTCAGAAATTCTAAATTTTGAGATATTGAATTTGGGGATGTAGGGGACCCATTCCATTCATATCACAAAGGTGCCAATTAGTGATTTTTGTTTGAAAATTTTTTGTCATTATTTTGACCAAAAAAATAGGGAAATTTTTTTAAAAAATTTTGGCCATATCACAGTTTTAAATTTTTTTTAAAAAAAACCCAGTGCCAATTATTAGTGGCAGGTAGGGTTAGTCAACAATATCCCAAATTGTCATGAAGATCATGTTTGGGACAGTCCTGTTTGCCTCTTACACACTCCGTCCCCTGCCCCAAACCCCCCAAAAAAGATTGACTTTTTATAATTTTTAATTTACACCCAAGTCTTTTAAAATAAGTTTGACTTACAGGTTTGGTGAGTGTGATAAAACCTAAAATCCTAAAATTCGGTGAGCATGAAAAAATTCTATACCTCAAACCCTAAAATTTTGGTGGATTAGATAAAACTTTAAACCCTTAACTTAAAAATTTAGTGAACATGATAAAATCTTAAATCTTAAACCTTAACATTTTGTGAACACGACCTTAAATTTTAAACCTTAAAATTTGATGAGCGTGATAAAATTTAAGACCCTAAACTTAAAATTTTGATGAACATGATAAAACCTTAAACCCTAAACTTAAAAATTTGGTGAACATGACAAAACCTTAAACCATAAACCTTAAAATTTGGTAAACATTTCAGAACCTCAAACCCTAAACTCTGGATCTTCCCATTGCCAGCTTGAGTGGGACAGAGGTGAGGGTTTTGGCACCACTAGAGGTGATGATTTATTGGTGGGAGAAACTTAAGAACACCAACACTATACATGGACTATGTGTTTTCAAGTGGGAATTTTTGCCTCCTTTATTGGCAGGTCCTTGCAAGCCAGGTAGTGCCTGCTGTATGAGGAAGAAAATCAAACTGTTTTGTAGACTTTTTTACAAGTCCTTTGCTAAAGTTTGATCTGCAGTATGCAGTGTGATAAGCTGTCAATCTGGTAGTCCTTTTTGAGCTTTCCCCATTTGTCAAAGAAGGACTTGATGATGATCATCTTGTTGAAATTGGAAAGATTTGATTGACAGAAGAAAAAAAGAACATCCGATTATTGTAGCATGGCACGTTCGGCTTTTCAATATAGGAGAAGGGCCTTCTGTGATTTGAGATCTTTGCCCCAGACCGGTAGACTCAGGAAACAGGTCGAAAATCACGGAAGGGTATGTACTCAGGTCCTTTTCTAAGTAAAGTAGACCTGGGATTTTTTGACCTTTTAGAAATAGTGACAAGCTGGCTGGTACCTTCCTCTGGTCAGAAGATCCCAATATAGCCTAGCTGGTACCTTCCACAGCAGATGATCCTGCTTGCTGAAAACAGGTTTCTTCAGGCAGGTAATGGAGCTGAAAATACAAAGGAAAAATCCAGGCATTGCTTTACGTGTAGGGTAACGCCCAAGGACCTGGGAGTTCCCAAAGTAAGCACCCATCCAAGGGAGAGAGAGCCGATTGAAACCTATTATGCTCTCTGGGAGTGCACAATCCAAATACACTAGAAACAAAAAAAGTTGTGAAGGGTTTTGTGTATTGAATATTTTATTTTATTTCAAAGATCCCATGTCTGAAAATGAAACTTTTTTTGGAATATTGTTTGTAGGTTCTTTGTAGATTCTTTCTTTAACCCCTTGACAATTTTTATTTGTTTTGTTCTTTTGAAATATCTATATATATTTTGAAATTTTTCAACATTTCTGAAAATTATTAGTTTGGAAGTTGCCAAGGTATTAATTAGGTAATAGTAGAGGTATATGGTTGTGTTTGTCAAATGTGCAATAACTTAGTGAAGTCTGTCTTGCTCATTCTTCTCCACACTTATCACAATTCTTGTTCTGACAGATTCAAAACAAGCCCTTCAAGAGTTAGATTGTTTTCTTCAAGTGAGAGAGAGAGATGCAAAAATGAGACCTCAAGTCAATTTGCACATGCTACCTCCTATTCAACAAAACTCTCTGCTTGCCTCTGAAACCAGTGTTGGGCAGTTCTCTGATTTTCGTCATAACCTCCACTCTGGGTTCTTTGAAAAATTTCAAATTATGGAAGAATCCCCCTGGGTACTGGGGACTTTTTTATTTCCAAATTTCAGATGTTGAAGTGACATACAAAACTTTTTACAAAGAATCCCATATAAACAAATTCTTACATCATTGGAATTTTTCCAAAAACTTGAACTTTCAAACCGCTATGGTTGTTGCCAAGTCAACGTTTTGAAAGAACATCTTAAAAGACCTAACAAATATTGACAAAGTTGAACATCCCTTGTAAAAATTCAAATTGATGGAATATATTGGTTTAAAAAAAACTTAAATCAGATCAATTACAATATCAAGGATGATGAAAGATGGGGAATAACAAAAACAACAACAACAACAACAAATGACAAAATGGCAACAAACATTAACAAGGGTGTCAAAAAGGCGCATTGGAAACACCAAGGGTGCTAGGTTGGATATTAAAATTTTATTTTTGGCCAATAGGGGGCCATGAAGACAATGAGGGTTGAGTGTGTTGGATATAGTGTTGGAGGACACCAAAAAATACATAGGGGATGTTGCAAGCACTCGGGTTGGATATATTTTATACTATATAACTTTTCAAACTAGGGGTCGTTGGGAAGCACGATACAAAAGATGTTGGGGGATGTTGAAAAGACCCCAAAAACTAAAATTTTGAGACAATGAAGCTTGCCAAAAAGGACATCACGTGTGCTAGAAGTGTTAATGTTTCAATAAGTGAAAATGAAAACTCATGTTCTAGAATTAATGAAAGTGAAAATGATTTCATGGACAACCTATATGATCATGGATTATCAATGTCTCATAATTGTTTTTTAATAATATTAATATTTTGACCTTATGTCAATTGATTGTCATTAGTAGTGCAAAGCAACACAAAGCCCTTGTTGAATGAATGAAAGGAACACACCAATTTCATCCCCTAAAAGAAAGATCTTTAATTGGGTGAATCGAAAAAACACAACACTTCCATACCCAAAAACAAAAAAAACATAGTTAAATGAATTGAATAAATACAAATTTTCAAATCACAATAAAAAGGAAGCTTCGTTGAATGAAATGGAGAAACACAATGTTTCAATCCATGAAAAAACAAGCATTTTAGTTCAATGGACCAAAAAAACAAAACATTCACATCCACAAAAAGAAACTTAATTGGATGATTTTGATAATGAGGAATAAGGTATTTTGAATGAATAGAAACACACAATATTTCTATCCATAAATAATCAACTTAATTGAATACAATAGATAAACACAACATTTTCATCGACAAAGATATGTTTAATTGGGTGTTGTTAAAGCTAAACAGTTTGCAAGGCTAGTTTTGTGGAATTATAGTTTTGGAACCAAAAGTGACATATCATAAAATTGAAAATTGTACATAACCAAAAATTGGTATTGAACCAATTTTGAAATATGTTTATTTATGAAACCAAAAAAATAGCTATCACCTTTAACTTCAGTTCCAAATTTTATTTGTAAGATAAAATTGGGTAATTAAGAATTTAGGAGGATTTTTAAGGGGGTGAAAATCTTTTAAGGTGTACCACAAAAGATGAAAAGGGCCTAGTCTTTACTATAACCCTTTTTTATTCTATATTTTGATCCCAATAAAAATAATGAGTCAAAATTTGTTAAAGTTTTTAGAAAGACTATATTTTAAACCATTATAATTTTAGATTCCGTCATAATCATCCGCAAATGTGTTTTTATGTGATAAAAAAGGACTAGGTAAAAAAGATTTTAAAATGTGACATTGTGACAAGATTTTGGTACACCTTTAAAAATTTGGACCCAAGGATTTTCATTTTTTTTAGGACCCCCACCATTTTCTAATGGCCTTGAAATCTTTTCATGGGGAAGTTTGAAAGGTCTTTTTTGTGAAACAATTGTAATGTATTTTCTTGCACTCTAAAATTCTTGGAATGAGAGTGAGTTTTGTTTTTGCTTAAGAAAGTTTTTGTTTATGTAGTGTTGAAGTTGTCTTTCCTACTTGTTATTATGTCTACCAATTTTGGTGATGCTACAAAATTATACATTGCAAGTTACTAGTTTTGCTTAAAAGAAAGTAGTAGGCCTAACTACTTTTCCCATGTTTTGAAATGACTACTTGGCACTAACAACTAGTAGACTTAAAGTGTTCAAGTTTATACCAATTTTCAATGAAGTACCCAAAAACATTCAAGAATTCACCAAGTGGTCCTAACAAGTGTATCATAGAAACACAATTTAGTTATGGAAGTGTTTTTGCATAAGTGAATTTGAATTATATTGTCTTATTTGTTTTTTGTTATTCATTATTTCAAATTGCATTAAACATTGTGTCTAACTACAAATTAATATGGTTACAATTTATAGGATGATTGGGTTGGGCAAACATTACTATATAATAGAGATATCCATAAAGTGACCTTGCCTTGGGGTCTTACTTTCACCCCCTATCCCATATTTAAAACCTTGTTATCCGCAAAGTGAAGAAACTTTATTGAATCTAAAACTCAATATCACAATATGTAATGCATGATATTTGAAATGGTATTTATGGCAACAATAAACATAGTAGTAATGAAAATGCCTAAAGGAAAAAAGAAGGTGAAATTGAAATTACAATGAATTTTGTGATAATTTGAATTTCATTCCTTGTTTAAATGTAATGTTTAAAATAAAAAAACTCAACCCCTTAATGACCAAATTCAAAGGTACTAAAGTTGTGTTTCCTTCACTTCAAAGATATTTCTAATATTTTTTTGAAGTTTGACATGCAATATGACATTAATGTTAAAATATCCTTGGAATGGATTAATTTGTCTCCAAAGTTCATTTGATGATACTAAATTTACACAATGTTTTCATAGTCCAAATGTTGACATTGTGTGTCATTGTTTTCATCATTCTAAAAGTGGGAAGAAATTATTGACCATTGTGAAATAGACTTCTTGGTTCAACATATTTATTGAACTTATGGTATTTAAGTTTGTTTTTTATAAATATATATATAATATTGTGACACCAAATGGTATCCATTTTTAAATTTATGTTTTAAGGAAACTAATAATGTTTAGTCTTGAGCCTATTTTCTACCTTTTGTGTGTGGGTTCTAGTGGCAACAATGAAGAAAATGACCAAATCTTTTTGCATGGTGGCGGATAGACAATTCAATGCATTCAATCGTGTTTTGCTTGGTGTTTATTGATGAAACCATGAGAATTCCAAAAGCTTATAGAAGAAGGAAGTGAATTGGTGTTAAAAAGTATAGGCATACATGAAGTTGGTGAAATTTTCAAAGGATAAAGGGAACATACATGCTTTTGAAGGAAAAAAAGGGAAAAATGTGATGCATGAGAATTGAGAAAATCATTTAAGAACAAATTAACTTTTGATAAAATCTCACATGATAATTGATTTTGGCATGATTGTTTCAATTTTATGGTTGTGGATGCATTTTGAAGATGGTTTCATGAATAAATGTATGTTATTCAATAGTGATATTGGTGAATTTGGTACATCTACTCTAATTTTGAACTAGAACATAGTTGAGGGCGGTCTCTTTTTTAATCCATTGTGTATTGTCAAACTTTATATTGAGATGTAACATTGGTCTAAAGATAATTGAACGTGGAAAAAATATTTATCACAATTCGAATTTTTTTCTTTGTTAGTGAAGTGAATAGTCAAAATGCATGTGCATACATGAAGGTCTAAAAAATAGATGGGTTGATGATTTCATTAAAATTTGACTAACTAGTGTGTGTTGAAGTAACCGAAGGAGAAATGTCAGGTATTGACTTTGTGAGTAGATAGGAATACATTTTTTTGAGGTAGTGATTGACAAAATATCAATTCATGTGAAGGGGAACTTATGTTCTCTCATTTGATTCCTCTTTTGTTATAACAAATTCTTATCCATTGTTCTCACATGTGTAATTTTTATGTTCAAGGTTTGAATATGCTTATGAGTACTTTTAAAGTGTAATTTGTTTGTTAATTATGTCTTTTTGACAAGTCATGATATTAAAAAATATAATTAAAAAAATCAAGATATACAATAATTACTTTAACATGTGGAAGAATTAAACCATCTTTGTCAACTAGTCCACCATTGCTAAAATGGTATTGAATGAATTGGAAAATGAAAAATTAGTGATGATGTCTGTGAAAATTAAAGGTGAACATGATGTAAGGATTAAGAATGGTTGAATAAATCTCTATGAATGATGATAAAAATATTTTGTTTGTGCATATATTTTTTTGTGGACGGCATCCCTTAAACTATTAATCCAACATAAGTCATCAAACATATACATAGTTTATCAACACATTAAAATAGGGTATTTCATTTTTAGCCTAATTCATTGCTCATGAATTAAGTTTGTCTATGTGCATTCTTGTGCATTCTTGTTTCATCCATAATGGATACAATATATCCATCATCACTTAGCTTGTTGTTCATTGATGAAGTTCATCCTTGAATATTTATTTTTCACCCATTATTTAAGGTTCTTTAGATAATGAATTATGTGAAAGTTCAATGAAAACTTATTTGAATTAATTTTTTTAATGAATATAAATAAAAAAAGCCCCTCAACGCATTTAAAGCTTGTCCCCCAAATAGATAAAAACACATTTCAAGTGTTTATTACAAAATGAAACAATGTCATAGTTTTCAAAAAAATGAGGTAATATTTGTTTGTTCAAAAAGCAAAAGGGGAACCCTAGTGTCATCAAAAGGTCCTCACACACTTGTACTTGTGGAAATTTCATCATCTTAGACATGAAATAATCACCACCTTCAACACCTAAATGATTACATTTTAAGGAAATTTGTTTTACAATTTGTGAATTATTTAGTGACAAAGTTATTGAAGTCATGCAAAGTGAAAAAAACCTTGTAGTTTGAAATGGGTTTAGTCATTTTGACATAAAATATCCCATTGTTACTCATAACTTATTCATTAATTCAAAATTGTCATAATTGCTTGAGAGACTGTCAAAGTTGTTAATTTGATGCGGGTTGTTCAAATGGCTTTTTGTGGTGTCTTTGATCAAGTATTCACAAATTGATTCAAAAATGGATTCATCGTAAATAATAATTGTTAATGATTAAAGTTGAAAGTTTTAAGCTTGATAATGATGTCAACTTATTAATTATAAACTTCATCTCCTTACTTCAAATATGAATGATACGATAACATACCTAGTTTTATGTATTGTGTTTTAGGAGGATATATAATGAATTAAAATGAACAAAATATTGAAAAGGCCCATCAAATAATGTGAGCTTTTGCAAATATGATCAAAATTATAAGCAAGTATTTAATGCTCAAGCACCAAATGCCATCACATGAAATTTACAACTTCAAATTGGATCAATATATTGGAGAAACATAGTTGCGCACACTTGAAATCATTGGAATATTCAATATTCAGTTATAAGTAATAACATTCTAAATGCAACATATTATGTGTGTTTTGTGTTCATTAAGGATCCATATATGAAGCACATTGTGTACTATTTTCTCTTCAATTATTAGGCCTATATATATATATATATATGAATTGAATGGGATGTTGAGGAGTGTGGTAATGGTTAAAGGGTGATGTGAGTTGTCAATTGTTCCTTTTTCTTTTGTTGTGGAGATGATTAATGAGAGTGCATTGTCCACATGATTAGCATTACACGATAATGTTGTAGTTGCCATGTGTTTGAGGTGGTATTAAATGTTTGTCTAACACTAGGGTTTTTCAAGTATATTAGAGTTGGTCAAAGGTCCATTTGCTCCCTTGAGTAAGTGATAGGATGAGTATGTGAGTTCTAAAACTAGATTAATGTCTATGTCATGGGAGTGCTACATGGCCATTGGTGAACATAGGTATTAATGAAATGAAGCTAGAGATGAAATATTTGAGAATATGTGGTTGAAAAGGGTTTTGCAAATTTGATTGTTTCTTCCACTTTTAATTACAAAATAATCTTAAAGTCAAATCACAATTTCTAAACATACAATGCAAGACAAATACCATTGTTTTTTTTCACATTTTACTTCTGAAGAAATAAAAAAGATTCACATAGTTTTCTCTACTTAAAATTTCTTTAACACATTCACAACCATGCATTCATTTTGAAATATAAAGACGTAGAGTAATTTTTTGTAATGTAAGTAGAATGGGGTTTGAAAAACACTATTTCCCTCCCTCCCACAAGAAATTTCATTTTCATTGGGAGATTTTGGTTTGCTGAAGCATTCTATTCGTATGTTGCCAAGAAATATTGTTTGGTTTGCACAGTCCATGACCTTGTTCACATCTTCAACATCAACAAGATAACAACTATTCTTACAACTTGTTACACCGAACGTTTTCATACACCGACTACCTATAGGAAGCCAAACAAGTTGATCATGGTCACAAAGAAGCCTCCCATGAACAATGTTGATGATCCCCACCATTGCACACATTGATGTAAACTTGGTGAATTTGAAACAACAATGAAATGTAATTGCTAGTTCCTTCAGCTATACATTAAAGACAACCAAAAGACAACCAGATTGACCACTATTGTTGCTATTTCATGTCTGTAGTGTTGTGAACTCCTAAACTTCTCATGCCACTAATACTTTGAAGGGAAGTCGATCTGCAATTAGCAATATAGCCTTTTAAAGAGTTTTCCAGGAGATTAAAACTCACAAAACATGAAGCTGGAGGTACTAATAGCTAAATATCTCAGGCATCCTAAACACATCTGAAAGATCCCATGTTAGTTGATTTTCTCTGGAAAAAAAGCAATTCCACCCAATCTTTAAAAAATATAGAAGCTTTGGTCCTGGGAGATTATTGAAGCAGCACAATTTTTGGGTCAAGAATTTGTGAAGAATTCCCATTCACCAGGGATTCTGAGATAGCCATGCTTGATAGATAGTTCACATTTGACCTTCAGGAAGGTAATTGCAGTTTTCACAACTTGATGGGGTCTCTGTGTTAATGATCCCCGCATCACCAAATTGGAGTTTGTATCTAATTTTGTTTGACAAGACTAATGCACTTCCACTCTCTTATATCTATTGAAAAATAAAAGCCCCAGTGCTAAAGGGAATGAAGAGACTTAACTTTATCAATAGCCTGTCTGGCTGTGATGCTTGGTTCATCATACAGCACAGCAGGGTTGTCAAGCTTGCTTGATAAGCTTGCATCCCCAAGGAATGCACGGAAAGATTCAGCTACACTGTTGGACAGTGATCTAAGGTCATAGCCCCCCTCCAGGAAGAAGACACAGCGGCCTCTGCAAAGCTCAGATGCCAGCTCTTTGATGCCTTTTGCTAGCTGGTAGTATGTTCCAGTTGTGAATTGCAGCCCAGCTAGAGGATCTTCAAAATGTGCATCATACCTGTAAGGTTCAAAATAATTTGAGATTTGAAGAGAGGAAGGTGGACTTACAAATGCAACAAATACACCTGTGAACAAATTCTATCAGATAAAAACAGAGAAACAGGGATGTACTTATATAACACTCCCTACAAGCTCTTCTCATCTCCATCTAGATCACTAGAACTGTTCAGAGTGAATTCCACAATGGTAAAAAAAGCATGCAAGATCAACAGAGAGAGATGACAGACAACAGTGATGAAATAGGAAAGCAAATCCTACCCAGCAGAAACAAGAATTATGTCAGGTTTGAAGCGCTGAGCAGCAGGTACAATCACTTCCTCAAACACATAAGACATGGTTTCATTCCCTGAGCCTCCAGGCAATGGTAAGTTCAGGCTTGTACCCTCACCTGCCCCTTCTCCTACTTCTTCCATCTTCCCAGTTCCTGGATAACTACCTGCCTGCATATACATTCCTTGTCAGTGGGCTCTGGCTTTCTGTTTGAACATCGAAGTTCAAGAGAGAAAGATTAGAAAATCATGTGAAACCTTGCAGAGTTTCTAGACAAAAAAAGACAGACAAACATGCACAATAATCTATTAAAGCAAAGAACACAAGGAGGGTGATAATAGTACTTGATGTGTGGACAGGAAAAAGATATCGGGATCATTATAGAAAGCATCATGAGTGCCATTGCCATGGTGCACATCATAGTCAATGATCAAGACACGCTGCAATTTGTGGACCCGCTGTGCATAGCGAGCAGCCACTGCCACATTACCAAAAACACAGAATCCCATGGGTCCTGTAGGCACAGCATGGTGCCCAGGGGGCCGCAGTAGGGCAAATCCAACTGGTGGACTCTGTGTTTCTGTTGATGCTGCCACCTAACAACACAAGAGATGTATATGTTTAGAGTCTTTCAGGGATACAGACTACTCTCCAAATCACTCTGAAGATGGTAAAGAAAAGCTGAAGCACTGAATTACAGTCTTTGTGAACATATGCAGAGTATTGTTCAGGTGCAGACACAAGGTATATTTCACCTACACCTGATTGTTTGAGGGACTTATCCCATTACATCAAAAGAGTATGCTACACAAACTCAAAGAGAACTGTACTTTCAAAACATTGGTGCTTGCTGAAACCAATGCAGATGGATGAGGAAGTGGGATATATGAATACCACAGAGTCAACTAGTGCAAAGCCTGCACCTGCAGCTAGCACTGAGTCATGATATGTCTGCAACCAGAACCAAGTGAGAAACTTGTTAGTGAGAAATACAACAAGAAGGACAACTATAATAAACAGATTTCACAGGGGCAGGTTGAAGGCATACTGTTGGTGTAGCATATGTTGGTCCTGTTCCATCGAGGAATATGATGCCTTCATCCTCAGCCCTAGTCATCACCTGCACAGGGTTATAAGGAGGGTTTAGGATTCAGGACTTGAGCTAAAGCCACATATCAGGAGATGAAATTCTGTTACTAAATTGTGATGGTAATATTTATCAGAGGCAAGCACAACCATTGTGGAGAGACACTTGCCTTTTCTAGACCTTTGACATATGCCATCGTGTGCACAGCAGCGATATCATCCTTGGATGCCGCTCTAAAATCTTTTATTCTTACAATGTCCTTTCCTCGTGTCTGCAGCAAGTGTAACCCCAGAGCAAGATAGACTGGGAGCACATGTAGTCAGTAAACCCTAAAAATACGTTAAGGCTGACTTCAGAAACATGGACACTAGATGAGCTTCCCTTACCTTACCTCAGGTGTGAGATTTCCCTTTTGCAGTGCCTCAAGTATTGATGGCACTCTTGCATTGCACTCAGGATGCCCTTCCTGCAAATAATTGCCACAAAGAGTTATGGATTTGTTCATTTAGATTATTCTCCAGAGGACAAGATCAAATGCCAATATCAAGATCAGATGAGACATCATGGAAAATCTGTACACAAACCTGGTTATGACCCATGGCTGGAACTGCACAATATAGCACTTTTGCTTCCACTAGTTGAGATAATGGCATAAGAAGCTCAGTGGGCCGCAAGTGTCCTGCACCACCCAATGAGCTAACCCCAGAGTCACCAGATTCACATTTCACAGTCAAATGGCGAGTCTGTTTTTGAAATGTTGTTGATGCTGTTGGTACTGCCAGCCCGGTCCTCCCAGTCACGAGTAACCTTGTTACACACATCCCTGCAATAAGTCCTGCAACAAAAGATTAGATCAATAATACCTTGTAACAATCCCTGCAGTATGTCCCACAACACGGGATTAGCTTGAACAGCTTCTTCCAAAAAAGACCAACATGGGAAGAAGTTAAGACTGGTGCAATTCTTATGAGAAAATAAGATCCCAATCAGACCAGATCAGTTTGCATTGCTGATCATTGTGATGATGATGAGAGAATATGGCCTTCTAAAAGAAACAGATGCACGATTCTCTACCTGCAAATGATACTCGTGTTTTGGAAGCAAATTTATGAGAAGAAGCTGAAATTCCAGAGAGCAGCAGCAAGCAATATGAAGCATGTTGCCTCCACCAGGGACTAAATTGGAGAAACAAAAACCTGGGAATCTGGAGTACAGATAGAACCAAGGGGAAACAGAAGGAGGGAAGCTGATAGAAGAAGAAACAAACACTTGAAGATGAACCTCTCCCCAAGCGCAAGATCCCTTGCACAGAAAAAAATGAATCAAGAAGGATATGTCTTGTCGTTGAGAACAGGAGATCCAGAAGAAGGACCGATCAACATCTCCGAGACTTGAGAAAACTACTTTGATCATATTATCGAAACTACAGAAAATGCTTACAGGATGATTGATTTCCTTCTATGGTCTCCTCGATTTCGTTGCGGAAACAAAGGGACGCCGGAAACACGGCAACGAGAACACAGATCTCTAAGGGAGATATAAGAAAGAAGTGAAAGCAAAATAGGTACCAGAGTAGGAACGAGTCTTCTGCTGTTGTTGCAGAACGAATGGAAGGATATACATCATTGAAGAAGTCCTTGACATCATCACGCCCGATGCCGTCATCGCCGTATTCCTGCGAAGCACGCAAGCACATGCACAAAGCACTCGACAGGCGTCTGCTGCTGCTGCTGCTGCTGCAAGAAGGGACGACAACAAAGAAAGAGATTACGAGACTGGAGTCGTTAGAAGAAGGAATCTCACCACAGACGGAACGGACTCTCTTCAACGAAAATCCACCACAAAAACAAGTTTGTCAGAGAATGATCTCTCGTGGTTATCATGATGTCACAGATAGACAGAGATGAGAGCATCCGCTCAGATTTGTGGACGAAAAGAGCGAGCGAGGATCTTCTTCTTCTGGAATGGACAAGAAGATCTAGAGCTTGCCGTTTGTTTTCTTGCGTTTTTTCTTTTGCAAGTAATGTGGTATACACATACATATTCAAAGATGGAAATTCTTCCTTTTTTGTCTGATCTCCTGGGCAGAATGAAGAAGCAAAGTTTTGCATATAATGACTGCAATCGACCAACCAACCATGACAGCTTTAGATAAAAATCAAAACATTACTGCTCTCCTTGCTCTCTCCTTGTAAATTTTGCTATCTCTGCATGTAGTTTTGCTGGTGCTGGTGCTGATTGCAACCAACTTGTTTTGAAATAGCATCAAGCTTCTTCCAATGTCAGAATTGGTATATGAAAGTGATAGAATACAAAAAACAGGAGCTTGGAGCTTTCTTGATCAATTGCCTTCTTCCCTTCCAAAAGAATCAAGCTTCATGCAAATGATCAAATAAATTTCTTGCATCTGAAGCATCGAGATATTGTCCAGACAATTACATTCCAAAAACATTGAAGAAGTTACAGAGCCTGAACTGTGAAAAGCTTGTAAGTTGTCTCCCTGAGCCCTGAGACATGAAAAAAAACACCACCTGCAACTGTTCTTACATTGCAACCATTGAGAAGAAACAGTATTTTTTTTCTTGTCAACAGCAAAAAAATTGTGTTCCACTATTGTTACACTGTTTGTTCCATAACAAAGGATGTCTTCTTCACAGGAAAACTGTGAACTCATCAGATCTGATGTGATATTCCTTGAATGAGTCCTTCCCTTCCTGGTTTCACAGGAACCACCCACAAACCTTCAAGAAAGCTCTTCTGCTACTCCGGTATATATGTCTTTTGGTCATCTCTGCACTCTCTAGAAAAGCTTGAGGGTTTGAATTAAGTAAACAATTTTTTATTTTGGTTTGTGAACTGGCAAACCGAGTGCTACTTCTACTACTACAACCATAAAACAGCAGAGGCAGTGATAATGCCACCACCATCAACCATACTGGCACAAGCACGCCACCCTAGCAATCGAGATGTGCTTTTGGAGATCTGAAGATCACACACCTCGACGGTGTTGAGTGTCTGCACGCAAAAGCGGCTCCGATTTTGCCATGATTCCCATTTGCCCCCTATGATGTACAAGTTGTTATGAACACTCTCACAGGCGAAGCCAAAGCGAGAGAAAGGTCGGTTATACACATCAGCTCCCGATACATGACCCAAATGCATCCACCCATTTGTGTCTTTGTTGTATGCCATCAGCTTGCTTAGGTGCACAAACACAAGCTCATCCCCAATCACTGTGTTGGGTCCCGGTACCTGCAGAAGAAGGTGATGGTGCAACAATACATCAAGGTCCAGTAGCTCAGATGTTTTATTGGATGTTGACAGTCTAGCATCAGTCAGGGTCTCAAGGTTTCAATTACAGTCTGTGATTATAAAGCAAAGCAAGTTATAAGCTTTTTTGATTTTGTGATATTCAGTTTGACGCCCACCCAATGCTTGATGCAAAAGAAGAATGTGTGTGTACCTTGTGAGAATCAAGCCACATATCCGGGATGAATCGCCAGGAGCCTGTGAGGGGATCAAAAACCTCTGCAGACCCCTTCCTATTACCATCATCATAGTGATTCTTATTGTACTCCCCAGCAATGACCCAAAACTCACCATCAAGAGCAACCCCATGGCAGCTTGACCTCACACTTCCCATGCTGGCAATGCTGTGCCACGTGTCTTTCTCCGAATCATAAACCTCAGCTGAATCCAGAAAATGTGTTTTACCCTGTCCGCCGGCAATGTAAACTTGGGTGCCTATCACTGCTGCTGCAAACCAGCTTCTGGGGGTCTTCATACTGCTTGCTCTTGTCCACTGATTCGTTAGTGCACTATACACTATAACATCCCCACATGCAGATCCTGCAGTAATCCAATTGCAAAATTTAATTTCCTCTCCAGCAGCAACACATGCACTGGTTTTTCAAAATTCCACAAAAACCAATGCACTTAGAGTATAGCACCGGTAGAGAGACAAAAACTCTTCCTCTGGAAAAAAAAAACTCAATATGAAATATAGCAGCCATATGGAACCTCTCTGGCAAATGTCACACAAGTCAAGCAGCCAAAAACCAATGGAGGGTCAGATGTTCTAGTGTTATATATATCCAGTGTTGGATAGAGCTCACAACAATGCCAGGACCCCACCCACCCATCAAGGGTGACATTTGGGAGATAACAACTAGAGCCCAAGTGTGAATGATTGTTGAAGTAACCCTCAAGACTTGAGGCAAATTGGAACCTGAGGAGTGGTGCATAGAAGTGGTGGTGTCAACGTAGCGTCCACCCATCAAGATAAGTTTGTGACCTACTGCCACACATGCAAACCCTTGCCAATTCTCCTGCAATGAGTGACCTGCTATCGGTGGCAACATGCTCCATTTATTGGCTTGGGGATCAAACACTCGGAATGATGATCCAGCAGGCTTCTCCACTAGCACGTATATCCAACCCTCAGCAACACCCATCTGCATAATGCACAGATATATATGTGCATAGTTTTTTGGGATCAGCAGCAATTTCTGTTTCAGAACAAAAATGCTCCACAAGGACCTGCAAACAGTGAGAGGAAAAAAAAACAACACAATTGGAAATCCATGCAGCTCTGAAACTTAAGAAGCTATGCATAACATAGGAGTCTTCCCTAATTTATTTTTTTGGATACCTGTCGTCTGAGAACTGCGATATCTTGGTGCTGACAAAGCCGCTTCCATGTGGAGCAAGTAAGGCGGATGGCCGACAATGTGGCACGAGGAAGACGAGCAAAGATAAGAGTCAGAATATCATTAGGTAGGACATGGATTGAAGATGATCCCAAATTCTCTTCTGAGCCATTTCTCAGAGCCCTGGAAACAGGGTTTGAAACCCTAGCTCCTTCCCCTTCTTCTTGCTGGTCCTCCTCCTCCTTCTCCTCCTCCTCCACCACATGCTGCCCTTCTTCCTTATCATTCAAGCTTAATTTTTCAAGCAAGGTTCTCAACTTCCCAGCATTCTTTACATTTGCAAGAGCCAAATTGGTAGTAGTCGCACGTGCACCCATAACTAACTTCCCTTAAAAAAATTTCACAAAATTCTCACACAACAAAACTGGGATACCCAAAAGAAAAATCCAGCACTGAAACCCTTCACAATTCTCACAAGAATAAATAGTGAAAGAATTACTAAAACTGGTCATCACAATTCAAAAACAAATGACAAAAAGCTGCTTCTTATTCTTTCTCCCGTTGCTACCACTTGCCCCTCTTCAAATCCCTTACCCACCAAAACATACTCTGGAGATGAAGCTCTTCCTTGCTTCCTTGCTTCGTTGCTTCCTTCTTCTGATAAAGAAAAAAAGCTTTGTACCTCAAATTTCAAGCAAGGATTGTTTTGCCCTAAAAAAAGAAAACAGAATCCCCAACTCTTCTCAGAATCTGAATTGTGTGAATTTCTTGCTCCTTCGAATCTGAGAAAAATTCTCCAGAAAAATACTCGTCTTCTTCTTCGAAATCCGGATCAATCCGCACCAGTCTTTAGAATCTCTTGCACAATTTATTTTTCTTCTGAATTTGGAGAACTCGCCCTCGAAGAAGAAGAAGAATAAGGAAAGGATCGTTCTTGCACAAAACAGTATTTGCATAGTTGAAAACCCTACCAATGATTTGGATGAAAACGCAGACTTGTGGGCCTGAATTGGATGTTTTGGATGAAACTTTTGTGGCCTGAAATGGGATGTCCCTGGATGAAAAATGGGTGGTCTGAAATCTATGTTTTGGATGAAAAAAATACTTGTGGGGCTGGATATCGGATGTTTAGGATGAAATTTTTGGGGGCTTGATTGAATTGGATGTTTTGGATGAAAATTTAATGGCTGGAAATGGGATGATCCTGGATGAAAATAATGAGCGGGCCTGAATATTGGATGTTCTTTTCAATGAAGGACATTAATGGTGCACTAGTTTCGGATCTTTGAAAATCCTCACCTTGTCAATGTGTGCCCTGAATTGGACATTTTGGATGAAAATTTTGTGGTCCTGAGTTGGATGAGAATTTAGTGTGCCTGAATTGGATGTTTTTTTCAATGAAGGACATGCGATCCACTAGTTTTAGGATCTTTAAAACCCTGCCAAGGTTCTTCATTGTGCTTCTGATTTGGATGCTTTGGATGAAAAACTATGTGGTCTTGACTTGAGTTGGATATTTCTTGGGATTTTTTTTTCAATGAAGGATATGTAATTAACTAGTTTTAGGAGTCAAATCTGTCATAAAGTGGAAAAAGTTGGACAATGGATGAAAAATTGAATTCCATTGAGAAACTTGAGAAAGCCGGATAATGGATGAAACTGAGTTTAATGCGGATTGTTTTTGGTCTTTTCCCAATTAGGTCCATTTTCATCCATTATATTCCTTTTCCAACTATATTATAACTAAAAGACACATACATAATCATCTTCTTAAATTCTATTTTCAACAGTGTAATTCAAGCACCTCCCAAGATCGAAAGAACATCTTGAACTTCAAGCAAGCCTCAAGTTTCAGGCATCTTACGAAATTGAAGGTACCCGTTTTAACTCACCTTTTCCTCATATGTAAAGGGTGTGTGTATATATATATTCATGCAATTCAAAGACACACCACTTTAGATCAACATAATTTTTTATGTAGGACATTATATATATATCCTACCACCTGCTTCTCCTATGTCCTCCTCAATGTGTTCATGTCATATCATGTGTTTGGTGGTTGGTAGATTTGATCTCAATCCATTCATAAACAACAACAAATTCATGTTCGATCTCAATCCCCATTCATGATAGAAATCTCTCAACATGAAACAAAATGTGACATATCCACTTTGTTTTTGTTTTTTCTTCCCCACTTGTAGTGAGAGGAACCTTAGAGCATCTCCAACCCCCCACACTGGCAAACACCCCTTTTTCATGAAATCTTGCAGCAGGATAGCACAAATCCTGCTGCTCTTGGGTATCGATGGTCTATTTTGGAGTGGTCCTTTTAACCCCTGTAAAAGCTTTTCATTTACTATGGATTTGGAGAGTGACTATTACTTGTCCAGATGCAAATGGTCTTTGAGTGTTTAAAGGGACTCTTTCATCACGTTTGTGGTTGGGGACAGTGATCATTAAACGATATTCTATTCTAAAATAAAGGAGTTGTTTGCCCGTGTGGGGTAAAGAATAAAGATGCTCTTACATTTACATGTACATTTTACTATTGCTAGACCTTCTGGAGGCCTAGAAGCCTTCATTAATGAGATTTTTTACTAACTTTCTTTTGGAGCATTGGAAGTTCAAACATGCAGAACATTTTACGATATACAATGTGTTTTTTTGGCATAATATCACATTTATTCATGTTGAACAATAATACCTCTAGTTAATATTCATCTCTTTGTTTAAATCCATATCATTTTATGAAAATTATATAAATTTGGTTCATGTTCATACTGTAGCAAAATACAAAAATTGAAAATTTGTCTATTACTTATATAATTTTGGTATTTAGTTTTCTACACCATTACCAAATTGGTATATGGTTTATACTGTAGTACCTTGGCAGCAACAATAATTCTATCATTTTTTCAGAAATTTTGAAATTTTTTTTTTTTTTTTCCGAAAGAGCAAAAAATCATGAATAGGTCTGCACAAGGCATCATAGATTATATTATGTAAGGGGAAAGAAGTAGCATTTTTAGACCCAAGAATGTGAAAAAGATTAGACTATTTCATTCACAAGTCAAATGCAATAGGTCTTCGTAATGCAGATCATCACCTTCTGCTTGAGGCTGATCCATAGTCATCAAATTCTTCTCCACCTGGAAATTGCAGGTGCATCCACTGTCACCTGCCATCAACTGGTCTTCAACAAACTGTTCAGTGAGCCAACGGTTGGTCGATTCAAATTTGCATAGAAGGAAATGACAATTGTAGAAGCAGGAATACTAAATCCTCCCATTAATCATTGCAGAAATAGTCTAACAACACACATAATCCATTTTTTCCATGGAGGAACTACAGATGTCCTGAGTGCCTTTGAATGGAAGGACTGCAGGTACCCCCCTTGTGAAGTTACCCATTACACCTTGCAACTAGACACAATAGACCTACTACAGAAAGTTGATCCTTTCTGGATGGATTGTGTAATTGCTGAATCAGTCTACAGCCTTGAGGTAAGGCCAAGACGCTCAGATTCAGTCTGCACATGTGAGCGGTTGATCTCCTTGATCTTGGTACAACCGGCCAATGCCATGGCCAATTCAAATTCGTCCCTCAGCATTTGCAGGACCTTCTTCACACCAGCTTCTCCTTCACATGCCAGTGAAAAAACTACAGGCCTCCCAATCTGTGTCCAGAGCAGTGTCATCACATGTCCCCCATGAATAACTTTGGAGATTTCATAACTCAATCTATTCAGTAGAAACAGGAGCCTGTTCTAACAAAGACAATGATTTGTTTCTAACCACTAACCATGCCCTATGGCACACAATTCTAGATTCAGGTCCATATGAAGCCAACAAGGACAAACAACAGCTCTTACCTGAATTTGCCCATTTAGAACAAAAGAACTGTGTTAAGATACTAATGCCTACAGCTATTCCTGGGGTTCCAAACATAATGGGAAGTAAAAGAAAACATGGGTAAGTCGGATCAATGAGACTAAAACCTCCCAAGCACACTATTACAAAAGACCCTCAATCTTGCCCTGGCAGGTAAATAAGACTAAAAACACATAAAGAGAAAAGATCACCCATTCCTGCCAAACTACCCCTGTGGGTTCCAAGTAAAGAGAGGAATGGAGACAAGTGATTGACACCATGCATATAATGAAATGAAAATTCTACAGGTATGCACTTACGAAAACGCCAGATGCTCCCAGGGCCAAGGCCTTCAGAACATCAGTCCCACGGCGTACACCTCCATCAAGGAACACTGGCACACGACCAGAAGCAGCTTGCACAACCTGCAGGATGAAATCAGACGCAGACACATAATCATCAGCTCACATTTTGATGTACATGTGCAAGGGGAATTATAAAACTAACTGTCCGAGTGGTGTGTTTACAAAAAGGATAATATCTGCACAGTGTGAAGAAAGTAAACAAACCTCCTCGAGTGCGGAAATGGTTGCAGGGACATAGTCAAGTTGGCGTGCGCCATGGTTAGACACAATGATGCCTGCTGCCCCTGCATGGAGGGCAAGCTTTGCTGCAGCCAGATTCAAGCACAGAAGTTAAGAGCTGCACAGCACTTCAAACATAAGTAGAGCATCATAGAATGCAAAGCAAAAGTTCAGCAACAGCCAGCAAAATAGAGACAGCATTGGAAGGTAGCTTATCCTCTCTTTGGCAGATTGTCTGCTCATCACAAGATGACAGAAATCCATGAAATGTAGGCCACACTAAGAACCAGAGTATGGGACCTTTAAGGCATTGCTACTCAGACAGACTTTCTGAAAGAATTTGAGGTCACATACTGTCTTCAGCTGTCAAAACTCCCTTCACAAGGATGGGAAGCCTTGTGATTGTTTGCAGCCACTTAACATCCTGCACACACGAGATTATTGGCAATGAGATCTGATTGATCCAAACTGGTCAAGCTTGCAAGATGTCAAAACACTACCATAATCATAAGACAGAATCACAGTTGTTGTGTTCTCTCACATCCGTTTTAATACCACTAGCAGGCTCCAAAAAAGTACTGCATGTCAGGTAAAATATCCTTTTATTAGAATGTAACAAAGCTGCACTGTTGAACTCCATTTACTATTGAGGGAGCGAAAGTTCATTGGCATATTCCTACCTTCCAACTGAGGGACCTATCAATCTGGCCAGCCACATATGAAGCCAGACCTGAATCGCTTGTCTGTGCACAAGAAACAGGAATTCAGTACGCAGAATAAGGCGTTGAGACTTGTGTAAAATGATTTCTTAGTCCAATAGTATGTATCTCAGATTGAGTCTATCTGGTTGGTGCTATATTGTGAAGTGTGTGACAGGTAAATAGATCATGCAGGCCTGAAAGAAGAAGGTTATTACCTTTTCCATGTGGCCAAGGTCCAAGCCTTCAAAGTTCTTCAAAGTCAGATGTGGTGGTAATGCAAATCTGTGTCAATAATTTCATAAGGAATTTAACATACACAGCCACAAAATGATACAGAAATAAGTCAGCCTGCAGTACTGCTCAGTACTGAAAGAGATTGGGGTTGTTACCTTCACAAATATCACAGATCTATGGACATAAACCCTCAGAAGAGTGAATCAAGTGCAAACCAAAAATAACTCAAACACTGCCTTTGAGAAGACAACTAAACAACATCTAGATGCATGATTGATCCTAACCTGTTCTTAATATCAGACTCCCTGCGACCAAGACGAGGGGTGTCCACAGTAAGGGCAATGGCTTTAAATCCTGCACGCTCTGCTCGGCGTACCAACTGAGCAACCACATTCCGGTCCTTGTAAACCTATCCAGCCAATTTATTCAACATAAGTACAATTTTCATGCTACATGGGTTTCAAGATGATTCAGCAATACCAAAACTGTTACAGGAAAAGCACACAAGGACATGATAGATTGTCAGAACATAGTTCTAGTTACTTCACAGAGATTTCTTATTCTCCTGAATGTGCAGATTGATTTCAGAAGAGGATCAGTTGAACACTGTTCATATTGCAGCCAACATTCCAAATGCCAGAATGACATATTAACAGCACTGCAGGAAAAAGTAGTTGGGACTTACATAGAGCTGAAAGAAGCGGATACCAGGACCTACTGAGGCAACCTCTTCAACACTGCTGGTGGCCCAAGATGAGAGGGTCTGCAAATACAGTCAATATCTCAGGCCTATGACTCTCAGGAAAGAAACGACATGCACCACTGTGAGAGTGTGCATAAGTTAAAATCACACCATAATATCAGGTGAGCAATTAAGAAGAAGTAAGCAGATTGTGATAAAAGCCTAAATTAAGCATTGTGATGTTACCATGATTGTCCCAGCAGCAGCAGCTGCTCTTGCAGTAGCCAATTCACCTAAAATCAGCCACATAGAAAATGGTCAGTGACGTCCATCTGATAAACAGCTTGTGGGTATTTGAAATGCAAGAACCACATAAAATAGAAGCCCTTGCTGCTTGCTTGTGAGAAAATGCCAATAGCAAATATGTGATAATGGACATGCCTTCAGGATGGGCCATCCTCTGCATTGCTGTTGGCGCAACCATGATAGGCATGGAGATCTTGAATCCAAGTACAGTGGTGCTTAAATCCACACTAGTGACATCAATCAAAATTCGAGGACGGAACCTGGCAGAACACAGAATCCATGTCCCATGTATAGACAGGAAGTCAAAAAAAAAGGAACAGTAATGCATGATACTTCCTTCATGTTGTCATCATATCATGGAGAAGATCTGATAGTGGAAAAGTGTTCTGCACAATGCTGCAATTAGCAAGAAGAAAATGGAAAACAAACCTCAGTAGTAAAGCAACCCCATTCAGAGAGGCTGGGAAATTAGACACATGACCAACCCACCACAAACTTTTACTGATGTATATACTCAACAACTTGTGAAATATCCTGAACAACCCTTGGAAGTTTATCATCCCAGCAGTGACAAATCATAGTGACAAATGCTAGTGCATGGATCAGAACTCCAACTCAAATGAGAATGAAGATAAATTCAGCCTTGAGGTGTAAGGACTAATATTGTGGATGATGCACAGCTAGACTTCTTACAGAGAAGAGGATTGTCAATGGCATCTGAAGTACCTGATTCTCTCAAATGCATGTCGATTCTCTTTCAATGACCACTCATCTTCAGCTCCTGAGGCATAGTAGTCAAAAACCATCTTTGGAAGCTTTCTCTTGGCGGCTTCCTCATACTCACTGACATTCACTATCTCTGTCGACATGATGGGTGGATGGATTTTTCACTTTGCTTTATGTCCTTTTGTCTTCAGAGACAACTTCAGCAGATCTTCAGAGTGCCAAAAAATTGTGATCTCTTTTCTTTGATAAGGCTGATTATCATGCAATTATCATGCTGCAAATGCAATAGCTGCAGAGTCCTCTACTACCTGCTGTTCTTCAACACACCAGCTACTCCTTCATGCCTTGTCTACTATGTTGAATTTTCCTGCATGAGATCAATCCTGCAACAATGGAAATAAGGCTCAGAATGACAGTCTCTGGACAGGAATTGAAACATATGTAGCAAATCTATGTGGCTTTCTTATCTCAAAATGAACCAAGTCTTGTGCCATGTCAAAGGCATTTGATATGAGGATTTCTCTGAGCAGGAAGAAATGGTGGAAGACAACAGAAAGTTTACTGTAGGTCATCATTTAGCTAGTCTTTCAGAGTTCCATATGAGTGGAGGTAGATTTGCTAAGCTAATTTCAGAGTGTAAACAAGCAAGTCCTGTAAATGAACTTCTTCAATTGCATATCACTTGAACTACATCTAAAATGGAAAATGAAGCAAAATGTCGTGAGCATGGAATTCACATGAAGCAGACAGACGCTTTTCAGGCAAAAGCAAATTTGTTCTCCAATATTTACCCCCAAAAGAAAATGCGAAAAATCATCAGATTGTGAGATCAAAATTTTCTCAGAGGCTGGAAGACGCATTCATCGGATCCAACAAACTCCAGAGAATTGCTCACTATTGAACAATTTTCCAGCAAGCAAAGAAACTGTGATGACGCGAGCCTAAGAACAACAAAAACATTGAGAGTCACACGTAGAAAAAAAACATCGTGAAAAGAAGCGAGCGACCACAAAATTGACTCGAAATAATGCTGCCCCTGCATTCTTACTCCAGCCTGTTGTTGCTCTAGTGGCAGAGATTCAGCTGTAGAATCGTACAAGGCTACTACATAATTTCAAACTCACACCAAAAACAAAAACAAAAAAAAACTCACGAAAAACCAAAACCAAAAGATCTGAATTGAAAGACATTGGAGCAAATTGAACGAGTCTACACCAAAGCGGCGGAAGACAAGCAACGAAGTGCAAAATTCAAATAAGCTCCAGAAAAAAAGCTTACAGAAGATCTGGTGGTTGGCTATTCGGTGAAGATGTATGCAGGGAAAGAGAGAGACGACGACGACGACGACGACGATTTTGGCAGCAGAGTGAGAGGACGGTGCCGCCAGGGAACAAGAACAAAGGCAATTCCTCCTCCTCCTCCTTCCTTCCCTTCCTTCCTTCGCAACAGCCGTCCGTCCGTTGTCGCAGCAACTGCGGAAGCGCCGACGAGAAACATAACACCAGAAAGGAAGGAAAGCTTCCCATGGATAAGAAAAACGAGGTGCACATACCAGGTCCACATACCAGATCCTAAACCAGATCCACATATCAGGTCCGGAACACGAAGTCCACATATACGAGGTCCAGAGTCTAGATACGAGAGGACGTCCACATATCGAGTCTCCAATCTGAGAGAGTGTTTTTTTAATAGAAATATTAATACGTATTTTTAAAATTTTAGTAAAATTTTAAAATAATTTTTTAATAATTTTATTTTAAAATAATTTTTAATTAAGTTTTTTGAACTTTAAAAAAAAATAGTGATGTAGCTGAAGTGGCAATCATCCATGAGATAGTTTAGCCAGATGTGGCTATAAACGGGATGTGAATTTTTTTATAAAAACTTTTAATCATCCTTCGCATTCTTTTGGCTACAAGCTAAAACCCAATACAGAAAATCTGAAGGATTTTTCCTAGATTTTTTTTTGAAATTTGGCTTCTTGAAAATCTAAAAAAACACATTTTTTTAGCCATTTTGAAAACGGAAAAAAACCAATTGGCGTAATTTAGCCAAAAGAGGAAAAAAAAAACGCTGGTCTGAGGGTCGACTTTACGAGGTTCACATTTGAGGTCCAAAAAATCAGGTTCACATACGATGTCCACATACGAGGTCCGCATATGAGGTCTAACACGAGGTTATCCGCTTATGAGGTTGTCCAATACGAGGTCCTCCGCATTATGAGGTCCATTACGAGGTCCGTATATGAGGTCCACTACTAGGTCCGTGGTTTAATGTGAGGTGCAAAATCCAGGCGACTAAAAATAGTAAGTCATTTATTCGCAGTCGATCATTATTTGACCACATCCGTAAACCAAACCAGGTCTTGATCCACATCCCACAAAATTCCAGATTCCAGTAAAATAGAATCAGTTGTTTGGGAACGATGCGTGATTGGTTGGACGAGGTCCTGAATCAGTAGCACCAGGGAGGACGGGATCTCAGAACCATGTCTCTAAAATCCCACCCCCTTCCCTCCCCTGCTTTTTTTTTTTTTTTTTTTTTTTTGGGTTGGTTTTCTTTTCTTTTTTTTTTTTTTTTTTTTTTTTTTTGGGGTTGGTTCTTTTTT
>Ga0116231_10005329_pt1 | contig 25381 bp, 19 predicted proteins | sample S1TSphgellanicum_2_FD_89695 | JGI IMG/M metagenome (GOLD analysis project Ga0116231, IMG submission 89695) | Host-associated microbial communities from peat moss isolated from Minnesota, USA - S1T2_Fd - Sphagnum magellanicum MG | ecosystem: Host-associated > Plants > Peat moss > Unclassified... | reverse complement strand
CATGGAGGTGGACAAGGAAACTTTGGAGGAAGAGGAAGTCGAGGAAGTCGTGGAGGTCATGGTGGAAGTCATCGAGGTCAACAACCAAATAGCGACTCAAATTGCTATTACTGCGAGAAACCTGGGCACACGGCAAAAAATTGTTATCAAAGGGAGCATGATGCACGAAATGGAAAAAACTGTAACAAGGGAATTATGCATCAACTAGTAATCAAAGTGATGAGCAACTGTATGTGATGCAGCACATGGCAAATTCAATGATAAAAAGTGTATAAAACAACAATGTCTGGTATGTGGATTCTAGAGTTTCAAACCACATGACTAGTCATGGAGAATGGTTTAGAGACACAAAGGATTTGAAGACACTAAGGTTTGTGGAAATTAGTGATGACACTACACATCCCATCACACAAATTAACAAGGTGCCATTGTCCATGCAAGATGGGTAAACAAAGTACTTGAAAGTTGTACTTCATGTTCCAACCATAACAAAAAATTTGGTCTACGTAAGCCAGATGGTGGAACAAGGTTTACAGGTGACATTCAACCCAAATGGATGTTTTGTGGAAGACATGAGGAACCAATGCAAATTGATTACAAAAGGGGAAAGGAATGGACAAATGTTCACCTTGGATGTGACCATGCCTAAGGTGAATTCATGTTATTCACACATGGAAAAGGAGCTGGAGACATTGGAATTTGGCACAAGCGGGTTGGGCATGTTAATCTCCAACGTCTTAAGCTAATGGAGAAACAAAATCTTGTTAGAGGTCTTCCCAAATTTGGAAGAGAAGAGGTGATGTCAGAAGTTTATGAAACATGCCAATTGGGGAAGCAAGCTAGGCATCCATTCCTAGCTCAAACAACTCATGTAAGTTCCAAACCTTTGGAAATGATCCACTCAGATGTGTGGACCACAAAGACAAAATCCATTAAAGGATGCAAGTACTACGTGAATTTCATTGATGACCACACAAGGAAGGTGTGGGTCTACTTCATGAAACATAAAGGTAAAGTGTTTCAACATTTTTTGAATTTCAGAGTTATGGTGGAGAAGGAGAAGGGTGTGAGCATCAAGTGCCTAAGGTTCGATGGAGGGGGAGACTATTTTTCAAATGAATTTAGTGAGTACTTGAAGGAGCATGGAATTCAAAGGAAGTATTCATGCAGTTATTCCCCACAACAAAATGGAATTGCTGAAAGAAAAAACAGGCAGATTGTAGAAATAGCACATGCCATGTTGAATGAGAAGAATTTGCCAAATTACTTTTGGGCTGAAGTGGTAACAACTATAGTCTATATCATGAATTGAACACCCACAACGGCAGTTCATGGCATGACACCTGAAGAAAAATTCACAGGCAAAAAACCTAATCTTTCACACCTTAAAGTGTTTGGTTACATTGCATACATGCATGTTCGTGATGAGAAGATATCAAAACTAGACCCAAAAGTTGATAAATGTATTTTCATTGGATATTCCTTAGAACAAAAAGTATATAGATGCTTCAATCCTTCCACTCGAAAATTGCAAGTGAGTAGAGATGTTGTGTTTGATGAAATGGTTAGCTGGTATTCACCACTAAAGGTAGCAATAGATGGAGAGGCTAGAAATGGTGATGTTTCATCAAATGTGAAACAAGAATCACAATCAATTAGTGGACCACAAGAATCTTCAATTAATGGGTCTAGTAGCACTCCATGGAAAGGAAGATTAAGATCTTCAAACATTGTACATGGTAGTTCTCAAACATCATCTAGAAATCCTCATGTAGATGATGAGTCAAGTGATTCAAAGAAGAGTGCGGGTGAAGAATCAAGAATCCCTTTAGTTACTATTCATGGAGCTTGGATCGCCAAGAAAGATTTGAAAACACCTAACAACAACAGTGGAGTACAAAGATTCACACGAATCAAATACCCTGTATAAAAACTCACATATGATGGCTTTGTAGCTCATCATTACGCATACATGGTGAGAGTTATACAAGAGGACGTTGAACCCACTTGTTTTGAACAAGCGATTAGAAACCCTAAGTGGGACAATGCCATGAATGAAGAGATGGCGGCTTTGGATGCTAATGCTACTCGGGAATTGGTAGCTTTACCAAAGGACAAGGAAGCAATTGGGTGCAAATGGGTGTACAAAATCAAACACAATGCAGATGGATCTATGTGTAGATACAAAGCAAGATTAGTTGCCAAAAGTTATGCCCAAACTTATGGCATAGACTACCTATAGTCTAGTTGCCAAAATGACAACTTTAAGAGCAATCATTGCTGTGACAGAAGCAAAAGGATGGTCTTTACATCAAATGGATGTAAAGAATGTTTTTGTTCATGGAGATTTACAAGAAAAAGTGTACATGGAATAACCACTAGGTTATGTGGACCAAACACACCCTAATTTGGTTTGTAGCTTGAAGAAAGTTTTATACGGCTTGAAGTAAGCACCTAGAGCTTGGTCAGACAAGATAGGTCAATATCTTGTCACAAGTGGATTTCAAACATCCAATGCAAATTTTTCACTATATGTGAAAAAGATAAATCATGGGATTGTAGTCATAGTCATTTATGTTGATGACTTGATTATCACAAGAGATAGTGATGAAGACATCTCTGATTTGAAAAAGCTTTTGAAGCAAAAGTTTGAGATGAAGGATTTGGGAAAGTTGCGTTACTTCCTTAGAATTGAAGTAATCTAATCCCCTTAAGGGATATGGTTACTACAAAGGCAATATGCCTTGAACAAATTATCCAAATATGGGGTGACGGGTTGCAAACCCATTTCAATTCCATCGGAGCAAAATGTGAAGTTAAGTGCAGATGAAAAAGACCTTGTGGAAGATACCACTATGTATAGACACATAGTGAGGAGTTTGATTTACATGACCATCACAAGGCCAGATTTGAATTATGCAATTGGAATGGTAAATCAATTCATGCAAACACCACAAAAGCCACATTTGGATGTAATGAGGCACATATTGAGGTACATAAAACATACTTTACAGTGTGGAATGTTTTATGAAGCCAAGAGCTAGTTACAAGTACATGGATACACGAATGCTGATTGGGCTAGTAATGTTTCAGATAGAAGATCGACCAATGGTTTCATGTTTTCTTTCGGAAGTGGTGCTATTAGTTGGAGTAGTAAGAAACAACCAACAGTTGCACTAGCAAGCATGGAGGCAGAATACTAAGGTGCAGCAATTGCTGCATGTGAAGTAGTTTGGTTACAAAAACTACTCTTAGATTTGGGACAATCAATGGATGCTCATGTTGTCATCTATTATGATAACATTAGTAGCATATTACTTGCTAACAACCCGATCTATCATGCTAGGACAAAGCACATTGAAGTGCACTACCACTTTATTAGAGAAAAAGTTCTAGCAAAAGAAATTGACCTTATTCATGTCAGCACTGAAGATTAAGTTGCTTACATTTTCACAAAGGCTTTAGGTATAGACAAGCTAAGGAAGTTTAGAAAAATGTTTGGTGTATTAAAAGTGGATTTGAGCTTGAGGGGGAGTGTTGAGAATTCAAGCTCAACTAGTTAGGTTTCATTAGTTACTGGAGTAGGAAAGTAATTAAGTTATTTTCACAAGGTTGAATTACTTTTTTTATTTATATTAGTTTGGTTATTTGTGGTTTGGTCTTTTAGTTAAATACTTTGGTGTTGATGGTTTGGCTCTTTTTTTTCTTCATTACACAAGTTTGTGTATTTCATGTGACAAGAACCTTGAAGTGTTCTTGATGTTATGTTTCGTGTTGTGAGCATCATGTTGTAATTTCCTTTCAATAAAGATTTATGTTTGCACTTGAATAGATCTCTTATTTGTTAATAGGATGTGTGTCTATACTCAAGAGTCACCTCCTTCGATGGATAGTCTAAAACTGTAGAACTTCTAGGTTTAGAGGGGGCTCCTACTACTTTAGATCCTCCTCATCTCGTTTGTCACTCGAAGGTCCAACCGATTAGTCTTTAGTCTTTTTCATCCTCTTGGCACTATGGCTCCTCTTGCCTTGAAACTAAATTAGTTAAAGTGGGGTTGTCTTCATCTTCAAACTTCTCCCTTAACCCATGCTCTGACTTGAAGGTATTATTAACTGGGCAGTTTAAGTACCACCTATAGGATGCCAAGTGGCAACTTGACCACTCCTTCAAAAGGTCCTTCCTATACATGGTGCTTTTTGCTTTAGGATCACACTAGATCCTAGGAAACGAAGGGAGGTTGTGAATAACCTCCTTTGCACAAAGAACATGGGAGAAATACTTATCGCAAGGAAATGGGGTTAAATGTGTGGAATACTAATATTGAAGCCAAGTACAAATTAGTCTAGAATATGGAAATGTATGTTGACTTAGGGGTCAAAACAAGTAATTAGGAGCCAAGAAAAGGCATCAGATGTTAGACATAATCAGTCAAAATCAAACATTAATTTTTTTATTACCATTTAAAACCATGATAATCATGGCAAGTTAGTCCTTTTTCTTTCATGTGAATGTCAAGGAACTTAGAGTAAAAGTTCATTTGATTTAATTTTAAGTTTTCATTTTAATTTAGTCCACATTTGAAAATGTACACCTACTACGTCAAATGGAATCAATTTTGCAAAGGACTATCAAAAGGATTCATATAGTAAACTAATTTTCATTGAAAAAAATAGAGATGATAAAATACATTAACCACACTGAAAAAACACTTATACTTTTAAAAATGTGGAATTCTAAAATTTTAAAAATTCAATGAATGTTTCAAAATTGCTTCAAAATTTCAAAGCTTCAAGAGTCTTTTACCACATATAAATGGGTTATAATGTACATGATGTATGAAGAAAAATTATAACTTAATGTATAATAAAACCAAAGAATGTGAAATCTTAATTTTTGGTGATGATTTAAAATTTTGATCATTTTTCAAAATGAAACATTGAATCTATAAGGAATTTGCACACTTTTAAAAATTCATATTTATTCGGTAATGACTAACAAAAATAATGCGATGCATTGGGGAACATTTAAATATTTTTTATAACAAGTTACGAAAAAATTCATTCAAAAATTCATTTGCATGTAAAAGTTTTTTTGGGGAAAAATGACTTGCAATCCTTTTTTAAAGTAATCCCTTTGGCTCCTAGTTATAAGTTTTGACCCTTGGCAAAGAAGACATGTCCATTACCTATAGATCACGCATTTTAAAGCTTCCTCACCACCAATTTGTTATTGCCATGGCTTACTTTTTAGGATTCCACCCTTGAGCTTGAATTTATGAAAAAACAAAGTCTCCCATAATTCAAGCTTCTAGTGACTTATGAAGTCCTCAAGACTTTCAACCTGAACACTCTCAAAGATAGACACACCAAGGTCTGTGACAATGTTATTATAAAGTTTCTTGGCCTCCACTCCTAGTTACAATGAAAACACAAAAGAAAAGCCATTAGCATGGACACCCAATGAAAAAGCACAAAAATAATCTCAATGTATAATCAAACTAGAACCAACAGGGTACCTAAAACTAGAATGTTGCCTTGTGGAGCCATTTTTCAAAAATGGCATCTAACGACCCGACCTTAGGAAAATTATGAGCTTCCTTGAGAAACAAGGACCGGTTCCACTGCTTTAACCAATAAACCTTTTGCTCATTACTCACTTGTGAAGACACACGAAGCTACAACGTCTCCATCATCATTTTTGGATCAAGATTCATGTTACAATGAACCTGTACTTGTTGGAAGAATTCAACGCCAAGTGTGGGGTCACAAATGAGTAGCCTTTTATGGAACATTGTCATGTGCTCCTTTCGAACACTCTCCATGGCTTTATTACTTAGGGAAACCAATATTTCTTGGTCACGAAGAGTAAGATCTGGAACATTTGCATAATATAAATAATGTGTGGTGTTGATAACAGTCATAAGTTCCCTTTACAAGAAAAGCTCTAGTTTAGAATCAAATGTAACTATTTTAGAAAATGGAGCTCATCTGAGGAAACATTTAGAAACACTTCTAGAAATTTTGGGTTTTGCAACTGTCGTTTGCAATTAAAATTCAGTTACATGCGACACATGCAACTGCAAATTGGTGTAGTTGCCTAAGACAAGTTGCACAAGACATTCAGTTGCATTTGACACTACGTATGCAACATGTATATACGGTGCTAATATACATGTTCATCCATACATACTAATCCAAATTAGTTACACCTTATGTGCAACTTTCCTTGCAACTACAATGTAACTAATAAAAATATTATATGTGTCTAAAAATTGGACAAATAGCTTGTGGACACGTGTCATTATTTAATTATTTTTATGTTTTCAAAATTAAAAATTCATTGGATTAATCTTAATCATTAGAGTTTCTGCCATTAAGATGATGACGCATGGCACACCATGGAACCTTCATTAACCATTTGACATGTGTCCTTTTTTAAAACACCAATTATATGATGACACATGGCAATTAAAGCCCACCTTTTTAATTTTAAAATATTAATTAATGAAATTTAAGTCGTATAATTTATGGCTAATAAGATGTTGACACTTGTTACCTAGGTAGGTAAGTAAATGTTAAACCCTATTGGGTAAGTAGGTTTATTTAGGTATGTAAATAGGTTGAACATAGCTAGGTTTAGGCTATATAGGTACAATTAGAATAATCCAAACTTCATGAACCAACTTAGTTGCACATTAGATGCAACTACTGTATTAGAGTATAGCAACCAAGGGAAGGTTTTTTTGTTTCTAGTGTCCAAACAAAACTTGAAATCCTCCTCTTGGCGCATCTAACACACTAAGAATCGTTGAAAAAAAATTAAAAATGAGAAAGTTATGGTCCTCCAAAGTAAAGGGGGTCAAAAACATAGAAAAAAACCATTAGACATTACAAAGGTCGATTCTTCAACACCCAAAAAGTTCCTTTTATGTTGTTTTTTTTCTATTAAAGTTCAAACATGATTTGTAGAACTTCAAATGGCGCTCCTATAGCATTTTAAATCGTTTAAAATGAATAAGAACTAAGAAAGTTATGAGGTTTGAAAGTAGGAGGGGTCCAAAGAAAAGGAAAACAAAACGTTTTATAACTTGGAAACTTATTTTTCTTATTTTTCTTCTTGTTAATTTTTCATTATTCCTTTTCTATTGCACTTCAAAGATGATTGTAAAATATTTTTAATAATTAAGATTATTTAATGAAAATATGGTTTTAACATTTTTATATAGCTTGAACTAATCATTAGCTTAAGATGTTTGTGTACTTGTAGGTTAATTCATGTAGCCTACTTACATTAATATTATAACATAAATAATAAAATTAAAATATATAATACCTATTGATGTTATATATATAACTGATTATCATTATAATTATAATAAACATTTAATTGATAATTATGAATATTTATTATAAATTTTAATATTGTCATATTAATTGATTTTGAATAATGTTTTTGTTTAATCAAATTTACATTTTCTGAAAAAGATTTCAAATAAAATGAAATCCAAAAATTTTACTCGCAGAAATTTTTAAAAAAAATATATTTGACAAATAAAATTTAAAAACTTGCAATATATATTTAAACCATGGTTTAGTTTAACTTAATTTAATTTAATATAATTTAGTTTAGCCATAAATATTTTAGCCTAACTTAATTTAGCCATAATTGGTTTGGTTAATCTAATTTAGCCATATTTATTTCATGTTAATTTAACTTGGTTTAATCTATTTTAACCATAAATAATTTAGCCCAAATTATTTTGGCCTAACTTAATTTAGTCATATTTATTTTAGCTTAATTTATTTTAGTCATAAATAATATAGTTTAATTTATTTTATCCATAAATAATTTAACCTAACTTAATTTAGCCATAATTATTTTGGCCTAACTTAATTTAAACATAATTAATTTAGCATAATTTAATTTAGCCATAATTCATTTCTCTTAGTAAATTTAACCATAAATATTTTAGCCTAATAAATTTAGCCATAATTATTTTAGCCTAACTTAGTTTAACTATGGTTAGTTTAGCCTAATTTAGTTTAACCATGGTTAGTTTAACTTTTTTGTTTATTTAGCCTAAGTTAATTTAGCCATGGTTAGTTTAACTTTTTAGTTTATTTAGCCTAGGTTAATTTAGCCATGGTTATTTTAGCTTAGGTTAGTTTAGGTTAGCCTAAATTAGCATGGGATTAACTTTAGTACTAGAAGCACATAATATTATTATACATAACCTATGTAAATATATTAAGTATAATAATTTAAATATGTATAAGTTTAGGCCATCATTTTTCTGACACGTGTCCATGTTGTACACATTTAGTTGCACGTTAGTTGCACACACAATCATATAGCTGAAAAATTATACAATACCAAATTTATAGTTATAAACATGACCAAGATAGTTGCAAATGATAACCAATTGCATGCCAATTGCATAGTGATTGGTTGCAAACAACATGATTTCTAGTAGTTCAGTTTACTTTATACATATACTAAAAAAAAACCTCTTTCATGAAGCTATACCAAGTCTTTTTTTATTTTATTCTTGCATTTATTGTATTGGCATTAGGAACCACCTTTTGAAACTAATGAAGTGGAATTATTTCGATGCATTGAATGCGAATGAAATCATGAACTAGTGAAGGCTTCATGTGGTCCATCTCAATGGACTTGTTAAGAATGAAATTGTTAATCATTAATAAAAGATAGTTTGACATCTATGGAAAAAGGAATGAACATTAAAAATAAAAACTCACTTGTTTATGTTGGTCATAATTGTGAGTAGGTCAATCAAGCCATTTGTTGTGTCTAGAACAAATGAATCAACCTTGATGTGTTAGTTCAGTTCATTGGGATGGTTCACATCAATGTATGGTCGCCAAGCCTGAAGGTGATGATTACCGTCCTAGACATGGAACAATTTTCTAGAAAGCCAATAAAGATCTAGATCCTTGGCCAAGAATTTCTCAAACTCCGCATTCTTTTCTCTCTAGAAAGAACTCCATGTATTGATGTAGGTGCACATTTCTTCTTCCTCACCTTTCTAGTTTTTTGAAGAAATATAGAAAGCCTTCTCACCTTTGAAATAACATGTAAAGAATGCTTGCTCCATCTTGAGCATGTCAATCTTCAAAGCTAGCTTGACAATTGGCATGGTGAGGAGGCAATGCAGAGGGATATTCATCTTGACTTTGTTCTTCAAGTGGATTTTGTACTTGTCCAAAACCTCGGAAGTGTTTAGCTTATTCTAACATTGGATTACCTTTATGGTCCTTTGGCAACTGGACTCCCCTTGTGATTACACAAATGGGAATTGGACATTTGAAATGAATTTCATGTCATATAGTTGTAACAATACAAATCTAACCATAATAGATAAATAAAAAAGTATGACAATGCAAAAAAATTAAAATAATTAAAGATATTATCAAAGGAGGTGATACTAAGAGGATAAAATTGATAGACAAACAAGAGTACTTCCATATCCATTGGGGCATGGTTATGAACATATATTCTAATAGTCAGTGCTAACCATTAACAAAAAGCTTATGAATTTTCAAAAAAACTTGGTTTATCCTATAATGAAATCCCAAAAAGATTAATCCTTACATATTGTAGACATAACTCCTTACAATTGACATTGATTACAAGTTTTTTAGCTTCATAAGAAACAAAAAGAAGATCAAAATGTTTCAAGAAAGACTAATGATATCTTTTTAAGATTCAACATGATATTTCACTATAATCAGCACTGATTATAGGGTGTTGGGGCTATAAAGTTGAACCCATAAACAACTTGGAACTAATACAATGTAAGGAAAAAACTTCAAAAGAATAGACCACTAACCCACCTTCGGGTTCTTTCTCATGGGTGCCATGTTTAGTCTTTCAAATTTCTTTTTTTTAATAAATCACATTAGTTTTTGTGAGGGTTTAATATGCCTTGGATTTTGTTGAATCAATAGTTAATGCTTTCTTGCTACATGCCAACCTTCAACATAAGTTTTAAAACCTACTATTCCAAGTTTAGAGAGATGTATCTCTTCCACATGAGGGCATAAAAATATAATTTACTTGCTATCAAAGGTCATGTGCTACCGCCACCCCCTACACAAACTTTATCAGCCAATTATTATTATTTTTTCATTAAAAGTTTGGTTTATGATCTTTCTTCTTATCTCAATTAGTGGTCGTCATTAATAGGTGTCATGTTGATTTTTTTCCCCAAGGACCCCCCTCTGAATTCTCCAGGATCCTTATACTTGCCATTAATAATTGATAATCAAAATTTAATTTTCACAATAGTACCACCAACAAAATCAATCCTTAACATGGACTTTCCTAATACAAAATGCACCCAATACCATACCAAAAATTGGACACTCAAGCAAATCGAAGCCCTTTTACTAATGGATAATTAAAGCTCCGAATCTCACGGTGTTCGACATGAGTGCCTTGGAAATGGATCTCATGACATGGTGCAAATGAACAATTCAACCCAAACCTTGTTTTCTTTTATTACTACTTGGAAGTTCATTGAAAGATACTAAACTTTAGTCATGCAATGTTACAAAGTTGTAAACATTTCCCAAAGTCTAGATTTTTATAAGGTTTTTTTTCAATTATTGCATCCAATGGCCTCTTCGAAATTGTTTAACTTTCTTTGGACCATTTGAATGAGACTGATTACATTAAAACATTTATAATTGGTAGAACAACTATCTTTCCTATTCATGTCATGTGTGGTATGTGTAACAAGTAATTGTGATCACTTCACTACACCTTGGGCCTAATGTGGCTTCATGCCATTTTTTGTCTACGTTCTTATTTACATGCCATGTGTCCAGTTCATGCCTTTTGGCAACAATTATTTCTAAATTTCATTGCACTCCTAATAGACCCTCATATCAAGTGTGAAATGCTCAATACATTTTCCAAGCTTCAATTGATATTTGGATTTACAAGAGGTCTTTAATTATGTAGTGAAATTAGTGGCTAGGTGGCTAGGCTACCACCTAGCCAAAGTGGATTCAAAGTGTTGCATTTGGGTGGAGTTGAAGTGGAATCTATGTGAATTCATAATGGATCCATACTAGTCTAATGCAAATGGTGCCAAGTCAAACTAGGTGCCCAATACACTTGTAAAATGACATTGGAATTATGTAATTCCATATGGTGTAAGTCATGGTGCCAATGCTTGACACCTTGTGGGGTGGGACAACAATGGTTGTCATTAAGAAGTTAGGCCATCTAGTTGGTATCATGATGTAACATTTGGTGTTTCTTGTTATTTCATGGCCAATTGTCAATCGGTATGTCCCTTTAGTTGGGACTAACTTAGAATTATGGACATATGTTGTTTTAACATGGAGATTTTTGAAATGTCATGATCCAAGTTTGGAAGTCTAGTGAACTTCTAATGGAATGTAGGTGGACATAGGGTGGTTAGAAATTGTAATGCATATGGAGTGAAAGGGGGTACACATTGTAAATGATGTGTAAGTGGAACCAAAGTTGAAGGCACTTGGTCAATGTTGGATTTTACATGGATCTTGGATGGAATGAAAATGCACTTAGAGTGGATCCAAGGTGTGATCCAAGTGGGACCAAAGTGAAACATAGGTGGAATTTTAGTGAAATAAAAGTGGAAATTAGGTGGGGCTATAAGTGTAAGCAATATTTTTTTACTAAAATAGTTATTAGTAACTGAACATGGTAGTACACACATAATTGACATCTTCAATCATTAGTTGGTGTGTGTTTGTTCATTGATCATTTTATATTTGATATGTTGATAGGTCTAATTGGGACTAATCTAAAGTGATTTTCATTGGCTTCAATTTACATTAACATTGTTGAAGTGTTTGGAATTTGTGTCATGTTGATGTAGGTTTGGGGGGGCTATAAATGAACCTTGAGTGGATCCAAAGTGGGATGTAGGTTGATCCAAAATGAAATATAACTGGGTTGTAAAGTTCACCAAAGTAGAAAGTAGGTGGGTTTTCAACAAAGTCAATGTGTTGCACTTGATGGGCAATTGTCACCAAGAAGGCAGGGATGTTTAGTTGTTATGGTAATGTTGATGAATTAATGGGTCTTTATGTTAGATGCTTTAGACACATCAATGGCTTGTGTATTTTTTTTTCAAGAAAATTGCCACCTACATCCAAAGGTGAGGTGGAGGATGGGAGGCATATAGACACCAGCATAGGAAAAGGACAAGACCATAACACAAAGAAGTCCCTATCCATATCTAGGGCTGAATCTAATAGCAAAAGTGACCTAATGACACTTAGAGACATGGAGGTACTCTCTACATATGTCAGACATCCATGTGACAACCAGGAGCTAGATACCCAATTAATGAGATATACCACTACTAATGTGGGGATTATTGCACCTGATATTCAACCTCAACCCAATCTATAATAAGACTAGGCTGGCAACCAAGACCAAGTCAACATCAAGCTTTGGTGGTGCATGACATTATGTGACATTATGGCCCCACCAGCAAAAAAAAAATTGTAAACAATTAGTAATTTAAATCCAATAAGAAACATATTACTAATTTTTGGTGGGTCCAAGTAGGTTCATCTCATTAGTGGTATTGTAATTAAATTGATAATGGCTACATCCCACTTATAAAAAAAAGCCACTACTATTCAAGGCTTAATGTGGAGAAGCGGAAAGAGCTAGTTGGAACAAGTATACATGGAGATAGTCAGGCATCAAGCCCCCCTATTGGCATTTCAATTCGCTAAGGAACCAACAAAGGGGTGTTTAAGCCAAATTGGGATGTTTACAAAGAACTACCCAAGGGAAAACCCTTAAGGCCAATACTAATGTGCCACAAGTTGATGATGTGAGTACTTGTACCATCTATTTTCCAACTTAGTTGGGGCTAGGCTATGATGATGTATGTGTTGCTAGAGTGTTATGTTCATAACATAACTTACAAATGTGCCTTTTCTTGGGTATGTGGTTGAAGGCTCCATTGAAGGTTGGCACAAAATGCAACATCTTCCACCCCAAGTTTAAAGGGAGGGTGGTTGGAGAAGGCATTTTAGGTGTCAACCATGCATCCAAAGGGTTTGGGAGAAGTTCTCTTGCTCAATTGTGTGGGCTAGGTAGGCAAATGGTCATGGTGACCAAGGTCTATAAGCCCAATGTCAAGCTCATGGTTGAAGAACTTGAGTGAAACCCAAATGTCCGAACTTTGGATGAGGCATGTGTGTCCTTAATGGCCAACAAGACCTACATCCTATGGGAATGCAAGGGGTTGCTAGATAATTCTAGCAATTAGGAGTATACCAGTGGGCCGCAAATTAGCATGGTATAGTTTGACATGGACAATTTTACATTAAGTTAACTTATACAAATTTTGCACATCATGACCATGTTTCCATTTTTAGGTGTAGCACAAGTGGACTTATATTTGTGGGCTACATAACCATGCTATCATCTTTTTTTTTTGAAGTGTAAATGAACTTTTGAATGAAAGTTTTCTAGAAAATTTCCTTCACATGTTTGGGTATAAGATGTATGACATTAATTAAATAAAATGGACCTTTAATTTTTGACTAGTGGTGTAGTGGTATAAGGCATGGTGATGCACTCCACTTGAAAAATGCATGGGTAGTATTATAGGCATACACCAAAAAATTGACCTAAATTTTTTTAAATGCCTAAAAATCAAATCCTTTAAAAAAATTTCACAAATGCCTATTTCACTAGGGAAAAAATGGTGGCACGAAATCCATTAATGAGACTTGTCCAAAACATTTGTGGCACATTCCACTTGGGGGTGAGGTGACTTATTCCACTTTCATATTCCACTAAAAAATGAATGGAATGTGAAGTATAATAAGGTGCAATTTGTTGTAGTGGTATATTGGGTGAATCAAAGTCAACTTCAAAGAACCTTCCTTGAACTAGTTTTGACAAAAAGTTTGCCAATTGTTCAACTTCAACAAGTTGATTTGCAGCCCTTTTTTTAACCTATTCTTTCTCCTCAAAGTCACTAATAACAATTACTATAGGTGTAGGGGGCGAAAAATGTTGCTTCATAGTGTCTCTTCAAGTCCTTCTCCCATAGTGACAACATGTTTTAAAGCCTCAAAAATCTCTATTCTACGTTTCTCTCTTCTCCAAAATTCGTGCTACTCTCTTGAAACACAGGAGGTGGCCTTGATGCAAATAGTTCAATGTAAATTATTTTGGTTGCTCTAAAAATTTCCTTTCTAATTCTTTGTAGCTCATTTTCCTCTTTTTTATTTTCTTCTCTTTGTTTCCTCAATTCTACCTCTTTCTTGCTTATTCTTTCTCTCAATTGATCTAAGGCACTTATTTCTTCGTCTTGGTCTAGCAAGAGGTATAAGGAATTTGAGAACGAAAAAATGAAAAGACACATCAAGAGGTAAATGGTTATTTGTATTGTAGCCATGGAGTGAAAGGTGGTGGCACTTGGAAAGCAACTTGACCTTTAGGGCAAACTTTCTTTAAGAAATTGAAACCTATAACTAGGTTAATTGAAACATCATGGGTTTGCACAGGAATAGGGTTAATAAGTACTTCCTTAATCAGTTGCATTTTCAATAGATTATTTGTACCTTCTTCAACTGGTTCTTGATTGGATAAATCATAATTGGTTCTCTTTTCAACTAATTTATCGACTATTATACCTTCATTATGTGATTTAATTGGTTCCTCAATGAATAAATTACCATAGCAGTTTGTCTCAATTAGTTCCTTAATGAACACTAAAAGAAATTTGGAAAAAAAACGATTCAATTTGTGACTCATTTTTAGTTGTAACAGACACTTGCAACTAAAATTCACGTAGTTGCGAAAGATAAGTGCCATTAGACCAGAAGTGGCAAAAACCATGATGTGGCATCCTAATTGCATGTGCAATCACAAATTATTATGCCTACAACCAAGTATTCATCTATTTCCACGGATGAAAAGTCGTTCGATGTGGCATTATATTGCAAGTACATTTGTGTATATAGATGATATAATTACATAATGCCACATGTCTAATGGTGGGTGCATATGATTTAGCCACATGTCAATATTTATTAATTTTAAATTATTACATAAATAAAATCCAATGGTCAAAAACTTTACACATGCCAATCCTAAAAGCGAATGGCCATATGCCATGTGGAATTAAAAAAATATTCATATTCTAAATTATAAATTATATATATGATAATTAAGTCTAAATTTAATTAATTAATAATTAACTAAATTTTAATTTAATCTTAATTATAGGTTACCTTAATTTATTCTAGGTTTAAATAAACTACCTAACATAGGCTAGGTAGATTTTTAATAATTAAGTAAAATCCTATTTATTTTTTATTGACAAGCCAATTCAATTGGCTCATCTCACATGGCATGTGCTTTGAATGGTCATAACACATGCCATGAGTTTAGTCTAGTCTTTCAACCAATTATATAGTTTACAAGTTTGAAATTCTATGCAAAGAATATGGGATAAGTTATAGTGAAAGAGGAGGTGCCAACATTATCACACATACAAAAATCCTAAATTTAACCATTATTATTTTTATCAAAAAAATTCCAAAAAACTAAAACAAAAGATTTTTCTTGAAGATTATTTCAAAATCTATACATCTATATACTTTTTAAATATAAAATGTTAAATAATTTTGTTAAAATTGCATTTGAATATTGTTATTTTATACATTTCAACAACAATGATGTCTTGAAATTTCTTTTTCCCATACATACCTACCCTACCTAATTAATTTATTGATTAGTTAATTAATACAAAAACACATATTCAAAAATAAAATTTAATGGACCAATTTGGCTAAACTAACATAAATTTCAAGAAATATTGTAAATTTGGCTGAATTTAACAAATATCAATTAAAATATGATTTTTAAACAAAATTTTATTACTTTGAAATTTTTTGGATAAATCAAAATAAATTTGGCTAATTTTTTTTTAAAATTGACAAAATATTTTGAATAATATTTGTTAACTTTGGCTATATAGAATAATTTTGGATAAACTTCATTTATCTTTTTTTTAAACCTCATGAATGAAATAAATTTGGTTAAAATCGATTAAACTTCAAAAAATTGTTAAATTTGAATAAATTCAAAATTTTAATTAAACTTAAGCACTTTAATTAAATTTGGAAAATTTTGGGTGGATTTGGGTAAAACTTAAATAATTAATTGGTTAATTTAATTACATTTCATTAGACTTGCATATATGTGGCAAATTTTGTTACATGTTGAACTTGGCTTGAAATTTCAACTTGGCTATTTTAAGTTATTTTGTTTAATATAAATTTATCCTACTTAAATTACTACCAAACTTATGCAATTTTGGTTGCCAAATTGAATCAAATTAAATGTGACACAATAACCTACATACCTATGTATTATTACATACACAATATTTATTCAAATTACTACCTATTAATTAATATATAAATTAATCAATTAATTAATTTTTTTACAAACTACTTATTTTACCCAATTATATGAGAACTTCTTACCTATAAATAAAGTACTAAATAGGCCTAGCATTAATATATTTAATAATGGAATGAATTATTTAGGCTTACATTAGGCTATAATAGGTAGGCTTAGTAAATTAGACTAGGAAAATTAAGTTTAAATTATTATTTATGGATAGATTAGCTAGTTAGAAATAAGTTCAATTAAATTAACTATTTGAATTAACAAATAATCATGGGTTTTGATAGTTCATAGACTTGTGTGCATGTTTTATTTTCCATCTACTTAATAATGGGCTGAACTTAAAAGTTCATATATAATAACTTTATAAAGAAAAAATAATGGTCATAATTTTTTTAATGAAAATTTAAAATTTTATCTAATGAACTCATATGGAGTAATATATGTTGACTTCCAATTTACTAGTTTGAGCTATGTCATTGGCCCTTGAATGTACATTTGAAATGGTGTTTGAGAATTCAATCACACATCCATAGATCCCGGATTTATTGAACCACGAGTAAATATTGCAATCTACAATCCATGTCAATTTATCACATAACTTCTCATTGGAAGTAGAATATGTGTAAAAATGTTGAATAATCAATGTTTTGGTTTACTTGAATGTAAGGTGTTAGAGAATTGCATTTCTTACACATGTATAAAAATATTGTGGGTGCTTAAGTTTTTCTAGAACTATAGTAATTAATGGCATCACTCACAAAAAAGATGTCAATATGTAATAATTTATGTTTCGTTATAATAGACAATCATTATTTATTTATTATCAAAATATTTATGCCTATTAATATTAAAACCAAAATTAAAGAAATCATATGCCATGTGTACATATGCGTGGTAGAATATAATTATATAGTCATATTTGTAGTTGCAAAAATGACTATGATATCATCCATGAATGGACACAATCAATATTGGATGACATATGATTTTTCATCCATATTTTTAATGAAAATCCAAGCAATCATATGTTATAATTGCACATGCAACTATACTTTGAAGCCACTACCATTGTAGTTGCATATGTAACTATAATAGTTTGCAACTAAGGTGACACATAGGTCTAGAATAAAAATAGTTACAAAAGTAGTCAATTTGGACTTTAGTTGCATGGTAGTCACAAATTTAGGGTTGAAATGGACAAGATTTATTCTAGTGGAACATGTTATTAAACTAGCTTATCTCAATCAATTCTTTTGGTAATAAATCACTAGGTTTAGCCAAAATAGGTTGAAGTGTATAATCCTCTACAAACCTATAAGGTTTCAACTTGTTAATATTAACCAATATTGGATTAGGATCAATTTTATCAATGGTCACTAATAGCACTCTATTTTTAGGTAGACAATATTAAATCTTATAAAGTTTAAACCATTGTTTCTAAAACTTAGGGAATGTGCTTTGATAGCCCCTGGAAAGCATAGAACATAATCCCCAAACTGGTATTTGGTTTCCATAAATTGATTCTAGAACCATAATAATCGGCTCCATTGGTTAAAAGTTACCAAGTTTTATGCTATTAATAGGTTTTCCTGAAGTTTCTCTAGTTTTGATAGGCAACTAATGATCATAACTCTAATAAGTGTTGGATCATGGATTTGTTTTAGCTTGGATGGTAATAGGTATTATGTTGGTAATAATGGGTGTAATCTATAGATAAGTTGAAATGGAATGTGACTAGTTCCAACTTTGAAAGTAGTTCTATATATAAGAAAATAAAACTATGAACATGTGCTCATCCTAGTCATTTCAATTCTCATTCACCAGTTTTGTGAGTAATGCACTAAAGACTTTGTTAATAGACTCAGCTTGTTTAGTCCCTTGTGGATAATAGATTTAGTAGAGCTAGTATGTCTTAATGGGTGCAAATTCTTTAAGGTGTACCAAAATCTTGTCACAGTGTCACCCTTTTCTGTCTTTTTTACCTAGTCTTTTTTTACCATGTAAGGACACATTTATGGATGATTATGATGGAATCTAGAATTATAATAGTCTAAAATATAGTCTTTCTGAAATTATTGACAACTTGTGATTCATTATTTTTATGGGGATCAAAATATAAGGTAAAAAAGGATTGCAGTAAGGATTAAGCCCTTTTTGTTTTGTGTGGTACACCTTAAAGGATTTTCACCCTAATATAAAATATCAATTAAATAAAAAATGACATCATTAATGAAATGGGTACCTTGATTAGTCACAATTGTAAGTGTATAGCCAAATCGAGTGAAAACGTGATTATATAAGAACTTTGTAGTAATAGCAGTTATGTTGGTGCATAAAACTTTCGCCTCCACCCACTTAATGGCATAATCAGTGGTGATTAAAATGTATCGATTGCAAAAATAACGATTCATCGATTTGATGGGTCCAATGAAATCTAATCCCCATTTCTAGAAAGGTTCAAGTAGAGGAGTAATTGATTTTACCATATTATGTGTTAATAGGTGCCTGATTTCTAACACAAGTCATAGGTTTGACAAAATTCATGAACATGTCGGTTCATAGTTGGCCACCAATAACTGGCATCAAGGATCTTTCTCATAGTGATGTTAGAAGATAAATGTCCTCCACCAACTCCATTATGTAACTTTTATAATATAATTAACACTTATTCCTGTTACGAAACATGACGAAACCTATTGTTTTGTCCAAATCTATACAGTACTCCATTTTGTAGCACAAATGGCTTAGTTTTCTAAACTAAATATTGTTTCTGTGAAGTAGTAAATCATTTTGGCATCATCCCTTCTGACAAATAATTAAACACTTTGTACCACTCTGGCTATAAAATGAACATGTGAGCATTAGTGGTTTGGTTAGGTGGGTGATTGCATACTAAACTAGACCAATTTAAGCAAATGTGTTTTCCATAAGAAGTCAAAACCCTGTTGGGTGGGAAAGTTAAATTTGAAATTTCATTTCCCACTAACCCATGTGGCATTTTTACAAAAAGTCACCCATGTAGTAGGTCACCACCTTCAATTTGCTTTTGCACACGGGATTAGGTTGTGTGCGTACATTGTTTTATCATTTTTTCAAAAATGTTTTTAGTATTGTGATCATTACATCGAGCTCAAGTGTTATGGTTTTTGTGTTTCTTATTTTTATGACATGTCTATTCCAATGTCTAATGGTAAGCCATCTACAAATGTCAAACATACTAACGTTCACAAGAAATTATTGTTGACAAGTGTTGGACACAATATTGACATTAACAAGAAAGTGAAGAAGGAGGTTGTTAATCTTAGTTTTAATGCTCAATGTTTTGCAAAAACATGCTTTGGTGAAGTCCTTGAATTGTTTCCATTTGTCAATAACTATGGTTTCATTATAAAAGATTTTGTAGACAAGTATGACTTGGGTTTCATTGGACTAAATCCAAGACAAATTAAGTTGCCTACATATTGCACAAAGGAGGAGGTAGAAAAGTTGTTTGGGCCCATTGTTAACAAAAATGGGCACCACTACATGGAATGTATAGATCCAAAAATCCTTACACGAGTAGAAAGGCTCTAGATGATTACCCATTAAAAACCTTATGTTTTGTCTTCTAGGGTCATAACATTAAGCCTAGTGTGAGGTGACTTTCCGTCCCTCTACTCCCGGTTCTACAAGGTGATTATGCATGAAAGCACAAATGCTACTAATGGAGGAAAAATACAAATGTAATTTTGGAAGTTAGATTGCGTTTGTAGTTGAAATTAAGTAACCTACCTCCTATGCATTATTTATGATTAAAATTGATAGATATATTTTTTCAAGCTCACACACTACACGTTCTAGGATTTATGCCAAATTGTCATTCATCCAAACCAATGTTTAAGGACTTAACACCATGTCCAACCTTGCTGCAGACCACTAGTCACTTAAAATGTTGTTTCTCACACATAAATTGTCCAAATTTAGCTTGCAATAGCTTTCTAGAAAGCTAACAACAAGGCGCAACTACCTACCAAATCTCATGATCTGCAACCACGACAGTAAGGAGTTATACCACCAAACCCGAGAGGGTTTTACAAAGGTGACGATCAAACCTTGCTGCAGACCACTAGTCACTTAAAATGTTGTTTCTCACACATAGATTGTTCAAATCTGGCTTGCTATAGCTCTTTAGTAAGCTAACCACAAGGCGCACCAACCTATCAAATCTCATGATCTGCAACTACGACAATAAGGAGTTATACCACCAAAACCGAAAGGGTTTTACAAAGATGATGATCAAACCTTGCTGCAAACCACTAGTCACTTAAAATGTTGTTTCTCACACATAGATTGTTCAAATCTGGCTTGCCATAGCTCTCTAAAAAGTTAACAACAAGACACAACTTGCTACTAAATCTCAAGATCTGCAGCTAAACTAGTGAAAAGTTATGCTATGAAACCCGAGAGGTTTCTGAGATTCTCTAGAGTTCCAACCTTCCAACACTATCACTAGATTTTTATTCTACTTTTCTTCCCTCTTCCCTCTACCAACATTAAACATTATTTTCCTCTTCAAGAAACTTGTCAAACAAGTGTTCAAGGTTACATGAAAATTATCCCTGAGGCAAAGAGAGAACCCCCAATCATCCGAGTTCGCCTTTTAAAGAGAAAGAGAAGGGAGGTGAAAGTGGATCCAAAGCTTGGTGGCCATTGGAATGTTCCATGCTTGGTGGCCATTGGAAGGTTCCAAGCTTGGTGGCCATTGGAAGGTTCCAAGCTTGGTGGCCATTGGAAGGTTCCAAGCTTGCTGGCCATTGCAAGGTTCCAAGCTTGGTGGCCATTGGAATGTTCCAAGCTTGGTGGCCATTGGAAGGTGAAGGAAAAACCCTTTTCACCTCTTCCATTTTCCCCCAACAACTTTACTTACATCCTCAATTTTTCCCTTTGACCTCACGATTTTACTTTACCATGGTCCTAAGCCGTTACTTCCACCTTTTTTTCCTCTTCTTCGAATTATAAATTACGATTGCGCACCTCAACGTAACAAGTCCTTCACACCTCCATTGTCAATTTGATTTCGATTGAAGATCTAACCTTTTTTTCCTTTGCTTGAAATTATGGCGTTGCGCACGGTCACATCTTACGGGCCGTAAGCCGCACAAGCGAATGAAGAACCGCCTCCAGAGTCGTCTCTAAATCTTACCCTAACACAGCATCCTCACGATGAAGAACCCGAACCTCGAAAAGTGCGTGCTCGTCTTGAAGTCGAACCTCCTTGAACCTGGTACTATCGTATTTCTCCGAACTCTCGCACCCTGGTGATCTTGCTGCAAGTTGACCCCGCTTCTGGTGACGAACCCGAGACTGTTTGTGAAGGTTATTACGAAACTGAAGATATTTCTATTTTTGCATGGTCTTCAGTTCCTGGTGTTGGTCATTATCGTTGGTTGCGCGGTCCAATTCGTCGATTGCCTCCCAATAGCAAGGCGGATTACCTAGTTCGCACCATCTGACGCATCTTAGATTTCCTGCAGTTGTGAACTATCCCTAAGGCATAACTTAGGATTCTACATGTACTTGTAGCTCCTTGCTGAGCTTATCCCTATTATAAATAAATGTTTCAATTATCATCAGACTCCTATTGCCATTAGCACACTATCATACTATCTATTTAATTGTTGAGTTGCCTTGAATTAACCTTATGTTCAACGGCTTGAAGATTATTCTACCTCTATTAAATCTTTCATCAACATCCTTTCAACTGCTTTAAGAATTTTTAACATCCTTGTTACTTCCTAAATACCATAAAAAGACTAATGCTACGTTGAACACCATAAATTTTGGTCTCTACTTCTACCCCCAACCCTCTAGAGATTCCTCACCCCTAATTACGCAACAGAGTTCCTAAAACTATGGTTATTAGCCTTTGTTGAAGGAAATACTTAATCCAACTCCTTATTCACCAATGACGCATGTCAGACAAGAAAATAACCCCCCTTCGCACCATGCACACTCATCACTCCCTATGAAGTCGCTAAAAGCCCTTAATAACCTTACCCCACTCAAAAAACCCGGATGTAACTCTTAAAAACTGAGACTACCGCACATGGTTGTGTCAATATGGCTCACACCTAGCTAGAGGCATTGTATGTGAAATGAAAGGAATGAAGATGAATTGGGCTACATTTGCTAAGTGGATAAGTGGAGAGTAGGCATGATGAAGGAAGCTCAAGTCTCTAATTATAGGCAATGTTGTTAGTGTAGACCTTAATGATGAAGACAACTTTTATGATGATGCAAACCTACCAAAGGTGAATGACCAATTTGTTATGCTACCCCCACACTTGCATGCATATTTTGAGTTTTCCCAAAAGTTGTTTACAAGTTCGGAAACAACATTGAAAACTCACAAAAAAGGTCAAAAGGATATGGTGTCAATTGATGTGAAAGGAAGTTTTCAAATGGAGATAGAAGAAAGCAACTTGCAATGGGACAAGGAAAGTTTGATGAACTTGTTGAGAAATTAAAGCAAGAACAATCTATTGTCAGCTTCAATGATTTTGGGACTATGAATGTTGAAACCCTCACTAAAAAAATGGTCTTTCAAAGAAGCATTGTAGATTTTTTGATATTTGAACTTGAGGAGAATGAAGCAAAATATGAAATGGTTCATAAATTGTTAATTGATGTTGTTAGCAACATGAGTGCATTAAAAGATCAAGTTGTAATTTGTAAGTGACATGATAGTGCAGTTCGGGATGTAGTTGGGAGATCTTTAAGGGGTGGAGATACTAGAAGGAGTTTGGTGCCACAACCATCCTTTTTGTTTGAGAGTCTTGATCCAATACCAAGAACTTGGATCACTATAAAGAAATGTCCATTTTGTGGATTATAGTTTTCATTTGTTTGGGTTGCATGATTTGCTTCATGTAAACATGTATATCATGAATGGTGTGCATTGTATTACTTTGCAACTTCCATTAAGTGTGTTTAGCAAGGATGTGGGGAGGAAATGCATGATGCGTGGTGGATTTCAATGGGCTTCAAGAAGCTGGATCCTACTACTCTTATTGAAGGCATCAGCCAAACAAAGTTTCAACAACCTTGAGGACATCAACGAGATGGAACTTCATATTCTTTTGATTCACTAAGTTATTTTTGTTAACTTTTAGTTTTAGTTGCATTTGAGGTTTGTGAAAACCTTAAGATGTCCCATTTGTCCATTGTTAATCAGTTTTGTAAGCTTTGAAAGTTCATGTATGTGTTACCATAATTTTTGGGTTGATCATGTGTTTCAACAAACCTTGAAGATTTGAAAAGTTTGAAAACTTTAAAAGTAGTCCATAGTGCATTATATGTTTGATCCACAACAACTTGGGTTTTGCATTAGTTTGTCCTAAAGTTGTTTTTCAATATTTTGATATTATGCTAAGAGTCCATTAAAATCTACAATGTCTTGACATAATTCAAAAGTGTTTTTTAATAATAATGAAAAGTACATACCTTTACATTCAAAGTCTTTGCAATGTCCATTGTTCCACTACGGATGCCTTACATGTCATAATTTTTAGTACATATACTACACCAAAATGCACCCTAGTTCATTTTGGGCTTCATTAGATTTTGAGTGAATTTGGACATTTTTACCATGGTGAAACTAATTAACCCCCTAACAAACAGGGACCAATTGCTACGAGCAGTGAATTGGTTCACTAATACCTAATGAAACAAGGTTATTTTCAAGTGAAATACAAACTTACCAAGCCATTCACTTGCTAGTTAATTAATTAAGTAGCATGGAAATCAATTAAATTTGAATTATTTACTATATAATATTATTGATAATTTCATGATTTTCAACCTATGTTAATCATTTACAAGTGTCACTACCTAGGTTAAAACTTAACCTAGGTATGTAGACCACGTAATCAACCTAGGCACCTACTCTAAGGAACTAAATAAAAGGATATTTGATCAATTTACCACTATTGATCATACACACACCACTTGTGAGGTTTGACCCCTTGATTTTAAAATTGAAGATTTACCCCTACCATCAAGCCATCCCACTTGTTGTGATAATATGTTGCATTGCATTATATCTATCAAATATTTCATTTTAAACATTATTGAAACATTAATTTTGAAAATTCATATCTTATTGAGATTTTATCCAAATGAAATGATTCAAGTTTTTTTTTTTTTTTAATTTCAATAATGTACATAATTACATTTATATCCTTTTGAAAGTGTAAAACCATTTGAACAATTTCTTTTTGAATATCACTATTCAATAACATTCTAATGACCATTCTTTTGAAAAAAAAAAAGTTTAATAAATGGATAAGATTTTTGCTAATATAATAATATTACCTATGTTATGTTACTTTCAATTATTATAAAGCTACTTTTCATTGATTTAAATTATTTCATCCTACATTATTTCTGGCTATTTCATTTTAAATTACTTTTGTTTATTCTAAGTTATTTTTGGCTATTTTAACATATTTCGACTTTGGCTATTTTCGACTGTTATAAGTAATTTTTAGCTATTCTATGCTATTTTTGGCTATTGTAAATTATTTCACTTTAACTTACTTGTAATTATGATAAGTTATTTTTGGCTATTATAAGTTATTTCATTTTAAGTTATTTTATTATGTGAGGCTATTGTTGGTTACTTTTGGCTATTGAAGGTTATTTTACCTTATGATATTATTGGTAATTCTAAGCTATTTCACCTTAAATTACTTTTTTCTATTGTAGATTATTTCACCCTACATTATTTTTGACAATTCTAAACAATTTTAATATATGGCTATTAGTGGCTATTGGTTTTTTTTTTTTTGGGATATTTGTGGCTGTTAATGGAAATTTTTTTTTTGGCTATTAATATGTTTTTTTTTGGTGCCTTTTAATGGTTTTTTTTTT
>Ga0116231_10005328_pt1 | contig 25383 bp, 18 predicted proteins | sample S1TSphgellanicum_2_FD_89695 | JGI IMG/M metagenome (GOLD analysis project Ga0116231, IMG submission 89695) | Host-associated microbial communities from peat moss isolated from Minnesota, USA - S1T2_Fd - Sphagnum magellanicum MG | ecosystem: Host-associated > Plants > Peat moss > Unclassified... | reverse complement strand
GTGCTGGCCCTCCCTGCTGGCCCCCGCCACCCATGCTGGCCCCCCCCCACCCTGTGCTTCACCGGGTTCTCCCTTCCCCCACCCCCCAAAAAACTCCACAGGGAACGGGATCCTATGGGATTACGCTAGAGAAAAAGAAGCTGCATACAAAAAGAAAGAAAAATTGTGAAAGAGAAGAAGAAAGAGGGTACCAAAGAAAAAGGTTACATTCTGATAGAACCCATTACAAGCTCATTGGGAACACTGGAGTCATGTTGAATCCATGGTGGGGGGGGACACCTACCCCAAGCTGATGATGTTGGCAGTTGGCACCAGGGTTTTATTTTATTTAATCAAAATTTGATATAAAAATTTAGAAAATTTTACCAATTTTTTAAAAATATATAGTCAAATTTACGGAAGAAAAAGGATTTTTTTGGCAAATTTTTGATTAAAAAAACCAGGACTCTGGGGGTACAAAAACTGTGGGGTACTCCCATTCACAGTTGCCACAGGATGGGAACAACAGACCCATTTTGCTCCAAATCATGTGGAAGGCAAATCAACCACATGGTTTGCATATAGCAAGTCTTTCTATCATCACCATTTCACTGGCTCCTTGAAAACTGCAAGAAAACAATTTTAAGAAAAGCACACATTCCAACAAATCTGTGATTCACCATATTTTAAAACCCGCATGGAAAAATTCCAACAAAAGTGTGTGTGTATGTGTGAGAGAGAAAATTTTGGAACAAAAGTGTGTATGTATGTATGTATGTATGTGGTAGATGATAAGCTCTGCCTTTAAATTAAGGCACCGCTCATAAGACTATAAGTTATCTCATCAGTCTCGTTGTTGTGTGGTGCTAAAAGACAAAAATCAAATCGGTTTCTGGTCGCCACAGAAATCACCATCTTGACCTTTTAGCTTGTTTGTAGGACATGCTCATTTTGTGTATACCAGTGTTGGGTGGTTCTCATTCTTTTTGAGAGAATCATTGATTTTGGTTCTCATAAGAATTAAAAGAGAAGATAACCGATCTGGTTCTTAGAAAAAGTTCAAAATTTTACATATTGGTTGGTTTTCAGATTATCATCAGAATGAGAACCATTGGTTTTTGAGAAAGCCGATTCTCATCTAAATGAGGTTTGAACACAAAATCTTTGCAAAGTAGACTTAAGTACTAACAATAAAATGACACTTGATCAAGATATATATATATATATATATAATTTAATATTCATTCGTTAATATGATTTTAAAGTTAAGACCATTCACATGTGTAAACTCTAAATCTAAAGTTCAACTCAGTTTTTCAATATAAAAGCTTGTACCATAAATTATTTTGATTTTGTCATATTTTTGAAAAAAAAATCAACACTTTATACTGAAACTTTCAAAAGTCAAATCAAAAAAATATTTACAAAATGCCATGTTAACTATATACTGGGCAGTTTCAAAATTAATTATATATTTTTTATTTTATCAAAATTTTGAAAAAAAAATTTCAGCACTTTATGCTGAAACTTTCCAAAATCCAATTGAAACAATATAGTAATACCTCAAAGGCAGCCAGATTCGAACCTTAGCCCTATTCGGCTAAGTAATACATAATGTGGTCATTCAATCACAAAATTACGAAAATTTGTTGTGGTTTTATTAAGTATATATTCAGTAACTATTGAAATTTTCAGAATTACAAATTCAGGTGCTGAATTTAAAATTTAAAATTATATTAATTATTCGGCACTTTGTGTGCTGAAGCTGCCCGGCTACTAGGGTAACACACTACCTAGCATGTTATGGACACAAAACGTGTGTGAACTTCAATCAATTCTTTTAAAAAAAGATTGATCGGGCCAAGGGCAGACATGAAAAAAAAAGAGTGCGGTAGGAAATTTCTACTGCTGCTATTATTTAATGTTTTGTCATTTTAACTGTGGTCGGTGTCCGTACTGTCGGCTAGATTTTAATTTGTAATAATATCCGACAGGCACATGTCACCAAACATGCCGGCCACCGGCCTTTAAATAGATTTAATAGCTTGTCGCAAGAATGACACACGCTCCCGACAGAATTATTGGATCTGAGATTATAATATGATTACCTGCAGACACGATCGCCGCCTAGGCTCTGTCCATATCCACAAATAATCATTGCACGATAAAATTACCTCAATTATCTTTTAAAAGAAACTTCTTTTTTGTAATAGTTCTTGGGTGCCCCAAAGTTTAGCGCGCCTCCCTGAAGCCCTTACTGGGGACGAAGGCTAAAGCACCTTTAGAAGCCATAAGACCACTGAATTCTAAGACTCCTACACATATACGGTTATACCCAAGCTTCCAAATATATTTTGACTTAGGGCCACTTTAGAAGAGGTTCCAAGGTCTAAGCTCCAATGAAATAGAGCAATCCTATTGGATGAGAGACATAAATTGGACCCAAGACCTTTAGATGAGGGTCCAAGACCAAAAAGTGGCCAATTGAGCCTAAACCCACATGACACCATTCTGGAGGGAAAATCAGTTAGCTGGAACCCAAAACAAAAAAAAACCTTAAAAGGAGAGCTCATGATTTGAAGAACCAAGATGCAAGCTAGGGTCCAACTCAAGGATTCAATTTGCTTGAAATGAGTCCAAATTGGTTCCTAGGGATTTAGACCCAGGACCCCCAATCTAAAGCGGGCCTTATTCTCCTGCATAAGGTGCGACCCTAGGCCCCAACGCCCATTCTTTCTGACCAAGAAAATGCAGCGAAGTCCTTTATGAAAAATGTGGTTTGGGTCATTGGCAATTGGCTGTCAAAGTCGTGCACGTGATAGCAGACAGTATAATAAATGATTGATACTGGAATTGGTCTGGATTTTGACCGACAAGTGTACTGTATATGAATATCCTGACACATAATGACAGGTTCCAATGTTTTTTTTTGCGGAATTTTGGTTTTGTCGCAGTGTGGATATCATCCATAGAAAGATGGGAAAAAAAGTGACGATCATCCATCCCTAGGAAGATTTAGCCAAATCTGGCTATAAATTCAGAAATAAAGTAAAAAACTTTTAAATCATCCTTCTACCTTTTTTTGGCCACAGAATGAAAACCAGATACACAAATCTGGCGATTTTTCGATTTTCTTTTTTCTCACTTCTGGCGACTGAAAACCTTCTTCAAAATCAGTTTTTTTTTTGAATTTTGAATTTCTCTTTTTTGGTGAAACTTCGCCAGTTCAAAGAATGAAAACGCCATTCACAGGCACTGACAAGCAACGTGCTTGGGAATCACCCGACTTCCAAATATTAGGAGATTATATACCTTTATTGATACCTTGGTAATTCTGTTGGAATTTGAAATATAGTACCCTCTTGATACCAGAATAAGCTCTCTTGATAGTTACCTTCTGTAGCCTAGGGTCAGTTTCCACATTGGCAAAACGTTTTTTTTTTTTTTTGAAAAAATGAGTCCATTTTTTAATTTTTAAAATTATTATTTTCCATAATTTACTATAATATTGTGATATGAATAGTGAAATTATTCAGAATGTAGCCTCTGATAATTATGATGATTTTCAACATGACAACTTCATATTTTCACAAAATTTAGTTTCACTATTTCGAGGAATTATTTAATGAGGAAACTGACCTTAGGGTAAGGTATTGGAGATGGCAATCACAAGTGAGTTAATTGAAGTCTTTTTTTAAGTGTCTACTGTCTACTGTCCCTACCATTAGGACTTGACACTTGAAGAAGCCAAGGATCTCAAGGCCTGAAGGCTTAGGACATGAGGACTTGAAGGGTTAGGACTTAACCCATGTAGAGCCTAAGACATTTAGGCTCAAGGGACTGATACATGGATTAAGGGCCTAAAACATGAGGCCAAGCCTGAGGGCCTAGACATGATGGTTTGAAAGCCTACAACAAAAGGGCCTAGGGACATTAGGACCTTGAAAGCATGTTCTGGGGGTTTGTTTTTCAAGTCCAAATTGTCACGCCCTTGGGCACAAAGTGTTATTTGAAGATAAAATGTGTTTTGGCTTAAGTATTTTGGTCTAGGGTTGGAAGTTTTTGGGCATTTTGGCCTAGGGTTGTAATCTTCCCTCAAACATGTCATGTCTAGCTCCTTTTGCCCAAACACTCCATTTGCAATGCAAAGCTTTGTTGGATTGTGAAACTCTTGTTATATCTATTATTTCTTTTTGGGTTTCTGATTTAAATTTCAACTACGCTAAGAGATCCTTTAGCTTGTTGTGATCTCAAAATAAGACTTTTTAGCCAAAGGATTTTGAAGCCAAGGAACCTCTAGCCCCAAACGATCCAAAAAGTGGGTAGTAAGTATTTTGAATTAGTAGAACAAAAGAAAGGGTGCATGAAAGAGGAAGGGAAATATGAAAATGTTTCAATTTTACAATTAAAAAATATTTTCATTCTACTCTAGGTTTTTTTGTGTGTGTAGGTATTGTTTCATTATGAAGATTATTAATTGTGTTGAAGAAGAAAAGCAAACATTCTAGGCCAATTGTTTTGAAGGATTGATGAAATATCCTTGCAAAGGACTTAAGCCAAATGTCATTGGCCATTGGTGAAAGATCTTGCAAACAAACTTAGTCTTCAATGTTTTGCAAACACATTAAACCAAAGGTCTTGGGACAAATGTGAGGTAGCCATAGGGCATAAAAGCAAGAACATGAGTTGAAGATCAATGTGTGTTGGTGTAATGTTAGACCTTAAACCAAAAAATCACTAATGACATTGCATAACCTTATAGGTACCATATTTTTGTCATGAAATATTTGGCTTGTCTGTAGGAAACATTCTTATGACTAGACAAAAGGCAATTTGTACCTAGGTTTTTTTAATGATTCTTTACATTTTTTTTCTCATCCAAATTATTTCACAATGCATTTTAAAGTCCATAACATTTCTTTAACACTTTCTCCTGTTGTTTTGGGCCAAACAACATGTCTCATGAACTTTGTTGTCGAGGTTTTTTTTTATGTAAACCTTGAAAGTTCATAAGATTTTTTTTTTTAAATATGTTTTAATTGAGTAGAATTTTTGTGACATCCTTCCATTTTTTGTGAGGTAGTAATACAAGGTTTTTATTATATATTTGAAGGTTTCAAGTGTCCATTGTTAAGGAGTTAATTTGATAATGACGACAACTTTTCAAAATAAAAAGCATAGTTATAATAGAATTATCCTTAAATTCATACCCAATCCAACCCTTTATTTGTGTCATCATGTTGATCCCTTATTTGTCTTTTCAACCCACTTTGTTATTATCCATAAAGTCCCAAAAAAACTTGACCAAACATCAAAATTCTACTCAATCATTTTGATAAGCAGATGTGATTGCACAATGTGCGTTAGAGAGCAAAGGAGGACTACCTACCTAAAAATTTGCCTCAAACACCACAATCAAAACCAAATTTCTTTTAGCGCATGTGATATTTAGTCTTAGTTATGGCATTCAATGTAGATTAATTTATAAATTTAATATTCACCTAATATTTTGGCCGAAGTTGAACCTTGAGTGATCAATTTCATCCCCTATCTATGGCATTTTATGAATAATTTTAATATGTTTAAAAAGTTATGTTACATATTTGATAACACTTATTGAAAACCTAATTCTCTATACACCTTTGAAAAAACCATTGTGCAATTGTACTTGAAGGATGGTTAAAGGTCAAGACAAGTAAAAGCTTACTTAGGACAATTCCTTCATAGGGTTTATACATTAGGTGCTTATAGTACCCCCAGGTTGGTCTACATTCCATGAAAAAGTCACCACATAAGTTTAAACCTCTTTCCATGACCAAGAGCAAAGAAAAGAGGGAAAATGTGCAAAGAAGAACAGTGAATGCAATTGTGTAAATAATAACAAGAAAAAATAAAAATGTCACCAAATTGTGACAAAGCAAAAAAAAAAGGGAGATGGGTTTGAGATGTTAAAATTTTACATTACTTGCATTTTAAAAACAAATTGTTGGGTACTATGTGAAGAGATTTTTTTTCTCACCCTATTATTATCTAATTTTAAAATATGAACATATTTAAGGCATCATAAATTTAATTATATTTTTTTGTATTAAATTTTGATACCTTATATTATTTAATTTTTAGTTTTAGTATTTGATAAGAAAAATAAACACATGATGACCCTCATTTGTTGAAAAGAACTTTCGTATCACATATCAAATTCTTGATCAAAGTTGATTTGACCCTTTTAAATGTTGTTTAAATGATTATGAGTTAGTTTGTTAATGCAACCCCCAACCTTTCAAATGGCAATAAATTTTTTTTTATAGATTTTGGTTTTAGAATTCAAACCCATTTTATTGTAATGATTTTCAAGATATTTTCAATGATCTAAACAAGGCCTAATTTGGACAAGATTTAATCCCCTAAAAAATTGTGTAAATCAAGCAATAAGCAAAATGCAAAGTTGTGAAAATTGTGAATCAACCTATGAATGATTGAAGGATGACACCTATCATTTTTCATTATGAGAACAAATGTTCCTTCAAATGTTTCATACAATATTATTGCTTATTATTTTTCATCTTCAACACACCCAACATTAACTAATTATAAATTTTCAAAATGTCAAGATTAATGTGAACACCTAATTCAAGATTTTTGTAAACAAGTTCTTGCAAAATCCTAGTGTGACTACGGTTTGAAACATTTGATTTTTGGAGATATTATGTTCTTAAAAGGTGTAAGAAACTTATTACGTGTGTGCGATTGTTTAGCATGATTATTGTGGCATGTTTTATTTTGTTGATATCTATGAATGTAAGTGCCCAAATAAAGTAAAACACAACAAAAACAATTACAACTCTAATAAAATGTGATTTTTCTTAGACAATGGTTCATAACTCAAACATGTGTAACATAAACGTTGTGATTTCATCCATTACTATTTACAATATGAAATGTTTATTGTGACATATTACACTAAAATTGCAATTTGATATTGAATTGTGACACATATTGCATAAATGTCATACTACATTTTTATGTATATATGCACAATAACCAACACATATCATATATTGTAATCGATGATGAAACGACAAACTTTATCTCACACACGGGTTGTGAGCTCCCAACCTATTGTGTGAGAAAAATCACATTTTGTTGTAGTGTAAGTTGCTAGGGTACCTGACAAGATTTGAATCACTTTCAGTCATCGTGTTGTCATCAAATTGTCTCATGTACAATTGTGACAACAACAAACTATTGCAAAGAGACCCAGCTAACTATAACTTTGTTCGTTATTGAGCAACCCATAAACTTGCCTCCTATATAAGTCATGTCTTATGAAACAAGACCTAATATCTGATCCTTTCATGGAGATGGTCACGTTGGAGGCAGGTCCTTTCTCCCTTTCTCAAGTCCTACATCAACACAACTTTTTGAGACCAGATTTTCAATCAATTTGAATTTTAAACTTGAGAAGATGGAGTTGATACAAAGAGCATGGAGTTTTTGGCTGGGAAGAGCTGGATCATGACAAACTTTTGTGGTCCTAGGCAATACTTTTTTTCCAATTTCCTGATGGAGCCAGCTTGGTGAGTATCCCTAAAGAGATTTTAACTTAACTAGAAACATTATTTCAAGGAACTTTAAAACTGTAGCCAGTACACATAAATATGGTGAACCCCTTCCCCCAAAAAAAAACCAGTTTTGTTTTTGGTTTTTAGGCAATTTCTTTTCCCCAAAAAAAGAGAATTTATGAGAGAATATTCTGTATTTGGAAAACCGTATTGCCTTTTGATGATTTTTCACCCAAAAAAAACATATTCGGTCCTAGCCTCTAGGGCTTTGTTAGAGAGTATTCGATTGAGTCTTGTGAACTTCTTATGGCTATTCTTGCCCAAAGGGCAAAAGGGTTGTCAAATTATCTGTAGGGTAATGTAAAGTTACCACCCATGGGCTTTATCCATCATAAATCATGAGGCAAACATTATCATGGACTTAAGTTGATCTTGAAGAATAGGTGGGGAGGGTTCTTACACCTATTCCTTGAGTGTCGGATGTATATAAACCTATATGCCTCCCTCTGTTTATATCCCACCAACTCTCAAGGGGTGGTGGGCATAGGAAACCCTCTCTTCTCCAGGAAGTTAATGGATATAAGGTGCCCTCCAAACACACTAGGAAATTTCTCTGCTTACTTTCCCAGATGAAACCCTCCCTCCTTTGTTCTGTTTTTTCAATTGGCCATGTGGTAGGTCACGTGACAGCGCCCTTTATCACGTGAACCCTTCCTTCTGTGCATGAGGAACCAAAGGCCCTGCTTAATCAAATTGAGTCATCCCAGTGTCTAAAGGTGTGTACCCATGTCATATTTGGGTTGTTGTAAATTGGCCACATAGCCTTACATTTTAACCACACGAGGATATGTTAAAATAGATCATATCACGTGATCAGGACTTCCCTTTTGTGCATGGGGAACCAAAGGTCCTGATTCATCAGGTTGAGTCATCCCATCCTCTAAAGGTATACATAACCCATCTCACATTTGGGCTGTCCTAAATTGGCCACATAGCCTTGCATTTTAACCACAGAAGGATATGTTAAAATAGCTATAGCTCTTGTCTCATTTTCTTGTTGCATAACTAACTTATTGCCAAAGCCTTGATTTTTATTTTTATTTTTTTCAAAAATGATCATTCCAAATCTTGCTTACAACATGGAGTACAAAGTCATTGGAGGACAGAATCATGGTCGGTTGAGTACAAAAATAAACCAGTTGCGGAATTATTAGTATTCCCCTCGTCATGACTGCAATCCACATTGCATGCCAGTGAAGGGGTGATGACATTCCTCTGATATTTCTACAAGAGAACTATAAAGAGAGATCGTGAGGAATGGCAGCTACGTCCATTCTCCAGTAGTTTTTTCATGAGAAGTGGATTGTGCATTAAGATTATGTAGGTTGTTCAACATCCCAATCCCACTCCTGTGTGGAGCCTTGCATGGTTCTAACTTCTGCACATGATCTGATTAAATCAAGATTGAAAAAAAATTGGAGCATGGTGATGGGAACTAGTTTAGTACTAGTTACTAGTTCCTGTAGCTGCCAGGTTCTTTTCCTCCCGGGAAAACTGAAAAACACAGCTGGATTCCATGGCACACTGCAGTAGGGTAGAACTGCTGGTGAGCGAACCCTTAAGTGCTCAGGGCAGGCCAGATCCAAGGGGAGGGCTCCGTTGTTTTTTTTGTTCTAACAAAAGTTGAACCCCTCCTCTTGGTGCATCTGATGCGCTAAACATTGTCAAAAACGGCTTAGAAATGAGAAAGTTATGGCCTCCCAAAGTAGAGGGGTCAAGAACTAAACAAACAAACCACAGAACAGTACAAAGCCGATTTTCGAACGCCCAAAAAATTTCTTTAAATCGTTTAAAATGAACAAGAAATAAGAAAGTTATGAGCTTTAAAGAAGAGGAGGAAAAAAAAATGCATTTTGTAAGTTGGAAAGCTTGTTTTCCTTCTTGCTTTTTTTCATTACTCCTTTTCATTTGCACTTCAAAGATGATTTCTAGAGACTGAGGTAGCACTCCCATAACATTTTAAATCAATCGAAATGAAGCACAGATGCTCATGATCTAAATAAATGTTTGGTGATAAGGTAGTGATCGGTGATGAGCAGTTCTATCCTAGTCAACAAAATGGGATTTGTGACTTTTTTACCATCAATTGTAGAGGGAACTTGCCTTAAGGGAGAATCATGGGATCACCCATTCTAATAACAATGCCCAATACAATAGTTCAACACATGACTTCCTTTCTTTTTGGGTTCTTCAAATTTCAAGTTTGAGGTTACTCAAATTTGAATAACTTTAAATCAACATTTCTTGAACAGCTTTTACAAGACCATTTCAAATTAAAGCCCAATCTGAAGTCTGTTGACACAAAATAAGATTTTGGTAGTGTGCCAAAATGACTGCCAAACCCCAAATGATTTCAAAGCACAGTTTTAGTTTACATTTAGAATATCACTCTCCCTTGGAACCAAAGGTCCATTGTCTCTTGAGTGTCACCCCACCACTCACAGTCAATTGGCTCAAAGCATTATAAAGGTGCAATATTTTCTAGATCCATCTTCAACATTTTGAATGTTTAAAATGAAGAAACAGAGTGACAATTTCGCTCACTGAATTGACCTTGTTTCTGCATTCAAACTGGTACCAGAATGCTTGGGCAAATTAAAGAATACAGGCTAAGTTGGTCCAATTATGCAGGATTGATATGGTGTTCTGTTGTCCTGTCCAAATGAGCTGCTTACACACTGATCATGCTCAGCCTTTTACATTTAGCTTGTTTGTCCTTGAACACTAGAGGAGCTTTGGATAAAAAAGGCTTCTAAATGAAAAGGCATGTGTGCTAAAAAAATTGATTTGTAGAACCCTGCACATACCCAACAAACCTGAACTAGACTATGTGGAAGCGGGAACCTTCATAAATGTGACATATGACTCCCAAAGTTTGACAAAGCATTGAACTTCAGATACTTCACTTATCACGTTACCAGACAGAGGTTGTCTAGGATACAAAGAGTAGGAAGGGTAAATGAGACATCTTTCTAAAGCTGGACTATACCCTCTGTGTGATGTGCAGGGATTTCTAGAGAGGAGGCATTATCTCTAGCTTCCAATATCAGAATGTAGACATTCCTGTCAACTGAACACTCTTCTACTAACCAAAGTTCTCATGTCTAGTCCAAAATGTTGATAATGTAAGTACCAAAATTGTTTCCAGCATATTAGGGTTCATAGGACACTACCAGTTACATTGATTTCAAAAGCCAGATACAAATATGATAGATTTCCAAAAAATAACTCTCAAGAGAATCAAGAAATCTCCATACTCAGGATGAAGGAAGCCACAACAAGGTTAAAACTTTGCCTTGAAGTCAAAGAAGGACCTCAAAATAAGGACTATCAGAACTGGGAAGGAGGAGCAACACATGAGGGAAGAACTAGAGCAAAGAGACAATAAAAACAAGAAGTCTTAACAAAAGTGACAGTCTCACTTGTTCAGGGACCATTGACAATAATATGTATGATAGTGACTTATCTATCACAACATTTATTTATCACAAACTTCCCCACTGCCTTCATCAGCTCCTTACAGTGCATATAGGCCAGTGTAACCACTAACCTGTGTACTGAGTTTCTGTCACAAGTCCAGAAACAACAGGAAGACTCAGCCGTGGTACTGGCTTAGCAACTAGCAACATAACAACATAGATAGAAGGGGCAAAAAACATAGAGAAAAGAATGAGGGAAAAAACAAAAAAGCATGCACAATAAGAAGGAAAAACATTAGAATAACAGACACAGGAGAAAATAAACGAGGACCAATTGGGCTTTAAAAAGCTCCCCACCTTACAATGCTCTATACCAAATCAATCAGAAGACTCCAAATGCTGAAATTCCAAAAAGAAATCTCTTTATTGAGCAAACCTCTAGTCCTCTATAACAAAATCTTTAGAGGGTATCCTTTAGTCTTCAGAAAGACAATAAGACTGACCATCAAAATAAAGAAAAATTTAGAATTACAAAGCCTCAAGAAACTGTAAAGCTGACTATTGATAATGCCTGACTTAGCAGTAATAGAGATATTGGAATGAATAGGAGGCACACATATCATGTCAATTACCTGCGTACTCCAGTTGAGAATGTTTATCAACAAGATCACAGGATTTATCTTAACGACTTTGCTTGACTGCTAGATCCAATCAGTTACAAAAGAAGCCATTAGAAGTACAATTTAACTCACAAGACATTATTGCAGATATGCTGCTGCCAATGATTCATAACAAAGCACGCAGTTTCAACAATTGCACTCACTGTTCCAAATGCAAACTTCAAGAGTTGCTAGATAATCTTCAGGCCACTGCTTGAAAGGATTAAACCAAACATGACCTGAACCTGCCTGTACTTCCTCAATCCCAAATAACAAGATGTAAATGAGATTGAGATGAGAACATCATATTCAATACCAGATCAACCCTTTTCTCCAAGATCATACAAAAATTAATGACCCATCACAGCAGTAATCCAAACTTCACAGAGCTTAAAAGTCACCAAAGGTACAAAAACTGTGTGAGATCACACAGAAATAAATTCTCTATTAGCCTGTGTACAACATGGACAGATATCATATATCTGTGCAGAGAGCACTGTATGCTGCACAGAACTTAATAACAAAGAGTTTGACCAGCACATATAAGCAGAGCATCCTCATAATCCCTAACAATACATTTGTCATTCCTATCACCAAGCTCTTTCTAGCTCATGAGAAAAGGCTTACTACCTACTAGCTATCAAAAAACTCTTTATTATGTACAAGACATAGCTTATGTAACTTCCTATGTATGCAGTTCTTCTAGACCACAGCAAAATTACAAAATTGTACCTTTACAATAAGAAGCTCATTACATAGATTTTTTTCCTCTTTTCTGGGCATTATATTGTAACCACTAAACATTCAATCAACAAGCAAAGAAGAAACAGAAGAAATAAGTCTACAATAAGGCCAGTGCTTCTGTCCCAACTATTTTCCAAATCAAATGTTCAAATGCATTGAACTTTATCTCTCAGACAACCATACTGACCTGCAGCAAGGTCAGAAGAAAACATCCATAGAGTCTCTCTTCACTCTTGGAAAACCATACTGAACTGAGAGCAGCCAAGACAGGTTCCTGACAGTCTTTCAGATTGCGGCAAGATCCCTCTTCTCAAATGTCACATGCGAAAAGACCTGAAGGTGGCTATTGCAAAGCCAATCCAGCAAGAAAACTTATAATGATAATCCCTTGCCAGAAAGCTCAAGGGAACTGCAGAACTGTTGATGGATTGTGTGCCATACAGGTTCCCAGTTGAGAATTCTTTCTGTTAATCAACAGAGCACCGTGACCTACTGGACACCACCAAAAGCCATGGTCCTCTGATGCAGGCAAAGATGGATCTCTCTCTTCAATGCCAGTAGCTGCAAGGTTTGGCAAATCCAGCAAGTTTGGCCTGTGCAACTCCATAAACTGTGACTTCAGACCACTTTGATCTGATATGTTCTGCAAAGGATCTTTGTCAGAATCCCCCTCCAGATAATTAGGTCTGACGGGATCTGTGTTGTGAGCAGCACCAGTGAAATCCATTGTGCTGGTTATGCCACTTGGCTGCTGGTCGGATGGCATTTCCACATCTGGTGTAACAATGTGAAATCCTGCTGTTTGTTCATCAAAATTCCACCCTGGGAAAACCAGCTTAGCTGCAAAATTTCCACAGTGAGCTGCCTCAAGGTGGTTGTTCAACACAGCCTCTTCAGCTGGTGAACTTATAGAAACTTCACCAGGCACCGAAAGGTCCAAATGCTCCTCACCTTGAAAGTCTTCTCCAAGCTCCAATGGTTCAGGCTGGTGGGAGAGAGGTTTGACCTGATCAGTGCTGCTGAGTAAGGGTTTTGAGGAAACCAAGTCTAAGGGTGCTCTGTGAGGAAGCGCCTTGGTGCCGTTATGAGCAGGAGTCCTGAGTGGCACTCTCGACCGATGCATCTTGTCAACAGCTACTGAATCCGGAATTGAGATTCTTGCAGGAGTGCTATTCTTCATCACATTGAATTCAGCAGCCCTTTCCTTCACCAGCTTGCTGAAATGGGTATGCACAAGAACCAACTCATTCCCAACTCGTATCTTTTTTTTGCAAAGGGGATCAAGGTCCTTGAAAGAGATGCTCAGGGGGCTCCGGGATGCAAAAAAAGCGTGAGAGTCAGGAAAGTGGTACCGCAACTTCTTACAACCTGTGTAGAATTTAAGTGCATCTTTGGCTCGCAGTGCCATTTCCATTGTGGTATAAGTGCCGCCCCAGAGCTTCTTCTTGAAATTGGGCAGCCGAACCTCAACAGTGTGTTTCTGGGAATCTGATCGACACCTAACACCGTTGATACGAGCTCTGGGATCTGCTTGAGATCGACGTGAGACTCTGCAAGCCGTCTCTGAAGAACCCTCAGGACCAAAACCAAAACCAGATGCTCGACAGGCTGACTGTCGGGAGCGATTCTTGCCGATGGCGGATCCAGTGCTGCCGGGAGCATCGACGCTCTTCTCGCTAAAACTGTTGCCCGCGTCCTTCTTCTCGAAAATCCGGACACCTCGTGGGCTCTCGACGGATGTGTCTTCTTCATCAGAGGAGGACGAGAGAATGCAGAGTCTGTCGATGGGGGAAGATGTCGACTTGCCGCTACCGGAGAAGTACGTCTTCTTGGAAATCTTCGAAATCTCTCGCGCACATGGCGACTCGGAATCCGTCGACTTCTCCGGCATACTTGTATAGCTGTTGAAACCCTAGTAGCCCTAGTACTTTAGCCAAACTTTCCTCCAGCCAAAAAGGATGAGAGATAGACACAGTTTGCACCAGGCGGCAACGAAGAGAGAGAAAAGACTGCTAAGCGCTTGTGCCTCCTTCACTGGCTATGAGTCCACAATGGAATGGAATCCGCTGAAGATCGTGCTGGAGAGAGAGCGAGAAGAAGACAAAACCTCGGATGGGTGATGTCGACTCTTCCCCCCTCAGCATGATAGATTCTAAAGCTTTCTGACGCTTCTTTCAACCAGAAAAGACAAGCAGATCTTCCCCCTCCCCTCCGGGACGTAAATGGAACACAAAAGATAAACAGAATGGAGCAAAAGCAACAAATCCTAACTGCACACTTAAGGCTTTTCTTTCATCAACTTTGGTCTCTGTCCCGTACCCCTCGAGAATAACTCTGACAAAAAATTCAAATCATATATTGCCCTCTCCTCCTCTCAAACTTTTCAAACAAAGAATAGCGTTTGTTTGCACTACTTATTAAGGCTGCTGAAACTTCTTAACCTAAATAATGCCTCCGAGAGAACCCCTCTTCTGAGTTCACAAGTCCTCTGACTATCTCTCTCTCTCGCCCCCTTCACAACCGCAGCTTCTCGGTACCTACTTCTCCCTGTGCTGTGGTCGAAACCCCTATCCCTCTCTTGCTCGTGACCTCACAACAAATCAATTTCTCGATTTGTGCTGAGAGGATGCAAAAGAGAGATGCAGAAGGCTGTACCAGATGTGACGACGACACTACGATCCGAGCGAATAAATAGCGGTGGTGAGCGAGCACTAAACCCTAATGCTGCGACCTTAACGCGTTTTGGCATAAGGGCCAGCATGCCCAGGGGCCGGCTCTAAAAATCTTTCTATACCCAGTTTGCGGTGGCTGGTAAAAGGTACAGCAACTGTGTGCATCTGGAGAAAATAGTGTACTAAATACAATGTGACTGCTGATTAGTGTTTGTGATTGACTCATCATAATGATTGGTCCAGGTGGTTTGCTGTTAGTAGTCCTCCACCTATTTGCTGTCCCAGTTTCATTTTATGGGTGCAGTTTTTAAAATTAAAAAATAGATAACTAAACTTGGATGTAAATTAATTTTTAGCAGGGTTACGTACGGAGCAACGTGGAAATGCTCTTATACAGTTACACAGATGGCTCGCCGTGGCGATGTGATCTCCCCTTGATTAAACCAGCACCTGCACTGGTTTTTTCACCTTCTTGAGTAAGGACATCTTTCCATTAGGCTGCCTGATTCTGTGATCACAGCAGCTTTCCATTCAGTTTTTTCAATTAGTTGCTGTTCATAGCACTATTGGTAAAGCATTGACCAATTGCACAAGTCATGAGAGTTGTAAATCAAATTGTGCCTCACCATGCACTACATCTGTACATTTTTCTCATACTTGCTAACATCATTAATTACAATTTTTAATGCACTTGCAGCTCTCCAATGGAGAGTGACTGTCTTTGTGAAAAAAAAAACAAAGTGTGTAATGTCTGTGGCTTCCCATCAGGCTCTTGTGATCACATCTACAGAGATCATAGCATTGTGTAACTATGACCAGAGCAGCCTTATGGACAGAGACCTGAAGGCCTTCCAGAGTTAATAATTAACTTGAAAATGTCAAATTTAGACTCTGAGATCCTATTTAGTCTAGGAATGGAATATCTATAATGTTTAGAAACAACCCCACAAATTTTGGGTTTTTACTATGGTACCAGTATTGGTTCACCCTGGTCATCTAGTATTTCTATTAGGTATTCTAATGTTTGGAATATGTTTTAAAGGAAAACAAAAAAATTAAGCAACTCTTCAGGATAGGAAATATCCCATGAAGTTTGGGAAATTTTTTTTAGGTCAGTAGTGTTAGGCAAAGGAAATGTTCCAGGAAATTTCTCACTCACTTAATGCATTGCTGCATTTTTTTCCTTTGTATTTTCAGGGTTGCTCAAAAACTTTTCATAGCGGTGGTGTCGCAGTAACTTCCCTGGGCCGTCAGGTACCCGACAATCTGGTGAGTACTCACTAGGCTGTTTTGGATTTGATATTTCTTTTTTTGGATTTAAATCTTTTTTAATATTTTTTCAATTTCTTTAATCAATATTAATTTATTTAATTTTTAACCTTTGTGTTCTATTCAATTCATTTAATTAATTAAATTTTCTATTATTTATTTTATTTTTCTTTTACAATTACTTTTTCCAAAAAAAAATTTTGAGGCTTTAAAAATGCTTTTCAAAGGCAACAAATCTACAAGGAAAAACACAAAGAAAAAAAATATTTTATTTTTCAAAGTGAAAAAATTACAAAATCAAGTTCACAAAGCCAAATTTCACAATTTGCACTCACTATGAGAAAATTATATGCACAAAAAAAGAATTCATAAGAAAGAAGGTTGTGGATCTATTGTTGTAATCATATGCACAAAGGAAAGGATTCACAAGAGGAAAGCCTGTGAATCAGTTCGTTTAGTGTTCACTTGTCTCGTTTTCATTCACCCAATCTCAAATCCCATCAATGCTTATGAAAACAAATCAAACCTAAAAGTAACAACTCCAACATTCATTTGTTTGGATTCCACTCTCCCAATCCCAAATCCCTTAAAATTTATGAAAACAATTCAAACCCAAAACTCCTATAAAACTTCCCAATGTCTCCTTCGTGATTAACAAACATCATAAACAATGGAAAAACCCAACACCATGGTAACCCGAACTCCCACAACCCAAGATAAGACCTTGGGCATTCTCATAGAATCCAAAACATTCACCTAATTTTTAATTTTTCTCAATAATCCTTTATTATGCATGTGTTACAAGCAAGGAATCCCAATAATCAAATGAAATTTGTCAAAAATATGAAGCATCTATAATAAAGCAAAATCTTATATCCTCCATTTGGTATTCCTAAGGTGGGCAAAGACTTAGGATCAACTACATACATACTGTTAATAGGGCAATTTTGTAAATGACTAAAAAAATGGCCAAAGGCAGTATTAACATTGATTATTACAATAAGGCAACACAAATAATTGCATTCAAACAATCCTTGTACATGGACAACTCTTTTTCATGGTGTTCCAAAATGAATTTTCAAAATTTATGATAGATCCAAATCTACAAATGTTAAATTCTACAATGTGCACCACATTTTTTTTGCCAATCCATAGAACCAACACTAACACAAAAAGTAATTGTCTTTTTTTAATCTACAAAAACAACAATAACATTATAGCTAAAAGAAGGAACCCTAATAAGGATGTCAACAAAAAAACCTCTAGATGCAACAGTAATGAAAGAATCATGAACCCAAGGTATAATAGAAACTTTTGTTGCACTGTTAGACATAACGTTAGAAACACCAACTCTAGTATCAAAATGGTTTTCTCCAACAAACTCATTACAAACTACAAACAAAATCAAAAAATGTATAAAAAAAAAACACAAAAAAAATTACAAACATAATAAAACAAATCATTTACCTCTTACTTGACCTACCTTACTTTTCTCATAGGTAGCCTTCTCCTTATTAAAAGCCTCCTCAAAACACAATAATCTACAAATTTGAACCCACCATAAATAATTTGTTGCATTATTGTATCACATAAGTGTTTGTCAATCTGATTATACCTACAAGAACAACAAATTAACCACTTTAAAATATATATATAGAATTTTTAAGAAAAAAAAATCAAAACTTTTAAAAAATAAATAAATTTTAAAAACATACTTACCATATGAAATAGGGTTTGTGTGGCTTATTACCTCCAAACCATACTCCCAAGGTATAAACACCTCCCCCATCCATGTAATTCCAACACCTCATCCTATCATATTCAACAACATTTTTTTGAGTAAATTAAGGAAATCAATAATTAACTTGTCCATAATGAGATGAAGATTATTATGACCAATAACATTAGTCACAAACCATACTTCATTAGAAGCCTTCCATTTAGGCTTAAGATGTAAAAATAGTGGGTGTGGATTTGATTTTTCAATAGGCCACATAAATAGACATCAATGAACAAGCTCCTTAAAAATTTCAATCACATAAAAAATCGAGCAATTAATTGAAAACTGATGTTAATCTATAAAACATTAGGTTATGCCCTTGCTCCAATTTTTGGAAATGCCTTAATTAAACTTTTAAAAACACCAATAGATAAAAACAATAAACTAAATTCATCAAAATCCACAACATAGAATTTAAAACACCCCTTTATGAAAAAACTTCATGTGCAAAAGTATCTAAATTTCAAGTTTAGGCTAGATGGGGAAGTAGGTTAAAACATTACTTGTGCCAACATTTTGCACTCCTTTTCGACAAACAATACATTTGATTTTTTGATAATTTTGTCAAGACTTTTGATGTTGAGGATTACAAAGATGCCTTATTAATAACAACTTTCACACGATGGAACCTTGCATTTGTGGAAATATTAAATTGAATAACATGTGTTTTATTTGATTCCACAATACATTGTTGTTGCCTTTACCTTATCAACTATTCACAATACAAATTTAATGTGTGATGAATTAATAATGAAAATCATGAAAAGTTTGTTTCTTCATAGGTTCGTACATTTTACACATGAATTTCATGCACTAAAAGTATGTCTAACACTCAAATAAATGTGTTGATGAATGAAGGATAAATCTATGAATGTTACACAAATTTCACATCTTTTTATAAATCCTTGTATCAAATGTGTTTCCAATGCATGATATTAGTGTGTGAAACATACAAATCATGAATGAACAAATTTTGCATGATTTCCTTACTAAATCGTGAAATGTTAAGTTTGTAATGCAATACCCCTATAAGAAACTAAATACTACAAAAATAAAAGATAATCAAAATGCAAACAACAAAACTCTTACAAAACAATAAATAATAATTGAAAAGCCAAAAAACACAAAGGAAAAAAACTAGGTTTAAGGTTTCAAATTCAGGTCCCAAATCATAATATCTACAACATAGAAGGTAGCAACAAACTTTGTGTAACTTGGAAAACTTGAAAACAATTAATGAACCAAAAAAAACCTATAATGTATAAATAAAATAATTATATTATTATTATTATTATTTAAAAATTTTAAAACATAAATATTAACAAAAATTATTACAATAAATAGGTAATTCTAAATAGTAGATACAATATTATTTTGAGCTTAAATTATTTTTTATATAACAGGTACATCAATTTCTTTAATTATATTGATAATATTATTTTTTAATAAAATTTATAATTCTAAATTTTAAATTATGAATACCAAGTTAGATTATAAATAATATAAATAAGATGTAATTAATGTAATTAATATATAATTAATGTAATTATTTATTTTTCACTTATTAAGACAATTAATTTTTATTATGAAAAATATCAAATATTAGTGTAATATTTTATGTTATAATAACATTTTTTAAAAAAGAAATTTTGTTAGGAAATTGATTTGGTTAGGTATAATATAAGTTATTTAAATTAAATTGATTTAATGACAATAAAATTATTTTGTTAAATTTACATATATACTAAGTTTTTTTTAATGAATAATTTAATTTAATATTATATCATCATGGAATTAAAGTAAGTACATTAATTATTTTTAATCCACTTAAATTGCTTGAAATGTTTTTTTTTTTAAATGAACTTAAAATTATAAGTTACAAGTTATGACTAATAGATTTTTAATATAAATTATGGAATTTTTATAATGAATTTATTGATAATATGTTTATAGTTATTTTAAAATAATTAATTTTTACCACAAAAAATACTAATAATTCGTCTAATAATTTTTGTTATAATAATGGTTTTATAATATAATTTTATAATATTTTTATAGTGTTATTAAAATGAATATGAATATTTCTTCAAGTAGTTAAAAGTAAAAATGAAAATTATGAATGATATCTTTGGTTATAAATCATATGTTTACTAAATTTTAATGCACACAATTATTATAATTATAATTATTTTTACATTAATTATGACAAATAATTTTGTAATAACTTTTTAACAAAATCTATGACTAAATAATAATATTTTTAAAAAATGCAACCATTAAATTTTCCATCTTAGATAAGTCACCATGTGACTGAACATGCACATTAATTTGTGTCATGAATTATTTTATGAATCATGATATTTGAGCTATGCACATAAATTATTATATCAAGTTACATTTTTAATCTTATTAAATTACATTTCCATTATACATTGGTATCCATAAGATATTTTATGGGTGTCACAAGAAAAAAATAGAAATTCAACGGTCTTTACAACTTGGGTTTTACCCTACACAAAATTTGTTTGTTTATTAACCACCCACATAACCACCATTTTTTAAAACCCACCATTGCATGTTTTTAAAAAAAAAATGATGGCTACCTATCACATAAAACAACTAGCACCTACATTGGTACCATGGTAAAACGCAAAGCCAATGTCATGTGGGTACCTAGGTTAGTTGATTATTCAAGGCAATTCCAGTTATGGGTACCCAAAGCCTAATTGGAACTGAATGTTAACTACCCAAGAACTAGAACTAAAGTTGGGTTAAATTTCAAAATCAAGTTGAAAACCAACCTCCAATTCCAAGGTTTCAGAAAAAGTGGACCAACCTTGGGTCTAATTCTTAAATACCTTACCCTAAGGTTAGTTTCATCCTTAAATAATCCTCATTATAATGAAATGAATTTTTGTGAAATATGAAATTGATATGTTGAAAATCATCATAATTATCATAGTAGGTCCTCAAGGGGACATTTAATGTAAAGTTTGGGATCTATGTACATCAAAAGATCATTTGGGGGGGGGGGTATTAAAAAATTCCAACCAATTTTTTTATCACCCTATTATTATTTAATTTTCTAATATATACATATTAAAACCACCTTATTTTAATTATAATCCATTATTTTAGATCATTACATACTTTATATTATAATTAATTTGATTATTTGAATAAAATATATCTTTTTAAAAAACTAATTAACTTATAATTTTTACCCAACAACCAATATATTGCACCCTATATTTTTTACTTTTTTTATTAGTGTCCCCCCTAGGCATAGGTCACAAATAATATTCATTATAAAAACCAATGGCTAAAACCATCACACAAAAGACAAAAAGGAAGGTCAAAAGACGAACATCCCACAAGAACCAAAGAAAGGAGAAAGCTAGTCCCTTTTGTGGTAGGAAGTTATCTCGCCCACAACCCTTCTAATGTCACCTACATGCAAATCGTGAAATTTAATAGTAATAGGAGGTATACAATAAACATCCCCCACCAACACAATCTTCCTTTCTATATCAGAAGCTAAAACACATTGAAAAACAATGTTAACACATTGCTTTAAAAATTGAATGCAAAAAAACAACGATAAATGACCTTTCAATTTTCTATCGTGGAAAAAATGAACACATTCCCTAATGAAACAATCCATATCATGTTTGGGTGCATTGTGCACTTCCATGGGCATCGAAATGAAATGATGCCCCTCATGAAACCTTTTATTCTTGTGGATTTTAACAATGGTGTTAAATTTCACAACTACACTTATTGGTCGACTAATGACATTCATAGTCATCATCTCCCATGTTGAATCAATAACCATCACAACAAAAACCTAATTCTCACAAGTAATGTAAACATCAACTTGTAATAAAACTCTTGACATAAGGACATACCACCGCACTCTCCATACAACGTGCCCATTCTCTTGAACAAGAGCATACATGACATCTGTGTGACTATTTGTTGACCTTTAAAATTATTATCATGGGTTACACTTTGAATAATTTCACTTATTCATGTGACAATATCATAATAAATCATGGAAAATTCAATAATTTCAAATTGTAAAAATTAATTAATTTTTTGAAAAAAAAATATTCAATTTTGGAAACTGACCTTAGGTTATGGTAGTGTTAAAATTGACATTATACTAGTTTTTTTTTTTTAATCTGATTTTAGTTCTATTCCATGTTTAAGGTTTGGGGGGGTGCAAATATGTGACCAATTTTGGGTGTGACAGATCTTGAGGGTGTATTGAAGGCAAATTTGATACCGATTTCTAAATGTGATAGATTTTGAAGAATGGTTAAATGAACAAATTTGATGTTGATTTTGAGCATAACATATTTTGGGGATGTTTTTTGAAACAAATTTGAAACTGATTTTGGGTGGGGCAGGTTTGAGGGACATTTTGAGAATAGGTTTGGGGCTAATTTTGGGAGGCCAGATTTGAGTTGAATTCAATTCAATGCTGACAAGTTAAAAAAAAACAATAGTCTTGCCAACCTTCCCAACAAGGCTTTTCACTTACTAGTGAGTTTGAACTTTTAATCTTGTGGTCTTGCTTAGTGTGGTAAAACCTAATAGGGAGGTTACTCAGAACCTACCCTAGAATCAAGAATTGGCTTGATTTGAAAATTAATAAAAATTTGAGAATTGACCCTCACATTAAAAAACCCGATCTAGAACCAAATCCCAATTTTATGCTTTTAAAAAATTTAATTGAAATTGAAATCAAAATTGACCTCATAAACTTTTCTAGAATAGAAATAGAAAGGTCCTCATAAAACCCTAAGAATTACACAATACCAATAGAAACCTCAAAGTTCTAGTTTTTTGGGTCCTTTTTAAACATTATAAATATCTCATACATCAAGGTTTTGATCTTGAGAATCCAAATTTAACATTTCAGATTATTAAATTAAGAGGCCTACTTTAGAAGGTGAAGGTATTGGTGTAAATGAGAAGATCATGTTCATTACAACTTGTTTCTCTAGTTGTAATCTGGTTATATTGAACTTTTATAGTTGTAATTTAATTGTATCAAATATTTTTTAATTATAATTTAATTGCATCGAATACTTTTTAATTGCATTGGACAAATTGCAATGAACATAATTTTCTCATAATGAGATGTTTATTCACTCTAGCCCACCTTGACTAGTGGGGGTGAAAAACTAAGGAAATTTTGTATCACCCTTGCATATGCGCTCATGGACATGTGTTAGCCCCTTATGAAAATGTTGAAATGAAGTATCATGTTTGTGCAAAAGTATAGGATGATTTAGCCAGATCTGGCTACACACTAGATATGAAAGTTTATAAAAGAAAAAAAGGAGAATCCTTCAATATTCTTGGCTACCTATTCGAACTTATCCTAAAATTTGGTGATTTGAAAGAAAAACTCTTTGAAATCTGGCAAATTTTGGTCTTTTTTTTTTCATGAAAAATCCTTGGTATAGGTCAAAATCATATTTTTCAGGTCGAAATGTGGCGAAATTTCACTCCAGAAAAAGGAAAAAACTGAGACACAGTCAAGGTTTCTGATTTCAAATTGAGGGGACAATTTGAGGCCCCACTTAAAAAGGTAAAGGAACTCGTGTAGCTGCTGGTTCACCGTAGTTGTGTGGGAGCTACTATGTACACACTCTGGTGTCCAAAGAAGGTGGACAATTTGGTTCTTTAGGGAAACTTGTTCCTGATGATCACTAGGTATATATTTGAAAAGGGCTTCCCATTGGGAACTCCACAATTTAGGGGTTTTTCGTGGCTAAATTCGTCCAGTTGGTTTGGAAATGATTAAACATATGTGTGTTTTCTCAGGTTTTAAAAAAAATCGCCAGATTTCAATATTGGGTTCTATTATATAGCCAAAAAAATGTGAAATGCTTCAAATGATTTGCTTTCATATCTTGTATATAGCCAAATTTGGCTAAAGTGTCTTATGGATGATGGCCACTTCAGCAGCTACATCACAAAAATGAAAAAGGAAAAAAACTGGGGTAGGTAGCAACATTCCATGAGTGTATGCCTTCCAACAAGTTGTAAACTAAGACATGTTTTGTGAACACCATCCAATCAAATACATGTGTATTCCAATATTTTTTATAAAAAAACAAGCCAAAATTTTGACCCTACCACTGAGAGGAAGGCGCCGCATTGCTTCGAATGAGAAGCAACGCGGCGCCTTGCTTCTCAGTAATACGGCACCCTTGCTGAATCAGCAATTTTGAAGGGGGTCTATTTTTAGGCCAAATAAAATATTTGTCCTTTTTAGCTTTTGAAAATGAACTATGTTGGAAGTCGCTCTTAAGAATGTGTAATGACGCCATGCTTACTTAGTGATCTGCCATGTTGTAAGGTTGAGATGTAGGCGTACATGTTTCTAGCCTCAAAAGTCACACAAAAAACCCACTGAATCCCTAAGATTACTATAGAAAAATCATATCATAAAATAAAACAAAATAAAAAAATCAATTTCACAAGATGGTTGCAGAATGTTGAGGGATAGTGGTTGCAAAATTTCTTAGCAATTGGTGAAATATTTTTAGGCTAGGTTTTGTATGCATCTATACAGGTGCCTGTCTGTCAAAGGAATAAAATCTGAAGAGTATCCTGGTGTGAACACAAGTCTTCGACTAGACTGACAGGTGTCTCTGAATATCAACACATTCATCCAAGTCAGACTGATGAGTGTCAGTAAACGTCACAGTACATACCATGCAAACAAACATCCAACCGCCTTAACTGGATGAAACCAAAACACCTACGTTGCACCCACCAAGGTGAGTGACTCGGAAATGGAGGGTGTTTTGGTTTAACTCATGGCTTTTCCATTTTGGTGAGAGTTAAATTGTTTCTCACTTTGTACAGTAATGACTTTTTCTCTGCAAAAAATGAATTTTTCTCGTTGGCTAACTACAATGATTGGCCCAGATGGGTGAGAGTTGAATAGTCTCTCACTTTGTACAGTCCCTCTTTTCGGGTTCGCGGGTGAAGATTGGAGAAATAGACCGGCAGCTGCCGTTGGGCATGCTCCCTGACTAGTTTTTTTACCAGTCTATCACCAAGGGTTCAGAGTTCATTGCTCACGTTTGCTGCAGTATTAAAAAAAACTTTAAAAGGCCAAATGACCTTTTGGTGCCTGCCCCCAAGCCTGATCCAAATTTTATAATGGTGTCTTGCCTTCATGGCAGAGTCCTGCAATGGGTACCCATACCCATG
>Ga0116231_10005327_pt1 | contig 25386 bp, 19 predicted proteins | sample S1TSphgellanicum_2_FD_89695 | JGI IMG/M metagenome (GOLD analysis project Ga0116231, IMG submission 89695) | Host-associated microbial communities from peat moss isolated from Minnesota, USA - S1T2_Fd - Sphagnum magellanicum MG | ecosystem: Host-associated > Plants > Peat moss > Unclassified... | reverse complement strand
GGTCGCGGCGCCCTCGATGCCGCGGCGACGGCGGGCAAGCCGGCGGGCGCGCGCCCGGGCCGGCAATGGCAATGGCAGCCGGATGCGGCGCTGCCGGCGCCCGAAGACATCTGGTCGAGCCTCATCGCCGACTACCCCGAGTACGCCACGATCACCGCACAGGTCGGCGCCGCCGGCCTGCACCTGGCCGAGCGCCTGCGCGGCACGGCGGCCGCGGGACGGCGCGGACTCGCCGGGCCGGGCGCGGGCGCCACCGCCTGGATGGACGGCTGCACGCAGGCCGAGGCGGCCGCGGTCACCGGCGCGCTGGGCGCGGTGCTGGAGGCGGCCGTGGATGCGCAGCCGGTGCACGGCCGCCTGCGCGTGCTGCGCTACCTGAGCGCGGCGCCGCGCCACGGCCTGGAGGCCGAGCTGGCGGCGCTCGATTGCGACCGCTGCGAGGTGATCCTGGGCGCGCCCGCGCAGCAGGTGCTCGACGACGTGCATGGTCGCTCGCCGCTGGCCGCCGAGCTGGCCAGCCGGGTGCTGGACCTGGATCGGGGCCCGGATCGCGCCAGTGACAACGACGACGACAACGACGATGCGGCGGCCGGCGCGGGCTTCGATCTCATCATCGCCGGCGAGGGACTGGCCGATGCGCCCGATACCGGCCTGCGCCTTGGCCAGTTGCGGCGCCTGCTGCGCACCGACGGCGCGCTGGTGGTGCTGGAGCAGTACCCGGCACGCGCGCTGGACCTCATCTTCGGCACGGATCCGAACTGGTGGCGCACGTACGCCGACGATGCCAGCGCCTCGCGGCAGATCGATGGCGCCGCGCCGGCGTCCGTGGGCGCGGACGCCGGCGCCGGGCCCAGCGTGCGCACGCGCCTGCGCGGGCCCGGATCCTGGACGCAGGAGCTGGCCCAGGCGGGTTTCCTGGACATCCACGTCGTGGCCGACGTCCCGGACGCGCCCAGCGGTCCCTACCTGTTGCTGGCGCGCGCCGGCAAGAGCGAAGCGCGCGCCACCGCGGCCGCGCTGCCGGCCAAGACCTGGCTGGTGCTGCAGGATCCGGCCGGGTACTCGGCCGACCTGGGCGCTGCGCTGACCGCCGAGCTGCGGCTGCGCGGCCAGTCGGTGGTGGTGGCGATCGCCGGCAAGCCCTACGTGCGCCATGCAGCGACCGGCAATGAAGAGCGATTCATGCTGGACCCGGCCTCGGCCACGCACTGGGACCGGCTGATCGCCGACCTGCGCAGCGCGGGCCGCGAACCGCAGGGCTGGGTGCACCTGGCCGGCCTCAAGCCGGCAGCACCGGCCCGCTCCGGCTCCGGCAACGGCAAGGCGGCACGCGCGGCAGGCTCGGCCGCCGCCGCGGCCGGCGCGCTTGCCAACGCGGCAGGCAGCGCCACGGCCAGCGTGCCCGGCGGCGCGGCGGCCAAGGCAGCGCTGGCCGCCGTTCTCGATGCCGCGGCGCCGGCGGCACGCGTAGCGGCGCTGGAGGCGCGCGCCGGCGTGTTGATGGCCTGGCTGCAGGCCTGCAGCCGCAACGGGCTGCGTCCCGACGGCTGGGTGGTCGGCGCGCAGGCGGGGCTGGCGCTGCTGCCGGCCGGCGCGCTGGGACCGGACGCGCCCGACGGCGGTGTGCTTGCGGATTCGCGGCAGGATCCGCGGCGCGAGGCGGCCGCCGACCGGCTGCGCGACGCCGCGCTGTGGGGCCTGACGCGCGTGGCGATCCAGGAGTTCCCCGAGTTGCGGCTGCGCTGGGCCGACCTGGCCGAGCCGCAGCCGTTCGACGCCAACGCGGCGCGGCTGGCGGTGGAGATGATCGAGCCCGATGCCGAGGACGAGATCCTGCTCACGCGCGGCGGCCGCTACGTGCCGCGCATCGGCCCGCGCCGGGCCGGTGTACGCGCCGCTGTAAGTGCCGCTGTAAGCGCCTCCGCACGCTCCGCGGTAACGGATCCCGCCAGTGCAAGCGTCACCACGCCTGCCGCAGCGGCCACCGCTCCCGCCGCCGCCGCGGGCAACGTCGGGGGCGATGCGGCTCCGCCGGCCGGCGCGCCGATCCCGCGCTTCGTGCTCGACTTCGCGGTGCCCGGGCCGTTTCGCAACCTGGCCTGGCGCGCCGAGACCGAGCCGCCCGAGCTGGCCACCGGCGAGGTCGAGATCGAGGTGCGCGCCACCGGCCTCAATTTCCGTGACGTGATGTACGCGATGGGGCTGCTGCCCGACGAAGCCGTCGAGGCGGGCTTTTCCGGGCCGACGCTGGGCATGGAGGTGGCCGGCGTGGTCACGCGCGTGGCGCCGGATGTCAGCGCCTACCTGCCCGGCGACGAGGTCATGGCCTTCGCCGCCGCCGGCTTCACCAACCGCGTGCGCACCGCGGCGCTGGCGGTCACGCGCAAGCCGGCCGGCTGGACCTTCGCCGCCGCGGCCAGCGTGCCCACCGCGTTCTTCACGGCCTACTACGCGCTGGTGGAACTGGCGCGCATGCGCGAGGGCGAGCGCCTGCTCGTGCACGGCGCCGCCGGCGGCGTGGGCATCGCCGCGATCCAGCTGGCGCGCCAGCTCGGCGTCGAGGTCTTCGCCACCGCCGGCACGCCCGAGAAGCGCGACTTCGTGCGCCTGCTGGGCGCCGACCACGTGTTCGACTCGCGCGCCGCGGCCTTCGACGACCAGATCCTGCTCGCCACCGGCGGCACGGGCGTCGACGTGGTGCTCAACTCGCTGGCCGGCGACGCCATCCGCCGCAACCTGCGCCTGCTGCGCCCGTTCGGGCGCCTGCTCGAGCTGGGCAAGCGCGATTTCTACGAAAACTCGCGCGTCGGCCTGCGGCCCTTTCGCAACAACCTGTCGTACTTCGGCATCGATGCCGACCAGCTGCTGGGCCAGCGCCCGGAGGTCGCCGAGCGGGCGTTCGCCGAGCTGATGGGCATGTTCGCCGACGGCAGCCTGCGCCCGCTGCCGCACCAGTGCTTCTGCGCCACCGACGTGGCCGCGGCCTTTCGCCACATGCAGGCCTCGCGCCACATCGGCAAGATCGTCGTCACCATGCCGCCCGGCTTCGACCCGCTGGCGCGCACGCGCGCGCCCGAGGCGCCGGTGGCGCTGCACGCCGATGCCACCTATCTGGTCACCGGCGGCCTGTCGGGCTTTGGCCTGCGCACGGCCTGGTGGCTGGTGCAGCGCGGCGCGCGCCACCTGGCGCTGCTGAGCCGGCGCGGCGCCGCCGGTGCCGAGGCCCAGCAGGCGCTCGAGCAGCTGGCCGCCGCCGGCGTCACGGTGCAGGCGCTGGCCTGCGACGTGGCCGACGCGCAGGCGCTCGACGCGGCGCTGGCCGGCATACGCGCGCAGCTGCCGCCGCTGCGCGGCATCGTGCACGCGGCCATGGTGATCGAGGATGCGCTGATCCGCGACATGGAGCGCGACCAGCTGCACCGCGTGCTGGCGCCCAAGATCCTGGGCGCGCTCAACCTGCACGAGGCCACGCGCAGCGGCACGCTCGCCCGGGACCTGGACTTCTTCCTGCTCTACTCGTCGGCCACCACCTTCTTCGGCAACCCGGGCCAGGCGGCCTACGTGGCCGCCAACACGGCGCTGGAGGCACTGGCGTCCGAGCGCCGCGCGCTGGGCCTGCCGGCCAGCTGCATCGGCTGGGGCCCGATCGGCGATGCCGGCTACCTGGCGCGCAACGAGCGCGTGCGCGATGCGCTGGTCGCTCGCATCGGCGGGCGCGCGCTGCCGGCCGGCCAGGCGCTGGACGCGCTCGACCAGCTGCTCGGCGCCGGCAGCAACCTGGGCTGGCTCGAGCTCGACTGGTCCGTGCTGGGGCGCTTCCTGCCGGCCGCACGCGCGCCCAAGTTCTCCGAGCTCGCCCGCCTGGCCGACCGCGGGCTGCGCGCCGGCGCCAGCGACGACAGCGGCGCCGACCTGCGCCGGCGCCTGGAGGCGCTGGGCGGGGCCGAGCTCACCGCGGCGCTGGGCGAGATCGTGCGCGGCGAGATCGCCCAGATCCTGCGCATCGCGCCCGAGCGCATCGAGACCGGCGCCTCGCTGTTCGACATGGGCATGGACTCGCTGATGGCGGTGGAGCTGGCCACCTCGATCGAGGCGCGCCTGGGCATCCAGATATCGGCGCTGTCGCTCAGCGACGGGCCGACGGTCGAACGCGTGGTGGCGCGCATCCAGCGCCAGCTGCGCCCCGACGACGGCGCGCCCGACGAGGCCGGCGCCGCGGCCGGCAGCGGGGCCGCGGTGCCGGCCGGGACCGCGGCCGAACAGGCGATGTTCGAGCAGGTGCGCGCGGTGGCCGCGCGGCACGCCAGCGAGGTGAGCGATGACATGCTCAGCGATTTCGGCAGCCAGATCAGCAACGGCAGCGCCGTCCCGCTGTCGCTGATGCGCGGCGGCAGCGGAAGTGGCAGCGGCAACGGCAGCGGCGGTGGTGCTGGTGCGGATGGCAAGGCCGGCGCGGACGCCGGGGCGGAAGCCGGAGTGGACGCCGAGGCGGCCGCGCGGCGCGCCGGCCGGGCGGGCGGAACGCGGCCATGAGCGGGCCGCGCCGCGCGCTGCAGGGCCTGACCGCGCCGATCAAGGAGCGGCTGATCCAGGAGTCGCTGCAGCGGCGCCTGCGCAAGACCGAGCGCGAGCGCGCGCTGCCGGCGCCCGCCGCGCGCGCGCCCGGCACCGGGCTGATCACGCCGGGCGACCCCATCCCCGACAGCTGGTGCCGCTTCGACCTGCATCCGGACTACCAGCAGCTGCGCATCCTCAACGAGGGCGCGGCCAAGCTGGGCCTGGCCAATCCGTTCTTCCGCGCGCACGACGGCGTGGCCGGCGCCACCTCGCGCATCGGCGGCAAGGAGTTCGTCAATTTCTCCAGCTACAACTACCTTGGACTGGCCGGGCACCCGGCGGTCAACGCGGCGGCCAAGGCGGCGATCGACCACTACGGCACCTCGGCCTCGGCCAGCCGGCTGGTGTCGGGCGAGCGCCCGATCCACCGCGAGCTCGAGCGCGCGCTGGCCGAGGTCCACGGCGTGGAGGACTGCGTCACCTTCGTGAGCGGCCACGCCACCAACGTCACCACGATCGGCCACCTGTTCGGCCCCAAGGACCTCGTCGTGCACGACGCGCTGATCCACAACAGCGCGCTGCTCGGCATGCAGCTGTCGGGCGCGCGGCGCATGCCGTTCGCGCACAACGACTGGGAGGCGCTCGATCGCCTGCTGGCGCAGTGCCGGCTGCAGTACGAGCGCGTGCTCGTCATCGTCGAGGGCATCTACAGCATGGACGGGGATTTCCCCGACCTGCCCCGCTTCATCGAGATCAAGCGGCGCCATCGCGCGTTCCTCATGGTCGACGAGGCGCACTCGATGGGCGTGCTCGGGCGCGGCGGCCTGGGCATCCAGGAGCACTTCGGCCTGCGCGGCAGCGACGTCGACATCTGGATGGGCACGCTCTCCAAGGCCCTGGCCAGCTGCGGCGGCTACGTGGCCGGCGAGCGCGCGCTGGTCGAGCACCTCAAGTGTGCCGCGCCGGGCTTCGTCTACAGCGTCGGCATGCCGCCGCCCTCGGCCGCCGCGGCCCTGGCCGCGCTGCAGGTGCTGCGCGCCGAGCCCCGGCGCGCGCAGGCGCTGCGCCAGCGCGGGCGCCAGTTCCTCGACCTGGCGCGGGCCATGGGCATCGACACCGGCCTGAGCGCAGGCCTGTCGGTGATACCGGCGATCACGCACAGCTCGCTCAAAGCCGTGCGCCTGTCCGAGGCGCTGTTCCAGCGCGGCATCAACGTCCAGCCGATCGTCTACCCGGCCGTGCCCGAGCGCTCGGCGCGGCTGCGGTTCTTCATCAGCTGCGAGCACACGGAAGCGCAGATCCGGTCGACGGTCGAGGCGCTGGGGCAGGAATTGCAGCGCTTGTGAGCGGGCGGTTTTTGCCGCGGCTGCCACCCCCCGCCGAAGCCCCGCTGCGCACCGTCTTCTGCACCAGCGGCGGCGTGCACGGCGCGCTGGTGCTGCGGCGCCTGCTCGCATGCCCCGCGATCGAGCTCTGCGGCATCGTCCACTCCACGCGCGTGCTCGACGCGCGCTACGGCTTCGCGCGCGGCGCCATCGAGCAGATCCGGCGCAGCGGCCTGCGCTACGCGGTATACCTCTTTTGTGCGACCAGCCTGGCCGACGCACTCCGCCCACTCGCGGGCGCCCTGCCCGGCGGCGATGACGCGCTGGCGCGCGCGCGCCGCGTTCCGGCGCTGGCCACGCGCGACCTCAACGATGCGGCCGGCCTGGCCTTCCTGCGGGCGCGTGCGCCCGAGCTGCTGGTGAGCGCCTTCTTCAACCAGCGCCTGCATGCGCCGGCGCTGGGCGTGGCGCGACTGGGCAGCGTCAACATCCATCCCTCGCTGCTGCCCGATCTCAAGGGCGTGGACCCGGGCTTCCAGGCCCGCCTGCTGGGCCAGCCGCTGGGCGTGACCGTGCACCGCATGACACCCGAGCTCGACACCGGCCGCATCCTCGTGCGCCAGGCGGTGGCCGTGCCCGCGCAGGCCAGCGTGCTCGCCGCCACCGCCCTGCTTTTCGACGCCGGAGCGCAGGCCTTGGTCGGTGCGCTGGCGCACATACGCCGCGGGGACGCGGGAGACGAGCAGCAGGGGCCCGGCAGCTACCAGAGCTGGCCGACGCCCGCGCAGGTGCGCGCGCTGCGCGCCCGCGGCGGCGCGCTGCTGCGCCCGGCCGACCTGGCGCTGCTGGCCGGGCGCCGGTAGACGATCGCATCGCGCGGCGGCGGATGCAAACGGCGCCTGAAACAAATGGCCCCTGCGCGGAGAGGTAGAATCGGCGCAAATTCATCATAAAGATAGGGGGGCGTTGCGTGATACGCAGTGGCAACATCCCGTCTCCCGTGGGGTCGTCATCGAACCCTGCCGATGATTTCCTGGCCAGCCTGACGCTCACCAGCCAGGGGATCGAGGCAGCGGTGCAATCGCTGCGCGAAAAAAGCGGGGTCGGCAGCCAGATTTCGCGCACGCTGCGCCGCCCCTGGGGGACCGAGGCCGTGCTGTTCGAGGCCGAGCGCATCCGCGTGCGCCGCCTGGAGCTCGACCCGGGCGCGCAGCTCGAACCCGACGCGCCGCTCGATCGCGGCGGCCACTGGGTGGTGGCCGAAGGCCGCGCGCTGATGCGCATCGGCGCGGCGGTGGTGGATCTGGGGCAGGACGCCTCGCGGTACTTCCCGCCGGGCATCGCGCACCAGATCACCAATCCGGCGCGCGTGCGCCTGGTGCTGATCGAGGTGCTCTACGGCGACCGCGGCGCGGCCGCCGACGTCGCCAGCCTGGGCACGATGCCGCCGGCGCGGGTGCCCGCCGCGCTGGCGCACGGCGGCCAGCGGCCCATCCGCGTGCTGCACGTGTACAAGACCTTCCTGCCCGACAGCGTCGGCGGCCTGGAGAACGCCATTGGGCAGATGGCCGTGTCGGCGCGGCGCCTGGGCGTGGACACGCGCGTGCTCAGCATCTCGCCCACCGGCAAGCCGCATGCCGACAGCTACCGCGGCACCGAGCACGTGCGCTACCGCGAGACGGTGTCGCTCGCGTCCAATTCCATGTCGGTGGGCATGATGCGCGATTTCGGCCGGCACGTGGACTGGGCCGACGTCATCCACTACCACTTCCCCTGGCCGTTCGCCGACCTGCTGCACCTCGCCTGGCGGGTGCGCAAGCCCAGCCTGGTGACCTACCATTCGGACATCGTGCGCCAGCGCCGGCTGATGGCGCTGTACCGGCCGCTGATGAACGCCTTCCTGAACCGGGTCGACCGCATCGTGGCCACCTCGCCCAACTACGTCAAGACCAGCGGCGTACTGCAGGGCTACGCGAGCAAGACGACGGTGATCCCCATCGGCCTGGATCCGGCCAGCTACCCGGCCACGCACGCGGCCAGGCTGGAGCGCTGGCGCGCCGAGCTGGGAGAGAATTTCTTCCTCTTCATCGGTGTCATCCGCTATTACAAGGGGCTGCACATCCTGCTCGACGCGCTCGTGGGCACGCCGCTGCCCACGGTCATCGTCGGCTCGGGCCCGATCGAGAACGAACTGCGCCGCCATGCCCAGCGCGCGGGCCTGCGCCACGTCCGGTTCCTGGGCACGGTGTCGGAGGAGGACAAGGTCGCCCTGCTCGAACTCTCCGCGGCCGTGGTGTTTCCCTCGCACCTGCGCTCCGAGGCCTTCGGCGTCACGCTGCTCGAGGGCGCCATGTTCGGCAAGCCGCTCATCTCCAGCGAGATCGGCACCGGCACGAGCTACATCAACACCGACGGCGAGACGGGCCTCGTCATCCCGGCCAGCGACCCGGCCGCGCTGCGTGCGGCCATGCTGCGCCTGGCCGGCGACGCGCCGCTGCGCGCGCGCATGGGTGCCGCGGCGCTGCGCCGCTTCGAGGAGCGCTTCACGGCCGGGCGCATGGCGGCGCGTTACGTCGAGACCTACCACGAGCTCGTCCAGCAAGTGGCGATCGACGACGCCGTCGCGAGCCGTGTTGCCGGATGAAATTCAGCGTAGTCACGCCGTCCTTCAACCAAGGCCGCTTCATAGAACGTACGCTGCGCAGCGTCGCGGCGCAGCGCCAGGATCTGGCGCCCGGCGTCACGGTCGAGCACGTGGTCTACGACGGCGGCAGCACCGACGAGACGCTGGCCGTGCTGCGCGCCTTCACGCCCGCGGTGCGCTGGGTCTCCGCGCGCGACGGCGGACAGGCCGATGCCGTCAACCGCGCCATCCGCGCCACCGACGGCGAGGTGCTCGGCTGGCTCAACTCCGACGACGTCTACTACCCCGGCGCCCTGGCGCGCGTGGCCGCCTTCCTGCAGCAGCACCCGCAGGTCGACGTGGTCTACGGCATGGCCGACCACATCGACACCGACGACCGGCCGTTCGAGCCCTACCCCAGCCGCGAATGGGATTTCGAGCGCCTGTGCGAGACCTGCTTCATCTGCCAGCCGGCGCTGTTCCTGCGCCGCCGCGCGACCGAGCGCGCGGGACTGCTCGACGAGCGCCTGCACTACTGCATGGACTACGAATACTGGCTGCGGCTGGGCAAGGCCGGCGCACGCTTCGCCTACCTGCCCGCCAAGCTGGCCGGTTCGCGCCTGTACGGCGAGAACAAGACGCTGGGGGCGCGCGTCCAGGTGCACCGCGAGATCAACGACATGATGCTGCGCACCTTCGGGCGCGTGCCCGAATCCTGGATCTACAACTACGCCCACGCCGTCGTCGACGAGACCATCAGCCGGGAGCGCCAGCCGCAGCGCTTCGCGCGCGCGGTGGCCTGGCGCAGCCTCGGCGCCGCGCTGCGCTGGAACCGCGTGCCCTCGCGCGCGCTGTGCCGCACGGTGGCCGGGTGGGTGCGCCAGAGCCTGGCCGCCCCGCAGCACTGAGCCGGGCAGGGACCACGAGCACGCATGCCCGACTGGACCGACGAGACCGCCGCCGCCCCGCGCGCCACGCCCGCCGCCGCCGTGCGCGGCCTGGTCCGCCACCGCGGCCTGCTGTGGGAACTGGTCAAGCGCGACTTCATCGGGCGCTACAAGGGTTCGTTCATCGGCGTGCTGTGGTCGCTGTTCAATCCGCTGCTGATGCTGGCCATCTACACGATCGTTTTCAGCGTCGCGTTCCGCGCGCGCTGGGGCTCGGCCGAGGAGAGCAAGGTGTCCTTCGCCATCGTGCTGTTCTCCGGCATGGTCGTGCACGGCTTCTTCGCCGAATGCCTCAACCGCGCCCCCGAGCTGATCACGGCCCGGCCCAACTACGTGAAGAAGGTGGTATTCCCGCTCGAGATCCTGCCGCTGATGGCGCTGTGTTCGGCGCTGCTGCACCTGCTGGTGAGCGTGGCCGTGCTGCTGCTCTTTTGCGCGCTGGGCGGCGTCACCGTGCATCCGGCCGCGGTGCTCGCGCCGCTGGTGCTGCTGCCGCTGGTCCTGCAGACGGCCGGGCTGACCTGGCTGTTCGCCTCGCTGGGCGTCTACCTGCGCGACCTGGCCCAGGGCATGGCGATGGTGACCACCGTGGCCCTGTTCCTTTCGCCCGTGTTCTACCCGATCGACGCGCTGCCGGCGGCCTACCGGCGCCTGATCACCGCCAACCCGATCACGCTGCCCATCGTCCAGTTCCGCGACCTGATGCTCTGGGGCAAGCCGCTGCAATGGGACCTGTGGGGCGCGAGCCTGGCGGTGGGCGCGCTGATGAGCTACCTGGGCTACTGGTGGTTCCAGAAGACCCGCCGCGGCTTCAACGATGTCCTCTGAGCCCGTCGCCATCGAGGTCCACGCGCTGCGCAAGCGCTACGAGATCTACGCCGCGCCGCGCGACCGGCTGCGCCAGCTGGTCGTGCCGCGCGCCTACCGCCTGGCCCACCGCGCCGGCTCCGTGCTGGGCCTGGGCGCGCGCTTTGCCACGGCGCCGCGCTACTACCGCGAGTTCTGGGCCCTCAACGGGGTCTCGTTCCAGGTGCGCCGGGGCGAGACCATGGGCGTCATCGGCCGCAACGGCAGCGGCAAGAGCACGCTGCTGCAGATCCTGGCCGGCACGCTGGCGCCCACCGACGGGACGCGCCGGGTCAACGGGCGCATCGCCGCGCTGCTCGAGCTGGGCAGCGGCTTCAACCCGGAATTCAGCGGCCGCGACAACGTCTATCTCAACGGCCGCATCCTGGGTTTGAGCCAGCGCGAGATCGCGCAGCGCTACGACCAGATCGTCGCGTTCGCCGACATCGGCGACTTCATCGAGCGCCCGGTCAAGACCTACTCGACCGGCATGTTCGTGCGCCTGGCCTTCGCGGTGCAGGCGCATATCGATGCGGCGATCGTCATCGTCGACGAGGCGCTCGCGGTGGGCGACGTCTTCTTCCGGCAGAAATGCTATGCGCGGCTCGAGCAGCTGCGCAACTCGGGCGCCGCGGTGCTGCTGGTGTCGCACTCGATGCCGGAGATCGAGCAGTACTGCGAGCGCGCGTTGCTGCTCGACCGGGGCGTGCCGCGCTTCCTGGGGCCGGCCGCCGAGGCCACCAAGCACTACTACCTGCTCGACCAGGGCGGGCGCGCCTCGCTGCCCGGGTACGAGCGGATGGCCGAGACGCTGCCCGGCGCGCCGGCGCCACGCGCGCCGGCCGTGCGGCCGCCGCCGCAAGCCTTCCTGGACCTGGCGCGCACGGCCCCGGTCAGCAACGGCCAGGCGCGCTGCACCGGCGTGGCGCTGTGCAACGACCAGGGGCAGGCCTGCCGGGTCTTTCGGCAGGGCGACCGCGCCCACTTCCACGTCGAATACGAGCTGGCCGCGTACATCGGCGTGCCGGTGTGCGGCATCGTCATCTCCAACGAGCGCGGGGTCATCGTGCACGGCAAGAACAGCTGGCAGTACGATACCGAGGTCCCCGCCAGCCTGGGGCCCGGCAGCAAGGTGATCTGCCGCCAGGAGATCCGCCTGGACCTGGGCCCGGGGGAGTATCTGTTCGAGGTCGGCCTGGCATCCGTCTCGCCGCAGGTATGGCGCGACCGGGCCCTGGCCTCGAACGAGGCGATGATCGCCGCAACCGTGCGCATCTGCCACATCGCCAATGTCGCCAGTTTTTCGGTCGGGCTGGCGCTGCGCAACGGCGTGGCCGTGCTCACCCATCACGGCCTTGCCGACCTGCCCGGCCGCATTTCGATCGACACGCTCTCGCCATAGGAACCGCCGCCATGTCCGCCGCCGCCACGCGACCACCCAGCGAACAAAGACACCCTCTCCCGCTTGCGGGAGAGGGGATGCTCTTTGCGGGGGTGGTCTTTTCGCGGGTGCTCTTTTCGCGGGTGCTCTTTTCGCGGATGCTCTTTGCGGGGGTGCTCTTTGCGGAAATGCTCTTTGCGGGGATGCTCTCCAACGGGAGACTCCGATGAGCGCCCAGCCCTCCCCCGGCGTGGCCTGGCCGGCGCCCGAGGTCTTCATCGACCCGGCCGCGCTCACCCAGGTGAACGACGGGCGCGCGCGCTGCACGGCCATCGCCCTGTGCGACGCCCAGGGCAATGCGGTGCGCGCGTTCCCGATGGGCGCGGCCGCGCACTTCTTCCTCGAATTCGAGCTGTCCTGCGACATCGCCACGCCCTCGGCGGGCGTGGAATTCCATGCCGTCAACGGCCTGGTCGTGCACGGCAAGAACAGCTTCCAGCACGGCGGCAGCCTGCCCGAAACCGTCAAGGCCGGATCGCGCCTGCGTTTCCACCAGACCGTGCGCCTGGACGTGGGCCCCGGCGAGTACGGCTTCAGCGCCGGACTCGTGGCGGCCGCCGCTTCGGCCTACGCGCAATACGAGCGCGGGCAGATCGGGCACGGCGATTTCCATCCCGACGATCTGTGCCGCGTCATCGACGTGGCGCGCTTTCAGGTCACGTTCGGCGCCAAGGAAAAGCTCTCGCATCACGGTCTGGCGGACCTGGCCGGATCGAGCAGCTGCACGGTGATCGCGCCGCGCCGCACGCTGCCCTTCCTCGGCGGGCGCAAGGCCGCAACGGCAGCCACGGCCAGCCCGGCGCCGGCGATCGTGCACGTGACGCACTGGAAGGCCGGCTCGCAGTGGTTGCACAACATCTTCAATCGCTGCGCGCCGGACCTGGTCGTCGCCCCGCGCCTGCGCCAGGACCAGTTCCTCTACTGGCCGATCCAGGGAGGCAAGGTCTACCCTACCGTCTACGTCACCCGCCAGCAATACGACAGCGTGCGCCTGCCCGCCGGTTCGCAGCGTTTCGTGGTGATCCGCGACCTGCGCGATACGCTCACCTCCGCTTATTTCAGCATGAAGATCAGCCACCCCGTGTCCGACAACGGCCTGGCCGACCTGCGCGCAACGCTCGTGTCCATGGACCAGGAAGCCGGCATGCTTTACCTGATGGACCACTGGCTGCCGGGCTGCGCGGCCGTGCAGCGCTCCTGGATCGAGGCACAGGAGCCGGTGATCCGCTATGAAGACCTGCTCGAGCACGACCTGGAAATCCTCGAGCCGCTGCTGATCGACCGGCTGGGCCTGAAGGTGACGCGCGCAGCCCTGCGCGAGGCCGTGATCGCCTGCCGTTTCCACGCGCTCACGCGCGGACGGGAGCGCGGCGTCGAGGACGTGACCGCGCACGAACGCAAGGGCGTATCGGGCGACTGGCGCAACCATTTCACGCCGTCGCTGGTGCGCGCGTTCAAGAACCGTTTTGGCGGTCTGCTGGTCGCGAGCGGCTACGAACAAGACCTGCAGTGGTAACGCTGGTAGCCACCCGTTGGCCTGAGCACGCGCCGGCCGCCGCCGTACCGATGCGGGCGTGGGCGTGAGGGCCTGCTGGTGCGGCAATGCCGACCTGGCGCCGTTCACGCCGGCGTACGGCGAGTGCCGCCGTTGCGGCACCCTGGTCTACCTGGCCGAAGGCCGCCCAGGGCAGTTCACGGTCGACGACGACGAGCATGACTACTACGGCAAGCAGTACTGGCTGCAGCACCAGCAGGTCGACCTGGGGCTCAACGACATCCACCGGCGTGCGCGCGCCGACCTGGCCGAACGCGCGCTCTACTGGCTGGATACGCTGCTGAAGCACCGGCAACCGCCCGCGCGCGTGATGGAACTCGGCTGTGCCCACGGCGGCTTCGTGGCCCTGATGCGCCAGGCCGGGTTCGACGCCTTCGGCGTCGAGATGAGCCCCTGGGTCGTCGGCTTCGCGCAGCAGACCTTCGGCATCCCGGTGCGCATCGGGCCGGTCGAATCGCTCGAGCTGGCCGCCGCCAGCCTGGACATCATCGTGCTGATGGACGTGCTCGAGCACCTGCCCGATCCGCTGGGGACGATGCGCCGCTGCCTGCAACTGCTCGCCCCCGACGGCATGCTGCTGCTGCAGACGCCGTGCTTTCCGCAGGGCCAGTCCCTCGCCCAGCTGGCCGGCGCGCGCGACCGCTTCCTGGAGATGCTGATCCCGGACGAGCACATCTACCTCTTCAGCCGGCAATCGGTCACCGAGCTGTTCGCCCGCCTGGGCGCCGCGCACGTGCAGTTCGAAGCGGCCCTGTTCCCTCAGTACGACATGTTCCTGGCGGTGAGCCGGGTGCCGCTGGCGCCGCGTGAACCGGAACGCGCGCTGGAGCCGCTGGCGCAGGAACCGGCACGGCGCCTGGTGCTCGCCATGCTCGACCTGCACCGGGCCCTGGCGCACGCGCAGGCCGACCGGCTGGCACGCGGCGCGCAGATCGATCGCCTGACCGCGATGGTGCAGCGCTCGGAGGCCCAGCGCGCCGCGCTGGGGCGCGAGGCCCAGGCCCTGGCCGCGCAGCTGCGCGACACGCGTTGGGGCCTGGGGCCGCTGCGCCGCTGGAAGCGCCGGCTGGCGCCGGCCCGGCGCGCGACGACGGACCCGGCCCAACGGCGCATCGCCGTCGACGTGACACCGCTGCTGCCCGGCGGCGAGAACGGCGGCGCCAAGATCTTCGTGCTCGAGCTGCTGGCTGCCCTGTGCAAGCGCGCGCCGCTGACCCGGTTCCTGCTGCTGACCCATCCGCGCTCGCACGACGAGCTGGCTGCGCTCGATGGCCCCATGCTCGAACGCGTGCTCGCGCCGCAGGCACGGGAGCCCGAGCCGTCGACGCGGCGCCTGCCGGCGCGCGCGCTGGGCTTTCTCGAGCGCAAGGCGCGGGGCGCGGCGCGGCGCGCGGGCTGGTGGCGCCTGGCCAACTGGTACGGCGGGCAAAACGCGGCGCTGCTGCGCGAACTCCAGGCCGACCTGCTCTTTTGTCCGTTCACCGCCCCGACCTACTGGTCGCCCGGGATACCCACGGTCTGCACGGTCTACGACTTGCAGTACCGCCGCTATCCGCAGTTCTTCTCGGCCGAGGACCGTGCCCAGCGCCACCGCACGTTCGTGCGCGCGTGCCTGCAGGCGGACGGGCTGGCCGCGATCTCGGATTACTCGCGCGACGCGGCGATCACCGAGGGCAAGCTCGACCCGGCGCGCATACGCACCATACCGTTGCGCCTGGCGCAGCGCTTCGCGCCCGTATCCGGCAGCCCGGACGCGGGGGCGCCCGCGCAGGATGCGGGCGCCCGCCTGGCGATCCAACGCCTGGGACTGACGCCCGGGCGCTACTTCCTCTACCCGGCCAATTTCTGGCGGCACAAGAACCACGAGATGCTGCTGACGGCACTGGGCATCGCCCGGGCCGAGGGCCTGGCTCCCGACATCCAGTTGCTGTGCACCGGCGCGCCCGGCGCGCGCCAGCAATGGCTGGCACGCGCGGCCGACAGCATGGGCCTGGGCGCGATCGCCCTGTTCCCGGGCTTCCTGCCCGAAGGCGAACTGGCAGCCGTCATGGCCGGATGCCTGGGCGTCGTCTTCCCCTCGCTCTTCGAAGGCTTCGGCATGCCGGTCATCGAGGCGATGGCAGCCGGCGTACCGGTGGCCTGCGCCGACACGACATCGCTGCCGGAGGTGGCAGCGGGCGCAGCGATACTTTTCGACCCGCGCATTCCGGCCGACATCGCCCGGGCGCTGCTCGCGCTGGCATCCGACGCCCCGCTGCGCCAGCGCCTGATCGCCGCCGGGCACGCACGCGCACAGGAATTCGCCGACACGGGGCGCATGGCCCAGGACTACCTCGCGCTCTTCGACGAGGCGCTCGCCCGGCGCCGCGGGCGCCGGAGGCCGGGCCGATGAGGGCCGCCACAGCCCCGGGCCGGTCGCGCCTCGGCGCGGCGGCGCCACGGGGCTTGGGCGGCGACGGCGGCCGTACGCAAGCCGCATAGCCACGCGAACGCCATCCATGCACATCGGCTTCGATATCTCCCAGACGGGCGCCGGCAAGGCCGGCTGCGGACACTTCGCGCACGCGATGATCACGGCGATGCTCGCGCTGGCACCCGATCACCGCTACTCGCTGTACACGAGTTTCGGCGACTTCTTTTTCGATTCGCGCATGCCGGGCAGCCGACCCTTTGCCGGCCGCAACGTCGACTACGGACCGCGTCACGCCACGCTCGGCGAAGCGCAGGCGTTCTGGAATCAGCCTGCGCTGGAGCAGGAACTGGCCCATCCCGATGTCATCCACGCCAACAACTTCTGGTGCCCGCTTGCGCTGCGATCGAGCCGCCTGGTCTACACGCTCTACGACATGGGGTTCACCGTGGACCCGGACTGGACCACCGAGGCCAACCGACTGGGCTGCTTCGACGGCGTGTTCGGCGCCGCGGTCGCGGCCGACTGGATCGTGGCGATCTCCGAGGCCTCGCGGCGCCAGTTCCTGAGCAGCTTTCCGGCGTTTCCCGCGGAGCGGGTGCGCGTCGTCCATCCCTGCTCGCGGTTTTCGGACGTGCAGCGATCGGCCGGCACGCGGCCGCGCGCCTTGGCCACTCGTGCGCCGGGAAGCTTCTGGCTCAGCGTGGGCACGATCGAGCCGCGCAAGAACCAGCGCCGCCTTGCCGACGCCTATGCCCGGTATCGCGCGCTGGCCGGCGCGGCCGCGGCCCTGCCGCTGGTCCTTGCCGGCGGCAGCGGCTGGCTGATGGAGGATTTCCAGCAGCATCTGGACGAACTGGGCATTGCCGGCGACGTGATCATGACCGGCTATGTGAGCGACCAGGAGCTGATCTGGCTGTACCGCAACTGCTACGCCAACCTGTATCCGTCGCGCTACGAGGGCTTCGGCCTGCCGGTGCTGGAGGGGATGCAGTTCGGGGCGGCGACCGTGGCCTCCGATGCCAGCTCGCTGCCCGAGGTGGCAGGCAGCGCGGCGCTGCTGCTCGATCCGCTGGACACCGAGGCCTGGGCCACGACGATGGTGGCACTCGCCGCGAATCGGGTCGAGCGCGATCGCCTGGCGGCCGCGGCGCTCGTGCAGGCCGCGCGCTTCGACCGCACGGCCAGCGCGCGGGCGCTGCTGGCGCTGTACGAGGAGGTCGCCGCGGCGCCGCGGCGCGGCTAGGCGGGTTCTCTGCCCTTTCCCGCGCTCCGCGCGGGAAAGGGGAGCCTGCTGCCTGCTTTCTGTCCTGCTTGCGACACCCTCCGCTCAGGTCTCGACCACCGTGCGGAAGTAGGCGATGGTCTCGCGCAGGCCGTCGTCCAGGCCCACCTTGGGCTCCCAGCCCCCCAGTTGCTCGCGGGCCAGCGTGATGTCGGGCTTGCGCTGGCGCGGATCGTCGGCGGGCAGCGGCTCGAAGACGAGCTTGCTCGTGGAGCCGGTCAGGCGCAGGACCTTCTCGGCCAGCTCGATCATCGTGAACTCGCCGGGGTTGCCGATGTTGATCGGGCCGGTGAAGTCGTCGGGCGTCGCCATCGTGCGCACCATGGCTTCGATCAGGTCGTCCACGTAGCAGAAGCTGCGCGTCTGCTGGCCGCTGCCGTAGATGGTGATGTCCTTGCCGCGCAGCGCCTGGACGATGAAGTTCGACACCACGCGGCCGTCGTTGGGGTGCATGCGCGGGCCATACGTATTGAAGATGCGCACGACCTTCACGCGCAGCTGGTGCTGGCGCCGGTAGTCGAAGAACAGGGTCTCGGCGCAGCGCTTGCCTTCGTCGTAGCAGCTGCGGATGCCGACGGGGTTGACCCGGCCCCAGTAGCTCTCGGGCTGGGGGTGGACCTCGGGATCGCCGTAGACCTCGGAGGTCGAGGCCTGCAGTATCTTGGCCTTGACGCGCTTGGCCAGCCCCAGCATGTTGATCGCGCCATGCACGCTGGTCTTGGTGGTCTGCACCGGGTCGAACTGGTAGTGGATGGGCGAGGCCGGGCAGGCCAGGTTGTAGATCTGGTCGACCTCGACATATAGCGGAAAGCACACGTCGTGGCGCATGAGCTCGAACGCGCGCGAATCGAGCAGCGCGTGGACGTTGCGCCGGCTGCCCGTGTAGAAATTGTCGACGCACAGTACGTCGGCGCCCTCGCGGACCAGTCGCTCGCAAAGATGCGAACCGAGAAATCCTGCGCCTCCGGTCACTAGAACGCGCTGCATTTAGGGGCTCCTGGGGGTGGACGAATGATTATTGAGGGGTGCGCCTTTGCTACCACCCTCACCCCCGGCCCCTCTCCCGCGCAAAGCGCGGGAGAGGGGAGGACTTCTCTCCCTCTCCCGCTTGCGGGAGAGGGTTGGGGTGAGGGCCTCACTATTCCGCATGATCCCCGCCCTCGTTGCGCAGCAGCAGCCGGTAGCTGCTGTAGACGGGAGAGGACCAGAACTTGAACAGGCTCGACACGTGCAGCATCATGGGCCGCAGCGAGCGGCGCGAGGCGCGCTGGGCCAGGTGCGTTACCACCGCCTCGCGCACCACTTCCAGGCGCATGCCGCGCAGGCGGATGCGCGCGCACAGGTCCACGTCCTCGCAATAGAGCACGTAGCGGGTGTCGAAGCCGCCCAGGTCGGCGAAGGTCTTGCTGCGCAGCACGAGGAACATGCCGGCCAGCCAGTCGGGGTGCGCCAGGCCGGTGCTGACGCCGGCGCGGGCGTCGCTGCGGGTGCGGTTGCGGTCCGGGGCGAGCCGGCGCCGGATGACCTCCCAGGGCGAGACCAGCCGGCGCGCGAAGTCGGCCACCTGGCCGTCGGGCTCGAGCACCAGCGGCGCGACCACGCCCACGCGCGGGTCGGCCAGGCCGGCGATCAGGGCGGGAAAGGGATTGCGATCCAGGCGCAAGTCCGGGTTGAGCACCGCGAAGAACTCGCTGGTGGTGCGCGCGAACGCCTGGTTGTGGTTGGCGGCAAAGCCCAGCGGGCGCGGATTGCGCACGATCTCGACCGGGAAGGGCAAGGCCTCGAGCGCGGGCAGCGCCTCCGGGATGTTGACCGTGAAGATGAGCTTGTCGATGGCCGGGTAGGCCAGCTCGGCCAGGTCCGCCAGGAGCCGCTCGGTGAGCATCGCCTGGCCGTGGCTGACCAGCGAAAGCGTGATGGTGCCCTTCTGCATGGGAAGCATTATCGGGCTATTCCGCCCGGGGGGGTTGGGAGGACCGGCTGTCCGGGATGCGGGTGTCCGAACGCCGGATCGAGCGCGGTGGGCTCGAGCCGGTCGCAACGGCCCGTGACCGGGTCCAGGCGACCGGCGCTTCGGCTGCGGCCGTGGCGCAAGCCCAGGAGCATGCGCTGCAGGCGAAGGACGCGCTGGTCGCCCAGGACCAGGAAATAGCCCGCGTACTGCAGCAGCCGCCACAGCAGGTGGCGCCGCCAGGCGCCGGACAGGGGCAGGTCGCGCAACATCAGCAGCGTGTTGCGGAACATGTAGTAGTCGCGCAGCGGCGTGTGCCAGGCCACCTGGCGGCGGCCGAAGAACCACACCGTGCGCACCGTGTCGCCCAGGCGATGGCGCAACTGCGCGGTGGGCACGACCGCGAGCCGGTAGCCGGCCGCGCGGGCGCGCAGGCACCACTCGGTATCGACGTGGTCGATGAAGTATTCGCCGCGCATGCCGCGCAGGCGGTGCAGCACCGCGGCGGGCAGCAGGCTGCCGGAGGCGATCAGCAGCGCCACGTCGACGAGGCTTGCCGCGCCGGGGGCTGGCGGGGCCTGCGGCGCGGGTGCCGGCGTTTGCGGCGGAGATCGCAGCGGAGCTTGCGGCGGCGTTTGCAGCGGCGCGGGCGGCGGCGGGTGCCAGCGCCGGGGCCCGCGCCCGCGGTCGACCACCAGCACGGCGTGCGCGCCCGAGCGCTGGTCCACGGTCCAGGGTCCGGCCGCGGCCAGCGGGGCCGCGCCCGCCGCCGGGCGCGCGCGCAGTGCCGCGCGCAGCTGCTGCACCATGTACGGCGCGGGCAGGCTGTCCTGGTCGCACAGCAGCACGTAGTGGCAGCCCGGCCGAGCCAGCGCGCGCTCGGCGCCCAGGTTCTGCGCCGCGGCGATGCCCAGGTTGTCGCGCTTGCGCAGCAGCTCCCAGGCCTCGCGGCCGCGCACGGCCAGCGCCGGCGCGAGCGCGGCGGCCAGCCCGGGCCCCGAGCCGTTGTCGACGATCACCACCTGACCCACCTGGGCGTGCAGGATGTCCAGCAGTTGCAGCAATTGCGCGATATCCGGATGGTGGGTCACGACCACCGCCGTGACGTCGGCGCAGGCCTGCTCCGGGCCGCTCACGGCGGGGCCGTGGCGCCAGCGCCGCGCGGACGCCGGCGGCGTGGGCGCGGGGCGGTCGGCATCGGTCGGTCGGCGTCGATCAGTCGTAGACCTCGGCCACGCCAAATGCCGGTGCGCGCGCGTCGCGCTCGGACAGCTGCGGCGCGTCCGCCAGGCGCCAGTCGACGCCGATGTCCGGGTCGTTCCAGGCGATGCTGCGGTCGAATTCGGCGACCCAGTACTCGGTGGTCTTGTAGAGGAAATCGGCGGTTTCGCTCAGCACCAGGAAACCATGGCCGAAGCCGGGCGGAATCCACAGCTGGCGCTGGTTGGCCGCGCTCAGCTCCTCGGCGACCCAGCGGCCAAAGCGCGGCGAGGAGCGGCGCAGGTCGACGGCCACGTCCAGCACCGCGCCGCTGACCACGCGCACGAGCTTGCCCTGCGGCTTGACGAGCTGGTAATGGATGCCGCGCAGGACCCCGCGCGCGGAGCGCGAATGGTTGTCCTGCACGAATACCGCGTCCACGCCCGTGGCCTCGCGGAAGTCGCGCGCATTCCAGCTCTCCAGGAAGAAGCCGCGCGCATCGCCGAAGACCCGGGGTTCGAGGGCCAGGACCTCGGGCAGCGCGGTGGGCGTGACCTTCATGCGCCCTGGCGCGCGCGCGCGGCGCCGTCGGCCAGCAGGCGCAGCAGGTAGCGCCCGTAGTCGTTCTTGGCCATCGGCGCGGCCAGGCGTTCGAGCTGGGCCGCGCCGATCCACCCCTGGTGGAAGGCGATCTCCTCGGGACAGGCGACCTTGAGCCCCTGGCGCCGCTCGATGGTCTGGATGAACTGCGAGGCGTCCAGCAGCGATTCGTGGGTGCCGGTGTCGAGCCACGCCAGCCCGCGCCCCATGGTCTGCACCGACAAGCTGCCCTGGCGCAGGTAGTGGCGGTTGACGTCGGTGATCTCGAGCTCGCCGCGCGGCGAGGGCTCGAGCGCCGCGGCGATGTCGACCACCTGGTTGTCGTAGAAGTAGAGGCCGGTGACGGCGAAGTTGGAGCGCGGATGGGCGGGCTTCTCCTCGATGCTGACCGCGCGGCGCTGGGCGTCGAACTCGATCACGCCGTAGCGTTCGGGATCGTTGACGTGGTACGCGAAGACCGTGGCCCCGTGCGCCTGGGTGCCGGCCTGCTGGAGCTGGGCGGGCAGGTCGTGGCCGTAGAAGATGTTGTCGCCCAGGATGAGCACCGAGGGCGCGGCGCCGAGAAAGGCGCGGCCCAGGATGAAGGCCTGCGCCAGCCCGTCGGGCGAGGGCTGCACCTGGTAGGACAGGTTCAGGCCCCACTGCGCGCCATCGCCCAGCAGCTCGGCAAAGCGCGGGGTGTCCGCCGGCGTGGAGATGACGAGGATGTCGCGGATGCCGGCGAGCATCAGCGTCGTCAGCGGGTAGTACACCATCGGCTTGTCGTAGATGGGCAGCAGCTGCTTGGACACCACCATGGTGACCGGGTACAGGCGCGTGCCCGAGCCCCCGGCCAGGATGATGCCCTTGCGGGTCGGTGCGCCGGGGGAGGCGAGGCCAGCGGCAGGCGGGGAGCGCGGAACGCGGTCAACCGGCAAGGGGGTTCTCCCAGGTCAGGCCCTCGAAGCGAGCGAAATCACCGTCCGTGGAGCATAGGCGCAGGCCGTGTTCGATAGCCAGGGCTGCCAGTTGCGCGTCGGGTACCAGGTTTCCTGCGGCCCGGGTCTCGAGGAGCAGTTCGCCGAGCATGGCCGCATGGCGATCGCCCGGATCGGGCACCCAGACCGGTCGGCAGGCGAGCCAATCGGTGACCTGTCGCCATGCCTGCTCGACCGGCAGCGGTCTTTCGAAGATGCGCCGGTTGGTGGATATCCGGATGAAGCCAAGCAGGCTGGTCCAGGGCAAGGCCAGCGGTGCGCTGCCGTTGCGCCGGCCATCGAGCCAGGAGCGCGCAGCGGGATTTTGCGGGAAAGAGCTCAGCCGGGCGTAGAGAAGCAGGTTCGTGTCGTCCTCATGCGTCAGAGCATCGCCCATTTGATGCGTTGATGTCAATCCAAGCGTGCTTGCGCATCGGAGCGCACGCCTACCGCCGCTAGCCCGGCGCGGCACCGGCTTTTCCGTACTGCAGGTCGATCCAGTCCCGGTAGCGCCCGGAGCTTACCTGCGCGACCCAGTCCCCGGCGGCCAGGTACCAGGCCACCGTCTTGCGGATGCCGCTCTGGAACGATTCGGCGGGCGACCAACCCAGCTCGCGCTCGATCTTGCGGCAGTCGATCGCGTAGCGCCGGTCGTGGCCGGGCCGGTCCTTGACGAAGGTGATCTGGCCCGCGTAGGGGCCGCCGGCGGCGGCGGTGCGCGGGCGCAGTTCGTCCAGGCAGGCGCACACGGCCTGGACGACGGCGATGTTGGGCAGCTCGTGGCGGCCGCCGATGTTGTAGGTCTCGCCCGGGCGGCCGTGCGCGAGCACGGTGCGGATGCCGGCGCAGTGGTCGCCGACGTAGAGCCAGTCGCGCACGTTCATGCCGTCGCCGTACACGGGCAGCGGCTTGCCGGCCAGCGCGTTGAGCAGCACCAGCGGGATGAGCTTCTCCGGGAACTGGAACGGGCCGTAGTTGTTGCTGCAGTTGGTGGTCAGCGTGGGCAGGCCGTAGGTGTGATGGTAGGCGCGCACGAGGTGGTCGGAGGCCGCCTTGGAAGCCGAATACGGGCTGTTGGGGGCATAGGCGGTGGTCTCGCAGAAGGCCGCATCGTCGGGGCCCAGCGAGCCGTATACCTCGTCGGTGGACACGTGCAGGAAGCGAAACGCCGCGCGCAGGTCCGGCCCGGCCTCCGCCAGGTACGTGCGCACCGCCTCGAGCAGCGCGAACGTGCCCTGGATGTTGGTGCGGACGAACTCGGCCGGCCCGAGGATGGAACGGTCGACGTGGCTCTCGGCCGCAAAGTGCACCAGGGCCCGCGGCCGGTGCCGGCGCAGCAGCGCCAGCACGGCCGCGCCATCGCAGATGTCCTGGCGCTCGAACTGCAGCCCGGCATGGGCACGCACGGCGGCGAGGTTGGCGAGGTTGCCAGCGTAGGTCAGCGCATCGATCACCAGCACCGGTTCCGCGGCCGGGTCCGGCGCGAGCCAGTCGACCACGAAGTTGGCGCCTATGAAGCCCGCTCCACCCGTTACGAAGATCATCGCCGTCCCATGCCGTGCCCGCCGTGCCGCCGTGCCATGCAGGCGGCCCGCAGCGAGGCTCGATTCTAGTTCACGGGGCCGGTAAGCTTCGGCGCATGCGTATCCTGCTTTTCGGCGCCAACGGCCAGGTCGGCTGGGAACTGCAGCGCTCGCTGAGCAGCCTGGGCGAGCTGAGCGCGCTCGGGCACGCCGAGGGCGACCTCGAGCAGCCGGTGCAGCCGCGCATCCTGGCCGCGCGCCCCGACGTCATCGTCAATGCCGCCGCCTACACGGCCGTGGACCAGGCCGAGACCGACGGCGCGCGGGCCCAGCGCATCAATGCCGGGGCCGTGGCCGAGATGGCCGAGGCCGCGGCGGCGCTGGGCGCGCTGCTGGTGCACTACTCCACCGACTACGTGTTCGACGGCGCCAAGGACGGCCCCTACGTCGAATCGGACCCGACCGGACCGCTGGGCGTCTATGGCCGCAGCAAGCTCGACGGCGAGGCGGCGATCCGCGCCACGCCGGGCTGCGCCCACTTCATCTTCCGCACGAGCTGGGTCTACGCGCTGCGCGGCAGGAATTTCGCGCGCACGATCGTGCAGCGCGCGCGCACGATGGAGCGCCTGCAGGTGGTGGCCGACACCCGGGGCGTGCCCACGAGCGCCGAGCTGATCGCCGACATCACCGCGCTGGCCATACGCGCGGCCCGGGCGCCCGGCGCCGGCGCGGCGGCCACGCGCGCGAACGCCGGGGGCACCTACCACCTGGTGCCTTCGGGCGCCACCACCTGGCATGCCTATGCCGTCTACCTGATCGAGACGCTGCGCGCGGCCGGGGTCGCCATCCGCGTCGCCCCGGAGCACATCGTCCCCGTGCCGGCGAGCACCTTCCCGGCGCCGGCGCGCCGGCCGCTCAATTCCTTGCTCGACAACGCGCGCCTGGCGGCGCACCTGGGCCTGCACCTGCCCGACTGGCAGCTGCACGTGCGCCGCCTGGCCGATGGACTGGCACGCGAATTGACGTAGGATTCCAGGCCTGCGGCGGGGCCGCGCACCGCGCGCGCACGCCGGCAGCCTGGATGGGCGGCGTGATTCGCGCCGGCCCATCCAACGAGCGATCACCCGAGGAACCATGACATGACGCGCGCGCTCATCACCGGCATCACCGGCCAGGACGGCGTGCTCCTGGCCCAGAACCTGCTCGAACGCGGCTACGAGGTCGTGGGCTTCGCGCGCCGACCGTCCGTGCTGGCGCGCACCGACCTGCAGAAGCTCTATCAGCGCATCACGCTCTTCTACGGCGACGCGGCCAGCTCGGTCGACCTCGTCGACGCCCTGCTCACGCACCAGCCCGACGAGGTCTACAACCTGGCGGCGCAGTCGGCGCCGGGTGCCTCGTGGACCCAACCGCTGGACACCGGAGAGATCACCGCGATGGGCCCGCACCGCCTGTTCGAGGCCGTGCGCCGCTTCGCGCCCAAGTGCCGGGTCTACCACGCCTCGTCCTCGGAGATGTTCGGGGCCGTGCTCGAATCGCCGCAGACCGAGGCCACGCCGTTCAACCCGGCCAATCCCTACGCCGCGGCCAAGGTGTACGCGCACCAGATCGCCCACGTCTACCGGCGCGGCTTCGGCATCTTCATCGCCTGCGGCATCCTGTTCAACCACGAGAGCCCGCTGCGGCGCATGAACTTCCTCACGCAGAAGGTGGCCTACGGCGCGGCCTGCGCCAAGCTCGGCATCGAGGACTCGCCGATGCTCAACGAGGAGGGCGAGCCCGTGGTCAAGGGCGGCAAGCTGGCGCTGGGCAACCTGGAAGCGGCGCGCGACTGGGGCCACGCGCGCGACTACGTCGAGGCGATGCGGCGCATGACGCAGCACGCCACGCCCGAGGACTTCGTCATCGGCACGGGCAAGCTGCGCACGGTGCGCGACCTGTGCGACGCCGCCTACGGCTACGCGGGCAAGGACTGGCGCGACTTCGTCGCCACCGACGCGCGCTTCCTGCGCCCCAGCGAGACCGGGCCGACGCTGGCCGACGCGTCCAAGGCGCGGCGCGAACTCGACTGGACCCCGACCATCTCGTTCGAGTCGATGATCGCCGAGATGGTCGATGCCCAGGTGGCGCACCTGCAGGGCGGGCGGGCGTAGGCCTGAGTCTCCCC
>Ga0116231_10005325_pt1 | contig 25386 bp, 22 predicted proteins | sample S1TSphgellanicum_2_FD_89695 | JGI IMG/M metagenome (GOLD analysis project Ga0116231, IMG submission 89695) | Host-associated microbial communities from peat moss isolated from Minnesota, USA - S1T2_Fd - Sphagnum magellanicum MG | ecosystem: Host-associated > Plants > Peat moss > Unclassified... | reverse complement strand
TGGACCACGAAGACAGAATCCATTGGAGGATGCAAGTACTACGTGAGTTTCATTAATGACCACACAAGGAAGGTGTGGGTCTACTTCATGAAACACAAAGGTGAAGTGTTTCAACATTTTTTGAATTTCAAAGCAATGGTGAAAAATGAAAAGGGTGTGAGCATCAAGTGCTTAAGGTCCGATGAAGGAGGAGAGTATTTTTCAAATGAATTCAATGAGTACTTAAAGGAGCATGGAATTCAAAGGAAGTACTCATGTAATTATTCCCCACAGCAGAATGGAATTGCTGAAAAGAAAAATAGGCACATTGTAGAAATAGCATGTGCCATGTTGAATGAGAAGAATTTGCCAAATTACTTTTGGGCTGAAGCGGTAGCAACTTTAGTTTATATCATGAATCAAACACCCACAACGGCAGTTCATGGCATGACACCTGAAGAAAAATTCACAGGCAAGAAACCAGATGTCTCACACCTCAAAGTGTTTGGTTGCATTACATACGTGCATGTTCCTGATGAGAAGAGATCAAAACTAGACCCAAAAGCTGAGAAGTGTATATTCATTGGATATTTTTTAAAACAAAAAGGATATAAATGCTTCAATCCTTCCACTCAAAAGTTGCAAGTGAGTAGAGATGTTGTGTTTGATGAGATGGGTAGCTGGTATTCAACACCGAAGGTAGCAGAAGATGGAGGGGCTAGAAATGGTGATGTTTCATCAAATGTGGAACAAAAATTACTATTAATCAGTGGACCAAAAGAGTCTTCAATTAGTGGGTCGTGTAGCACTCCATGGAAAGGAAGATTAAGATCTTCAAACATTGTACATGGTAGTTCTCAAACATCATCTAGAAATCCTCATGTAGATGATGAGTCAAATGATTCAGAGTGGATGAAAAATCAAAAATCCCTTCAATTACTACTCCTGGAGTTCGGATGGCCAAGAAAGTTTTGAAAACACCTAACAACAACAGTGGAGTACGAAGATCCACACGAGTCAAGTACCCTGCACAAAGACTCACATATGATGGTTTTGTAGCTCATCATTATGCATACATGGTGAGAGTTATACAGGAGGTTGAACCCACTTGTTTTGAACAAGCGGTTGGAAACCCTAAATGGGACAATGCCATGGATGAAGAGATGGCGGCTTTGGATGCTAATGCTACTTAGGCATTGGTAACTTTACCAGAGGACAAGAAAACAATTGGGTGCAAATGGGTATACAAAGTCAAACATAATGCAAATGGATTTATGAACAGATATAAAGCAAGATTAGTTGCCGAAGGTTATGCCCAAACTTATGGCATAGACTATGAGGAGACCTATAATCCAGTTACCAAAATGACAATTGTAAGACCAATCATTGCTATGGTAGTAGCAAAAGGATGGTCTTTACATCAAATGGATGTAAAAAATGCTTTTCTTCATGGAGATTTACATGAATAAGTGTACATGGAGCAACCACTAGGTTATGTGGACTAAACACATCCTAATTTGGTTTGTAAGTTGAAGAAAGTTTTGTACAGCTTGAAGCAAGCACCTAGAGCTTGGTCAGACAAAATAGGTTAGTATCTTGTCATAAGTGGATTTTAAACATCCGATGCAGATTTTTCATTATATGTGAAAAAGACAGATCATGGGATTGTAATCATAATCATCTATATTGATGACTTGATTATCATAGGAGATAGTGATGTAGACATTTTTGATTTGAAGAAGCTTTTGAAGCAAAAGTTTGAGATGAAAGATTTGGGAGAGTCGCGTTACTTCCTCAACATTGAGGTAATCCAGTCCCCTAAAAGGATATGGTTACTACAAAGGCAATATGCCTTGAACAAATTGACTGAATATGTGATGACGAGTTACAAACCCATTTCAATTCCATTGCAGCAAAATGTGAAGTTAAGTGCAGATGAAGGAGACCTTGTGGAGGATACCATTATGTACAGATGCATAATGGGGAGTTTGATTTACATGACCATCACAAGGTTAAATTTGAGTTATGCAATTGGAATGCTGAGTGAATTCATGCAAACACCACGAAAGCCACATTTAGATGCAGTGAGATGCATATCAAGGTACATAAAACATACATTATAGTGTGGAATTTTTTATGAAGCCAAGAGCCAAGTACAAGTACATGGATACACGGATGCTGATTGGGTTGGCAATGTTTCAAATGGAAGATCGACCAGTGGTTTCATGTTTTTTTGGGAAGTGGTGCTATTAATTGGAACAGTAAGAAACAACCAACAATTGCACTATCAAGCACGGAAGCAGAATATAGAAGTGCAGTAATTGCTGCATGTGAAATAGTTTGGTTACAAAAACTATTATCAGATTTGGGATAGTCAGTGGATGCTCATGTTGTCATTTATTATGATAACATCAATAACATACTACTTGCTAATAACCTGGTCTATCATCCTAGGACAAAGCACATTGAGGTGCACTACCACTTTATTAGAAAAAAAGTTATAGCAAAAGAAATTGACTTATTCATGTTAGTACCGAAGATCAAGTTGTTAACATTTTCACAAAGGCTTTAGGTACAGACAAGCTGAAGAAGTTTAGAAAAATGTTTGGTGTACTAAAAGTGGATTTGAGTTTGAGGGGGAGTGTTGAGAATTCAAGTTCAACTAGTTAGGTTTCATTAGTTATTAGAGTAGGAAGGTAACTAGGTTACTTTCACAAGGTTGAATTACTTTGTTTACTTATATTAGTTTGGTTATTTGTGGTTTGGTCTTTTAGTTAAATACCTTAGTGTTGATGGTTTGGTTATCTTTTCTTCATTACACAAGTTTGTATTTCATGTGACAAGAACCTCGAGGAGTTCTTGATGTTATGTTTCATGTTATGAGCATCATGTTATAGTTTCCTTTCAATAAAGATTTATGTTTGCACTTGAGTAGATCTCTTATTTGTTAACAAGTTTCATCCAAGTAAGTGTCAGTTCTTTCATACTCATGTCGAATACCTGGGTCACATGATTTATCCAAATGGATTGGGGGTTCAAAAGGCTAAGGTTGAAACCATTTCAGAAGTTCTCCAACCAACAAATGTTAGTTGGTTATGAGCTTTTCTAGGCTTGTGTAACAATTATCAAAGGTTTGTGAAAGGCTTTAATAACATAGCCAAACCTTTAACCCGATTGATGTAGATTGACCAGGAGTTCATTTGGGATGAACTGCAAAAACAAATCTTTCAAAAGTTGAAAGCAAAACTTTCATTAGCCCCCATTTTGAGGTGACCCATCCAAGGATGACTGTTCCAATTACACACTGATTGGAATACTTTAGGGTGAAGAGCTATGCTTATCCAACTTGATGATGATGGTCAAGAGTTTGTGGTGGCATATGCCAGTCGATCCAACAATAAAACATAGGCCAAGTACAGTTCATATGAAGGGGAATACCTTGCAGTTGTTTGGGTTGTTTCATCATTTCAATGTTATTTTTATGATAATACATTCACTTTGATTACCAATCACTAACCTTTGAAATTCCTTATGAAATTAGATCGATTCACAGGAAAGTTAACCATGTGGGCATTTATTTTACATGATTTTGATATAATCCAAAATTTCGGTAGGGTTATTCAAGATGTCGATGGGTTGAATCGAAACCCAAGTTCCAACAAGGAGGATACCATTGGGGTTTGTTGGCATGGTGATGTGGATTTGGAGGTGGTATTAGGATGGTATGCTTTTGCATACCTTTATACCTTATTGGGGTGTTTTGGGGATGTACTTCAGACTAGTATGGATGATGGGGATCCCCATGATGTGGACATGGAGTCAAAGGGTAATGGTGCTTTGGATATTTATGATAATGCACCTGTCATTGCATATTTGTGAGCAAGTGAAGTTTCAATTGGATTAACACTCAAAGAAAATGACTATGTTGTGCATAGGCCAAACAATTCAAATGGGAAGGTAATTCCTTCCTACAGATGTTGGTAGATGGACAAGTGAAGGTTGTGTTTCGCACAAAACAACTTAAAGACTTGTGAAACATGCTCATGAAGAGTTGGGCCATTTTGGGGGTCCGACATACATACAATGTGTTCTAGACATAGTATTAATGGTGAAGGATGCAATCACAAGTTCAACAATTTGTTTCTAGGTGTATGGTGTGTGACTAAGTTCAAGCATCTTTCAATGCACCTACACCTCATTTATAGCCCTTACCAATTATGGGGTTTGGGTATTGATGGAGTTTGGATTTTCTCGACCCGTTGAGTTTGACACCTCGACATAACCGATATGTTTTGGTTATGATTGAGCATTTCTCCAAGTGGTTGGAATTGGTTCCATTGCCGGACCGTAGTAGTGAGGAGCAACATATGCATTTTTGGACAAGGTACTTAGTAAGTTTGGGGCTTTAACTAAAGTTCTCATTGACTAAGGTATAAAATTATGTGGGGAATTCCAAGAGTTGTGTGAAAAAACATTGATTGATAATGGCTTGACTTTATGAGACCATTTTGAAGTAGATAGGTTAACTGAACAAATGCTGCAGACGGTGAAGCAAGTTTTGTGAAAGTATGGTCTTCACAAGGGCTATATTCAAAATTGGGACTTACAACTAACATGGCTAACTATGGGGTATAGGTTCAATTGACAAGCTTTTCTTTCATCTTTTTCACCATACTTCTTATTGTTTGGTTGTGAGCCCAAGTTACTAGCCTCGATTCGAGGAAATGTAATGGTAGTAATCAACATGGATGATCTTAATGTGTGGATTCAAGCATGTGAACAATAAGTCACCTTGTTCTGACGTGTTATGCCCATGGCCATGGAATATCTAGAAATTGCCCAACACCAAGATACATTGTGTTATGCCACTATATGTGGAGGTGGTTATTAACCTTAGATTTGAAGGTTTGAACAAGGAGATTATGTTTAATTACAATAGACAACATTGAGTACTTTGGATGTGACTATAGGACGTGTTATTCTATGTGTGTGAAAGGTTGTACCTTCTAGAATGTTGTTGTTGGAAGGCCAAGATGGTCAAACATGGTCAAACATGGAAGGCCAAGATGGTCAAACATGGAAGGACCATGTGCACAATTATGCACCATGTCATTTTCCCAATGTGGATGGCCAAATGGACCCATCCTTAGTTATGGTTTTAATTAGTTTATGATGTATGTTGAGTGGGCAAGCTTTTGGAGCTGCCACCATGTTGATTTGTGACAAGTGTTTTCAAGGTTGGCATATGGGATGTTTCATGCCACTAATGGAAAAAATGTCAATTGGCAAATGGTTTTGCTTTCGGTGCACCCAATAAACCTAGGTTCCTAAGGTCACAAAATATAAGTAATCTAAGGTTTTCTTCCATGGTAATTCACATTTGGTTGGGGATTTGAAAGATTACAGTTAGGTGATTAACAATGGGGCTCACATTTACACCCAGCCTAATGGTCCTTTTGCCTTAGAACCAAAGTGTTCATCCATGGTGGATCTATAACAAATAGTTTTATGATGTTATCTGGCTTAGGGGGACCTCAGCGCCAAATAGGGGGGCAGATTGGATGTGGTGTGCCATTTAGGTATTTTTATGTTATTTTTTGTGAGTATGGTGATAGTGATGGTTATAGGTGCCAACATAGGAGTGCACGACAACTGTTGGGTGCTTTAGTTTTGTTGCTCAGTTAGGTCTTAGTTAATTAAGGATAAATTGGATTAGTTAAACTAATTAGTTAATTTCAAATTGGTTCATGTGTGAATAGGGTTTGGGATATTTTTCATGGGATATAATTCCAATTGTGTGACCTCAAATCACTTTTGGCAATTAAGATTCCAAAACATAATTTTTGATTTGCAATTTTCTTTGTTATGCAAATGTTTTGGTTTTCTATGTTTTGGGCTTAAATTCTTGTTTTGTTGCAAGTGAGTTAGTCTTTTGGTTTGGACGTGGTGTGCCATTTAGGGTATTTTTATGTTATGTGTTGTGAGTGTGACGACAATGATGGTTACAGGCGGCAACGACATAAGAATGCATGACAAGGTCAACCCACATGTTTGTAACATATGTCCAAATCAACTATTGAATTCCTTTTTCAAAGTCAGGGAGGTGTAGGATTTTCTAATACTACACATAGTCCTTGGCTCCTTTGATAATGATTTCACCCCCTAAGTAAGCCTTAAATACCATGAGTAAACTAGGTAACCCTTAAGTAGGCCCATAAATACCCTAGTTAATCTAAACAACCCCTAGGTAGCCTATATGTAACCTACTTATTCTAGGTAGCACCTAGGTACATTCATGGTAACTTAGTTAGTATAAACAACCTTTAAATACACCCATAGGTAACCTAATTAATCTAGATATAATGTTAAGAGTTGTTGAATATAAAAAAAGGATGTTGACAACACAAAAAGTGGGGCCAATCAAGGTCCATTTATCCCACCTAAGAAAAAGATCAGAAAAATCTTCAAATAAACCATTAAAACCCAAGTATTTATTGATACTCATCCTTTTATATATTGTCTTTTCAATTGCTTTCAATATTTGTATAAACTATATTAAAAGAACAAACATAATTGTAATCAAATTCCTTAATAATATTAGGTATGTAATCATTTTCAACTTTAAATAAACCACCCACAAAAAAAATGTAACATCTAATTCCACTAATCCAACACTCAAAGACAATTTCACATTGGTTTCATTTAAAAAATCAATGGGTTTAAAACAATAAGAAACAAAATGTAAACATGGTTAGTTTTAGTATATATTTGACCATAAATAGGACTAATTTCATACATGATTGATTTCAAAATGATTCATTTGGTACCAAAATGATTAGTGCATGAATAAAGTTTAGTTATATTATGGAACCAATGATTAAATGATGTAAGTTGTACCTCATGGCACTATACTTGTGTTATATCACTTGTGGAACTTATTATTTGGGGTTTTTCATGTCACCAAACCTAGGGTGTTGGTCATGCTCATAACTATTATAGTCAAACCACCTTAGTAACATTGTAAAATAGATATAAATGACATAACATAATAATACACAAAAGGAATAGGTATTTTAAAAATACTATTTTGGCAAAAACTAACTCAAAACTAATCATTACTAGATGTTATTATCTATTGCAAAGGTTTTTAAAATAACCAATGAATTCATTTTATATGCTTTTGATTTAGTTGGAATTCTATAAACACATATATATTTAAACATTCAATTTGTTTATGATTAGTGTAATTTATAAGTCAACAATTATAATATATGATTTCCACACTATTTTAATTTTGTATATTTTGATATTGTTGTATATTCATGGTTAATTGATTGGGATAAATTATGTTGCTTGCAACAATGTGTACATTTTGGGTACATTAATATTGCATTTTGAATACGCTAAGTGATAGATTTGGGTCATGCAAGTTGACCATTTTAGGTGTAGTATATTTGTTTAGTTATTTGTCAAGAAGACACATAGCAACATGGCAAACCTTGTAAAAGCATCTTAGATGTTCAAGTTGTTTCCAAACATATAATTAAAACATGATAATGTAGATGATGAGAGTGGTGAAAATTTAGAACTAAAATGGGCTTATTAAAAGGAGTTTGAATACACACAATGAGAGGAATCACCTACAATCATCTATTGAAAAATCTACAACCTCTTGCACCTATATTAGTTCCCATAGGTGGAATAAGCTTTGAATTGATCACATGAGAAGTTGATTTGGTGCACCAATAATTTAAACAAATGATTTTGCTATGTGGAATGAATTATAAGGAGGAGACAAAAATGAAAATGTGACTGAACCTACCTAGTCAAAATCAAGCCAACTAGGCAGGCAAGGTGCAAATGATGCATTTCGATAGTCATGTGGTAGGCCCAAGGATCATGTGACACATGAAACTATAAGTGATGAAGATGCTACTAGAAGATCTACAAGGCAAAGGTTCAAAAATATGAAAAGTAATGAGAATTGGGACAATGAAAACTTAATGTGTGCAATGAATGTTGTGGGAACTAGATTGAAAATTCAAAACACATTTTAAATACATGTTGGGTTCCATTTGCATGTAATTATTCAAACTAAAAATAGAGGCAAAACAAGAGTCTTGAACAAAGAGGAGGAGGAGGTGTTCATCCAATATGTGAAAAAAATGCAAGGAATTGAACATCCTATCACATTCACACAATTGAAGTTGAAGATTGCTAAGATTACACAAGAATGATCGATTCCCTTCAAGAACATGATTCTAGGATGGGGGTGGGTTCAATGGTTGAAGAAATGCCATTTTGATATGAGCTTGAAGGTTGTTTATGGTTTGGAAGTTGGATCTACAAAAGGATTGTGCTTAACAAATGTGTAGACTTTTTACACAAACCTAACAAAAACATGTAATGCACATGAGTCAAATTAGATTTGGAATTACAATAATTTTGGTGCACAAGTTGGGCAAGGGCATTCATTCTAGATTGAATATGTTCAAAATCTATGGATTTGATCACTCCAAACAAATGAAAATGGCTAAGTGTGTTATCCTACCTCAATGTAATAAGTGAGTCCCTTCCTAACTATTACATATTCAAAGGTAAACAATTCAACACAAGTTTCATTGCAAGATGTGAATTTGAGGCTACAATGGCTATGCAACCCAAAGCTTGGACGGCCCTCAATTTCAATTGACAAATGGATTTTGCATTTCATTGCATCTATTCAAGCCCATGGTGGCAATCTATGTACATCCAATCACCACCTACTTATCCTAGATGACCACAACTCCTATGGGCTTGAATATATGCTTGAATAAAACAAGGGCAATGGGGTTGAATCTAAGTACCTTGCCATCACATACAAACCATGCATTACAACCTTTGGATGTTGCATGCTGTAAATACTTCAAAACTGCATTTAAACTTGTAGAAATGTATGGACATTGATTAACAAAAGGAAAGGTGTGGGTAATTAGGAGGATTTGGCATCATTAGTTTTCAAAAAAACACTAAATCAATCCAACATTTGCAAGGATTTCAAGACCAATGGAATCTAGCCCCTTAATGTAGATGCAATGGTAGGAAAGATATGGTGCAACAAGCAGTTTGTGGAGCTAAACCAAATGTTTATTGAAGGCTTCAAATTTAAGGCTTGCACAGCCAAGGGCACATTCTACTTCCTAGTGAGCCACTAGGATAAGGCTGGTCCTTAACCAAGCATTAGGGACAAATTAGCTGACAGAATGCAACCTAGCGATGCTTCTCCGTGTGTAAAGGCCTCTAGAGTTGCCCTCTTTCTTTCCAAGCGCAGAAACAACACCGAGCAATGTAGAATATGCACTTGACAAGAAAGTGAAACATTTTGCACTATAACTTACCTTTTAATGGGCAGAAAAGGCAAGTAAAATCACTTAAGTTCTTCTGATTCATGGCAGGTGATGAGACAGACTCCTTGACCCATGAATAAAGTGCTAATCCAAATTTAGAAGGTAATAATTTTTACATCATTATTTTGGGTAAATAACCCAGTACAAAGTATGTGTTAGTAATGTATTTTGACTGGTCTTTTATTGTAGCTTTCTGTCTTGGAAATATTTCCTCATGGATCTTGACAATTTGCTAATGGTCTAGAGGTCAGAAAACACCCTAATCTCAACTCCCCCTGATAAATTAGGGTTTCCACAGGATTATGAAGACCTGCTCCAAGTTTTTTAGTGCAGTTGGAGGGCATGTTACCCCGCATATTTTTTCCTTCATTTTTTGGGTCACAATGCAAAAAACAAAGTGCCCACTCTGGCAGGTGTTCCATTTTTTGAAACACACCCCAACCCCTCTTCTCTTTTGGGTCCTGTGCTACTGAGCTCATTAGGTATCACAGAAAAAAATGGAGCAGGTCTTTATACTCAATAAAGCCATTAGCCATGGCCATTATATGAATCAAGCTCATGTTTGGCTCCACCTCTCATGGGGCCTTGCTATGGTGAAACATGCAGTCTTAGGGTTTACTCTACACAAAGATTCCTAATCCCCACCAGATTGACCGAACGAGCACCAACACCCACTAGCACAACCATGGAGGATAATGACATGTTGACAAGAGAAACACTTTGTCATTGTATACCTATCCCATAGCTAACCACCAGTAGTCAGCTACGTATCAACAATTACATTCTATAGTCACATGTCTACAATCCAGCTAACTGGAAATGGTATGTGTTGTTTGCCCAGTTTGTGTAGGGTAATGCCCAGGGCTGCAGGCATTACCAGAATAAGGGCCTGTGTGAGGCGGAGCTGAGGTGGGCCCAATTCCAGTAATGCCCACCGCCAAGGGCATACAAGGTGTAAAAATCATGTGCCTTTAAAAAAAAAGTGGCAGGCTTTACAAAAATGTAATGCCCATGGAGATGGGTAATCATGCCATGTAAGGCACTCTTCAAGTACAATAAAAAAAAACCAGCACAAGCTCTCTGCTGTGATGGAAAGCTTTCTGCAACACAATCTACCACCAGCTAAGTCTAGAATTATATGTGTCAATTTCACTTTGGCACAATGATTCCCACACTCCCCACAACTGTGCAAGTTCAGACCCAAACAGACACTTTGCAACAAGAATATCTAGGCACTGCGTTACATGATCTGATGCAACCCAGTAAGAGGAAATGACCTGAACATGGGCCATCATCATCTTTGAAAATTCAAAACCCCTAAAACCCATTTTTGCAGGCAGCCTTGAGAAGAACCTTATCAGTAATCCCCTTAATCTCAAGCTTGTCTTGCCAACCTTGCATCCAATTTTCCAGCACTGAAATTGGCTCCGAGCCTGGGCAATGTATTTGTTCAAATAAAGCTTGAGAAGCTTCAAGAGTTCTTCCACTCACAGTAGTGGAAACTCCAGAACTTCGTGCACATGGTGGTTCAAATCACTTCACCAGTTTGTGGCCAGCACTAAGAAAATGTCTGGTGATAATTGATCACTGGTAGTGAGATAGAGCAATGCATCCAATGCACTCCAGTGGACCTCACTCATGATTGTTTCCCAACTATTGAGTTTTCTGTCACGGCAAGGCTTAGTCATGATGTGGGCTAGCTCAACAAAACCTAAAAGAGAAGGAGAAGAAGACCAAGGAAACCATGAAGAACGAGGAACCCAAAAAAGAGAAAGAAAGAAAAACCCCCAAACTAGAACATGGAGAGCAAACAAACTGTAACTAATTTGTTCACAAGCACTGGGAGTACTGATATGCAAAAAAGGATGAGAGACACATTCACAAAAAGCTCTTCGCACTCTGCATTGCCTCTGTCTGCTCAAAACCCAACAGCAGGAGAGCACCCAGGCAGCTCCTGCAGATTCTGCTATTGATTGCAGCAACCCAATGGATACCCCATAGCAGAATCTGCAGGAGTTCAATAAATGAAATGTGTCCATACGTCCAATTTACGAAACTGGATCAAACACACAGAGTTTGTTAGAACCATGTTCATTACTCTAATGCTTCCCAAGTAGAAGAACAAAATCTAAATTGAAGTGTCAAACAAGTAGGTGTAGCTGCTGCTACACATTGGCACTTACTGCACTTCAAAACTAGTTGCAGAACTGGAATCAAGCTGATTTAGCTGGTAATTAAAAAGAGGAATCAAGGAGGTGTAGCTGGTTTGGGTTGGCACTTCGTCCACTTCAACTTGTTGGTGCAGATCTAGAATCAACCTGGCTTAGGTAATTTTGTAGAGGGGATAAAGGAGGTGGTTTAGTTGAGACGAGTACTAATTTGCACTTGGAATCCGCTTTAAAATGTAGGTGCAGATCTAGAATCAAGCTGATTTAGGTGATTAAGGAATAGGATTAAGGAATACTTAAGGAGCACTTAATTAGTACCAGTGGATTTCTCAGTGTCCAGAGCAGGTAGCTCGGAGTTACAGAAATCAGCAGGAGCCGCACACACAGGTGAGTCAAGATTGCCAGAAAGATCGGGGTCACAGAAATCAGAACGAGAGAGAGAGAGAGAGAGAGAGAGAGAGAGAGAGAGAGAGATGTGTCAAGAGATCCGGAGCATTGTTGCTCAGACACTGTAACATGATTTCTGCAATGGCAGCCAACGGCGCCCTCAGATGTCCAGACATAATATATTGTTCCTCATCATTGCAAATCTCCACGGATCCTTCGTTAATTTTCTTCCTTGACAGAAGCAAAAGAAAGAAAACCCCCCAAAAAAGAAAAGAGAGAGAGAGAGAGAGAGAGTCCAGGCGACAGTCGTCAGTAGAGGTCAAAACCGCGAAGCAAGAAAACGAACTAACCTCAGGTGTGAAGGTGCCAAATATCATCGCAGTTGAGCTGAGGCTCCTGGCCAAGCTGTGCACTAGTCTCCTTCAGCCACCATGGTCACTCCAAACATAAGAAATCAGACGAGAATAGTGTACAGCTTTGCCATGAGCTCCAGAGACCTTGCGGGACTCTCTCCTGAGTAGGACCATCGCAAGGATCATGTAGTGACTCTTGGAGATGCCACTATCCACCCACAAAATACGCTCACGTTGCGTAAGTTGCGGAAGTCTGAAGACATCCAAACGGGGAGAGACAGAGAGACAACCAAACACCTCATTGTCAAAATTCGAGATCTGTAGTGCAGAATTTTAGAAAGGAATCGACTGAGGTTGCTAGCCCTAATGCTGAGAAACCCTAGCCCTAACCCTTATGACCGCCCCTGTCAATGGCGCGTACAACCTTCCAAGTTTCTGTCGATTTACTGCGCAATAGCCCAGTCGGCTTTGAAAACAGGTCAATTGTAGCAGTGCTAAAAACTGTGCGACAAATGCAAATGTGCCTCAAATGGTCGGTACCACCAGAGAACGCCTCACCGTCCGATATTAAATGTGTCACTTTTTTTACATCTTCTTATAAATTTTATTTTGCAGCCATAAAGAACTGCCTAGATTTTTGCTTTGTATTTTCAGCTCCCTTACCTGCCTGAAGAAACCTGTTTTCAGCAAGCGGGATCTTCTACTGTGAAGGTACTAGCCAGGCTGTACTGGGATCTTCTGACCAGCGGAAGGTACCAGCCAGCCTGTCACTATTTCTAAAAGGTCAAAAAATCCCAGCTCTGCTTTACGTCGGAATTGGACCGGAGTACAGGCCCTTCCGTGATTTTCGACCTGTTCCCTCGGCCTACGGGCCTCGGGCGCAGATCTCAAATCACGGAAGGGCTCATGCCCTTCTCCTATACAAAGTGGCTAGAGGACAGAGAATAGATATATATTATTTAGAATCCTGACTAGTTCTGGCTACCAAAAGGAACTCATTGTCTAGATATGGCGACAGATGACATTTTTCCCTCAAAATATGGGAACTTTTTTCATTTTTTCCTAAAAGGAACCTTTCTACACTTTGCACTGGTTTCTTTTCTATCGCCACAATGTGAAAATTCACTCCAAAAAATCAATGCTCTTTTAAAAACGTTTGTGATGTGGCTACAGTGGCAAGCATTATGTGATGCAGCTAGGACAATTTAACAAAATTTGGCTATAAATGAGGTACCACATTAAGAAAATTTAAACATCCTTCTAAATTTTTTGCTACCTACTTGAACAAACTATATATAAATCAAGTGATTTTAAGATTTTTGGAGATTTACTAAATTGTCTGATTTTTCAACAGCTCCAGTAAAGACCCGCATGATGCGGAGCTGAGCGGGGGTCTCAATTCTGATAAATTCCATGGCTGAGGGTTGTACTGAGCATAGAGACCTCCATTAATTTTTTAAAAAAACATTTTCCACATGATACCTGAAAAATATCATAGGAAAAAATAAAATAAAATTAGGGGACATTTCAAAAATTAATATGTCTGGAACAAAAGAAAAAATACACATTGTCAGTTGCTCTCCAATTACACTAAAAGTATCAGGGTAAGCCTTTAGGTGTAAGGTATCGAAATTGATCCCAGTTCAGCAGGTAGACAATATGAGGAAAAGAGAGGGCCAGTATGAAAGGTTTTTGGAGGAGCTGGAGAAGGATCTTTAAAGAGATGCAGTCTATCGGGAGAAATCAGAGGTTGGTTCTACGACTGGTGGAGAAGAACCACCATCAGTGCCACTTGAAGAGTTACTTGCAGACCTCAGACTGGAAGAGTCTAGCAGGGTCTGAATTTGATAAGGACATGGATTACTCTTAGAGCTCTTCCTTCTCTAAAACATGCTCCCTTTATGTGAGAGCAGCAGAAGCAGTTAATGCCTCCCCCCCCCAATTGTTGAAGGCCTGACTGGAGAAATTGAGATCACCTCTGTGAACTAGGTGATTGGGTAGCATGTCGAACATGGTATGCATGGTATGCACTTGACAGACATTGAGACTACTGGCAGTTGGAAACAGTGTTCCTCAAGTAGAGTGGACAGAGAAAGGTTCTTTCTTCCTATGGTCCTCTCTTTTGCCTCGACTTTCTCTGCCATTGAAGCCTTAAAATTTTCTTCAGGATACTGGATAGGATGAGATCCAACACTTTGCTTTGCCTGATTTATTTATTGGAGCCCAGCCATTCAGGTACCTCCCATTGAAGCAAGTTCAATGCCCCATTATGCACTGTGGATATACTTGCTGATTTATCTGTTGAAGGGCTGAACCCTGTTGCCCACTTACATGACCTGTGACTTTCTTCGGAAGTTTTCCAAACCACATCAAGTACTTCCTTCTCTTACAGTCTGATGAGTTATGAGTGTGGTTTTGAATACAGTGGCATGCCCTTGTGTAACTGTGGATGCTTATTTGGGTTGTTGATGGTAGATACAACAAAAAAGCAAAGTGATGGCACGTCAAAGGTGTAACCTTGCTACACAAATAAGTTATGCAAAGTCTCAACTGGTTGGAGTATCATGCAGGCCTTTGTGACATCTAGTTGTATAATCGGTGATTCAAGTAAATCTAGTTGTGATCTGCAGACAGAGTGAGACACACCTCTGATTACTATAGTGCCATGTCTTCATGGCTGTCTTCAAAATGTGCCTGGTTGGCAGTTTCCATCAAGAATGTTCAAAAAGGGAAACCATGAAACTCAACAGCTTGGCATGTAATTTCCATTAAACAGACCACCAACTTAAGCAAGGATTTGGTTTGTTAAATAATGCCCAGTACTTAATCCTTTTTTGATGACTTGTTGATGAGAGATTTGTGTATATGGGGGATCACACCACCTCCAGCAATTGTACCCTTGATCAATGTGTCAAGCTCTTCATCTCCACGAATTGCTAGCTGCAGATGCCGTGGTGTGATACGCTTCACCTTTAGATCTTTGCTGGCATTCCCAGCCAGCTCTAATACCTCAGCTGTCAGGTATTCCAGTATGGCTGCTGAGTAAACTGCCGCAGTTGCTCCCACTCTCCCATTAGCTGCCACACGGACTTTCAGCAATCGGTGGATGCGACCCACTGGAAACTGCACCAAGATACCACACAAAGATTAGGTGAACCATCCTAAAACCACACAAACTGATGGTCTGCAAGGCCTCATGCCAATAAATCAGAGTTCAAACATGTCCTGCTTGTTTAAGATGTAAAAACTCAGTGAGCTTGGCAATCCAGCTTCTGGCTGCAAAAAAACTGCCTGATTTGGCCCTAGTTGCAAAATGATAACAAAAATATCATTCATAAGAATAGAGAAATCTCCATTCTCAAATTGGCTAAATTGATGAAGAAAAAACAGCAAGGTTAACACTTCCTCAAACTGATAACAAAAAGCATGTGTTGCTCCTCACAATTGGCTAAGGTCTTTAGAATGTTCAATCTACATGAACCACACTCCATGGGAAATGATGAGATTCATTTTGTGCACATTTCTGGGCACCATCCTAAGATATGTCAGCCATAAGTCCCTGAAAATGTACTGACCTTCACCCTCATCAGGGAAGTTTGTGAGGCTCTAAACCTTAGAAGCCTCAGGCTATTTCCCCAGTCTCACATTCTAACAGTGTCGCATAAGTACTGTTCAACTCTGCAGTTTATCCGACAGTTCTCAAGACACACATTGAGCACTCTTCTGGCACCCAATATGAACAACCGTTCCAGATTTGCACTTCACACCACTAGTTACAGAAAACTGGGGTCCAACCACATTTAATCTGAGACTAATGCTTTTAGCTTCTATTGTAGAAAAGATGATTATCAGAAATCTCTCAGTAGAGTGCCCCATCACAAACTCAACTAATTGCTCTTTATTCACATTAATGATGTTCAAACGAGGGGGAAAGCAGAGAACATACCTGCAGACCAGCACGGGAGGACCTCGAAATGGGTTTCTTCTTATTACTCTTGTCGTCAACTTCTGTCGACTTGCCCATCAGCAGCCCCTTGGCGCCCTTCCCCGCCTGGTTCCCTACCACCACCATCTTGTCACCTTACAGTCTTGCAGAAGAATCAGGACCCTGCTGCACACAGAGAGACGCACTACACACACGTCAGTACTGCAGAAAAAGAAAAACCAGAAAACGCTCGTTATCAGCAAGAAGTTAGAACATCTTTCAAACTCCTCGTCAAATTTGACTACAAACCTTTCAACCTCAAACAGTCGTACATGGTTCAAAGTATTTCCCGTATTGCACCGCTAAAGTCTACGGACTAATGGGGGAAGCAACATCAATGATGTTATGCAAGGCTAAACGTGTCAAGTTCAATTGGAGCGTAATAGAGTGGCTGTAACAACATGATAAGCACTAAAAGTACTTGCACAAACACACAGCTGGAGGCGACAGAGAGACGCTGATTCCAGACCCGTTTGGACTTATTGAATTTGTGGAAACTGGGGAGCACATAAGAGCATTGCTCGCAAACTTGCAGTCCGCCTAAGACAATTCATGTACGCAAAAAGACAAGGGAGATAGTCGATGACATTGGACCCAAAAAATAAGCACAATCAAGAGAGATAAAAACACAATCCAAACACACAACGCGTTCTCAGTTCGAAACAACAACAATGTGTCTCAATCTTGGACCAGTTTAGTCCGAATGCAGTCTTAAAGGACGAAAATGAACGATGAAAAAGACATACCCCGACGGCTTGAAGGAAGCAGCCACCGTGCACACATACAATCAATAATTAGACTAGATTACAAAACCAGAAACAACAAGCGAGAACGGCAATCCCGAGTAGGTATTCTGCAGCTTAAGACTTTCGTACGACAGAGAAAATGCGCGGGAAAAACGTCCGCTCGCTCGAGAAGCCGGGTGGCTCGCTTCCAATCCAAAAAAAAGAAAACCCCGAAGCTAGACAAGAATTAGCAAATAGATATAATGAGTACTACTCAACAAAACAAACAACCACTTGCATAGCGGAGAAAACATACACACGGATTGAAGATCAACAACGGAAAGCCTAGCAATTAGGGAGATCCTGGGGGAAGAATAGAAACAAACCACAAAGCAAAAAAGAACAGAGAAGAGCAGGCAAGGAGGAATTGGACGCGGAGAGCAAAATGTTGATTGATGCATTGTGGGAAACGGGTAATATCTGATAAATGGCACATTTGTCGTCTAATACGTGCCACTCGACACAGCTCTGATTGTGGAGATCATTCAACAATCTTCAGATTGAGAGTGAGCGAGAGACCATAGCCTTCTCTTCTCACAAGGCTTTCAGTTGGAAACGTCGAGCATATGCATGCCTCAAAATCGACATCTGATCTTCAGCTGAGGTGGTGTCAAGGAGACCAGTGACACCAGAATTCGTTTGAAAGCTTTAATTGGCAAACTGATTTCATGAAATTGATTCTGCATTTGAACTTGTAAGCAAAATCATGAGATTTCCAAGGCAATAGTACCCAAAAATTGGAGAATTGAATTACCAATCTCCTTCTTACTAATTAGGTACTATTCCTACCATCAAATTGCCATTATTTATTGTAATACAAAGTTTGCACCTTGTGTACTTATTCTTGACAGTCAAAATTCTGGAATAATAGAAATAGGGCTGTCCAACCCCTTTTGTTTATATATATATATATATATATTGGCAGAAAATGTCCATTGCTTGTGGTGGGTATGGTACTAACTAGTACATATATTTGTTCATTTATGTTATGTTGTTGTGGACCTCTCCTTGTACTCTATGTTTGAAATCATTTCTGCATCTTTTTGGGAGATCCTCAACCTGTTAGTATGATGTTGGAGCCTATACTTTTCTTTTGTAATTTCTTTTTCCGTTCAGTCTTGCCATTTTCCACCCCCACCACCACTTTGCCTCACCCCCATTTGATTGTACTAATTCTCTCATATAGTGACACTTTTGGTGCGTGGAAGTAAGCACCCTTGTTGCTTGATTTTCTTCCCTTAATTTGCTCTCTTTTTTCTCTTCATGTTTTTCAAGGGAACAGTTATCTATCAGGGCCCAGTTCTATGATATGAAATTGGTGATAGAAGGAAGAGTAACAAAAGCATTCCTTCTTCCCTTGCTCACCACCGTCACCAATGCTACCACCAATTAGCATAAGCACCAGTAGATGGGTAATTGGCTTCAGTTTAATTGTTGCTGGAAGAGCATAGTGTTCAGACCTTATTGATAATATGTTGTTGCTAGAGTTTTGTTGCAACTTAGTCATATTCAATGGTACAATTTTTGTGCACATTCGTTTGTCCTTGTTAGGGTGACGATGATGGTGGAACTTTGGGTGCAATTGAATACCTTGTGAAGTGCAAGCTCTATATACTAGTTGGTGGTAGGAATGTGTCCATGAGAGGGGTGGAAAAACAAGAGCTAAAGAGGAAGGGGAGCAATTTTGGTGGATCAAGAATATTTCTTGTATGAATAATGAAATTATGATTTATGTTTATGATCGACTGGACAAGTGAGGGCAAAGTAAAGGGGCAAGTATGATGGCATAGGAATGAACAAGGTTTGTTTGGAGAAAATGATGTATGAGCTTGGTAATGAGATAGAGTTTGATTTGTAGGAAGAAATGTAGATAGAGACAATTTGTCACACTTCCATGCTAGAAAACAACCTTTGTGGACAACAATTGCAGATATTCTTCATAAACAAAGGGACTAAAAACAGGTGTAACATCACAATGAAAATTGTACAAGAAATAAATATTCATACATGATGTTATTTGAAAGTCATAATAATCATAGTGCAAGATGTGTTAAATGAAAAATAAAAGTATTTAGATATTCAAATTGAAAAATCATTATATTGAATTTTAGTCTAAGTTTTAAGGACTTTTGAAATTAAATAATTGTTGTTTTAGATAATATTCACTTTGCAAAAAACCCTTCAATTGTGTAAATACAAAATTTTCAACATTGAAAGAAGCAGGGCATTAGGAAAATGTTATTTACACTCAATTCACACATTGTTGAGAAAAAAAATGTAATTTGATTTTCTTAACATTGTCTAGATTTTTCAATATATGTTTGAATCATAAGAATCAATTATCACATGTAAATGAGGTACAATATAACAACTTGGCCTATGTCATTGGCCAAGTGTGAACTTGTTGCCACTAATTGAATTTGAAATTTGTATTTTTATCAAGTTCCCAATGACAAATATTACTCAAAATTCAATATTTCTCCCATTTTAGCTCTAAAAATTATGAAATCTTTCCATAAAATTGTACTCATTGAAAACTTTTCATCAATATCAAAAGTGTGCCCCAATCTCCCTAAAAACTTTTTGTTCTATTTTATTAAGTTTCTAATGAAAATTTTGTCAATATTCAATAACTCTTGCATTGTACATCTAAACATTATAAAACCATTTCAATGCATCCCTATTCATTAATAGATTTCCAGCAATACCAAGACTACAAATTGCCTTCATTTATTTTTGTGTGGCATGTACCATTGGCCCAAGTGTAAATTCGAAATCCAAATTTCTCCTTCCAAACCTAGATGCTGTAATTTAGTTGAATTTCCAATGACAAAAATAACTCCAAATTCAATATTCCCATACTTGAGAACTAAAATTTATGAGATCCTACTTGTTTAGAACTTTTCAACAATACAAAGAGTACAACTGAATTTTCTTTAAAATTTTATTTTTAAATTTGCTGAATTTTTTTGATATAATTGTTCAATATTCATTGGCTTTCACACCTAAGTGTTGTGTTGAAAATAATCCCTAGGTGTGAGGTGTGAAGCTTGAAAGACAATGTAATGATGCTTGAGATTTTATATTAAGCTAATGTTCTAAATAAAAACATTGAAAACAAAAATTTACTACACATTTCCCCCCAATTTAAACGAACAATGCAAACGTTTACAAAATCACTTCAATGCACCCATACTCATTGAGGCCTTTTGAACAATACCAATGGTGTATTAATGGGGTCACCATAATTCGGGAGATCTCAATGTGACAAACAAACCCAAAAAACAAATTACCTTCCTGAATAGCTAAATGTATAGAGCAACTTTGTAACTTGCAATAAGAAAATGAACCATGAACCATGCATATATTCAATATTGTGGTATATGGCTTAATGATTTTCATTATGCATAAAAAAAAATGCACATTTAAAAAATGAATATTTATTCATCAATAACAATCACATAACGAATGAAGTACTAAAGTAATGCCCCACATAAATAAAACCCTTGTTGCCTAACAATTCATGCAAGAATTTCAAATAGACAAAAAATAATTTGCATGAGAGTTTTACATGGAAGCTTGTCCCCATGATTGTTTTACTAATCTATTAGTAGCCCTTACTACCATGGAACTTTTTTATTTGTTTTAGTTTGACTTCCCAAGTTATCCATCTATTGTGATTACAAAAATTGCTTTCATTTTTTATTTCAATTGGCTTTCTTTGCAAGCCTTGTCCACAAGTTCTTAATTTGATGTATCATGTGTTTGTTTTCTTTTCAAATTTACAAGAGTGTTGGCATCTTACCCCAAAAAAAGTTCCATGTACAACTATTTATAAAAGGACAAAAAATATGTGCTTCAATTGTGAACACATCAATTCCTTCATTACTCATGTTTCCATAGTAACAAATATACATGTGCTTATGGTGCTTACGGATAAACTAAATGAAGATTCTTGAGTGGGTAGTGGTGTTTTTTTTAAAGGTTGTAGTGCCCATCACCTTGCAAAAAGGTCCTATGTGAAAGGCCAAAAATGTGGGGCCTTGCAAAAACAAATGCCAACTCAAAAAAGAACCTTGCAAATGAAAGCCAACAATTAAAAATTAAGGGCTAATACATTCACTATACTATCATACATTATGTAGTGGTGGTTGGCTATTGCAAACCAATTAGGACCCATAGAATTTAGTTAATATAATGGTGGGTTGTGGCAATTTAGGTAGGACCTATACTAATCAATTGATCTTAATAAGACTTAGATGGACAATAGAGCTTGTTTCACACTATACAAAAGAAAGGTTTGCTTGTTGATCTTAGCTAGTTCACCTCCTTATAAGAAGCAATAGGGGTTTTGGCTATAGTTGATTTTTCATTGACATTGAAATCAAATATCATTAAAAACCCAATTTGTAAATTCTTATTTGGAGCTTGTTGGTGAATGATTCCTTCCTTTTTGCAAAGATATAATTTAAAAAAAATTCTAGCTTATTGGCAACTTAACAATTGTAGCAAACAAATTTTCTTTTAAAAAAAGATTCTTAAGTCATGATTTATAATGATGAAAAAAATTATTACGCATTTGTTTCAACGTTGATTACGTACATTTTGATTTTGAATTTGTTTTTACCCATGATGGTTGATGTTTTGGGGGACCTCATAATAGCCTTGAGGTATAAGTACCACTAAGACACCAAGTTTCTTTATGCACACAAACCAAGAAGACATTGAACATTCTTGTATTGCTATTCAATTATTATATTCTACTCCCAAGTCCTTTGTTAGACCTAAAAGGGATCCAACTATGTCAAATTGCAGAAGTAGTTTGGGACTTGGAGCCGCTCCTAGCTTCCAGCATTAAAAGGGGGTAGAGGGGGCGTGCTGAAAGCTCTGGGATTAGACTAGGAAGAGGGACAAGTTTACTCAATTACGCGGTCCTGCATCCAAATCCAACCCACAAATGGGTTAGAATTCATTCTGCACCTTTTTGGTGTTAGGACAAGCCACGGGCTAACTTGGACTCACTTGACTCACCACGGCCCGGACTCGGGGGAAGCCACCACCTTCCCCCATATAGTATTTTCTATGACTCTCCGCCGCACCTACATCCAAATGACTCTTTTTCCCAGGACTCCCAAAGTGGAGTCCCGAAATTGTCCCGGTTTGGACTCTCGGGACTTTGGACGCTTATAACTCCTCGCCCCGAACTTGGATAGGGACGAGGTCTAAACCAAAGTTGTAGCTCTCATCAAGAGCTTTCCAATGGTGTGTCGCATTTCACCTGCACGCACCGGAATCGGGTCAATTTTTGACTTTTAGTGGTCGGGAGTCAAACTACCAGTTTGACTCCCAGCCTTTCTTTCGACCATAACTTGTGTTGCAGATGTTCAAATGGCTCATGCGAGGTCATTTTGGACATCTACACTTTAAGACCTTTCCAATGGTATTAAAAACGCCCCAATGGGAGGTGTTTTGACCCCTGCAATCACGCTCTGAGTTTTCGGGAGTCCCAAAGGACTCACAAAGGACTCCCAAGTCCCATTTTCAGGAGTGTGAGTGGTGACCTCACAATTCCCTCAAAGTGGGGTTGCAACACAAAAAAATTGGGAATCCAAATGTCTCCTATTTTAAGTATATTACTCTACCTCTCACGAAGTGCAAATGAAACTAAATGCAAGGTATGAGGTGAAGTGATATTGCTTTTGTAGATCTAAGGTCGATTCCCATCCCCCTTCTCCATTTCTTATTTTTACCCAAACTTGGGTGCATGTGTAAAAACCATTGTGAGCTATCTCTACTATAACATCCCCGATCTAAACTTCATTGAGGTTCATCCCCACAAGTAACACTACGCCAGATCCCAACAAACACAAAATTAGGTTTCCTATTCGAGGTCCAACCTGGCTTTTTAATTAATCAAACTTAATGACTAACTATTGTTCATGAATTTCTTATGTGACAACATTTATCTTAATTTCATCTCCACTAGATGATGACATACTGTCCTATTGCCATCATATTTTAACTACATATGAGTTTGACCAATGTCATAGAACAACCTGTTCTGATACCAAAAGAAGGGTGTACAAAAAAGACACTTTTGTGTAAAAATAGCTCATGGTAGAAACACCATTCTTGGAAATCCAAAGACCATTTGTTCTAACAAATTACATCATTGAGGTTACAGACCCAATGTTGCCAAAATTCTTTTACTGTTGCATACTAGTTTGTTGTAACAAAATTTAATGTTCTATGTGTCCATTGTCAATTGGTACACACATGGTGCTTACTTCCTAACTTGATATAATAACAACTAATTATTTGGACCAGAAGCAAAACCATACATAGATGTTCAAAAATCTAAATCTATAAGTATAACTTGAGGTCAGAACCTTCAATGTTTGGTTAGTCCATGTAAGCTACTAACCCATCTCAAACAAATGCAACAATATTGCAAAGAAACATTGCGATCTGTAACTAAAAAACCTTAATCACAAAGACTCTTGAACTTTAACTTAGTGTTTAAATCCAAGTACTAGTGATATACACCAAGTTCACTAAAACCACTTAAGGATGGTAGATTTGGATTACAAATATGTTTTTATTAACTTCCTAATCCTGTTTTCATTTCTCTCATTTTGCCCAAGTGAAGGACACCCCAATTGAAGCTTTTGTGTTCACTCAAATACTTAACCTATGACATGGATTAAAAAAAATTCAGCAAGTACTTATAGCATTTAATGCAAGTGCATATTGATCTTCTACATGCCCCTTTAACTACAACTCAAACTTCCTCCCCTTTTGTCATCAATCCTCAACATCAACCCCTTATAAAAAACATTCTCACAAACAATACATCGCTTGCCATAGTGTAGTTATGGGCACAGTGGAAACCAAATACAACAACTACCAATTTAAACAAGAAAAGCCACTATCTTTTGATATTGACTATGTAAGAAGAAAAACATGCCTTCATTCTTTCGAAAATGCCATGGTACTACAGTTATTAAATCACACAATTTTGGGTGGCCCTATTCTCTCTCTATTAAGTTACTGGCTAGAAAATTCCTATCACTAGTGTTGTCCTCAACTAGCACAAATGAAAGGAACCTGCAATGAAATGGATGAAACAAGTTGGCCATGGCTCATCGCATAATGGTTATGAGTTTTATGGTAGATTCAACAAAATCACGATGAAATTTTGGTAAGTCGTTTGAATACGAAACGAAATTGATCGAAAAAGAAGCCTCGTGAATACAACTAGATTGATGAGAAATCTCTTCTCTGGGAGCAGACCCACCAAACATATGAAGCATGTACACTAACACAATCACATGTCAAGCATCATTAATATACGTTTGGCATTACTCAAACTTCAGCAAAAACTGATGTCTTTTTTCCTCTTTTCTTGGGAACAAATGGAAGAATCCATTGCAAAGAGAAAAGAAAAACCAACCAAAAGTCCAGACGGGAGCACCCATCGCAAAGCCCAGAAAGCAAAAACTAATGTCATTGTTGCAAAAGTCTCTCCTTCTAATACTCCTGAGAACAACCCCATGAAGTATATCTCAAGAGACAAACACCAAATTGGTCCAGATGAAGAATTTTTCCCCCATTTCATAAGTATGGTGGCTATTCTGTTTTCTTCTCGACCTTTCCCATGGTTTGGGATCAAATTTTTTTTGAGTCAGTTAACAAGAAATTCCTATGCTGGGAATAAAGAGAGTGATCCCTGAGTTCAAGACGAAAGTATGAAGTAAAGCACTGCTTGCACCACGCTATTTGCTGCAGTCAAAATAGCAGCTGCAACAGAGACATTTGTCACCGAAGTGCTTGCCAAAACTATTTCATTGTTGGCGCTGGCAGAGATTTCAGTGTTGATGATCGATGCCTCAGCTTGCAGAAACTCTTGAACACCTGTGGTGTTAGGAGTTCCCGCCTCTTCGTTTGCTGCCAGCAACAGGAGAATGAACTTAGAGAAAGTGTACTACACAAATTTGTATACTAGAGCTCTAAGATTATCCAAGTTGATATCCAGCTCTATGAGCGTAGCTGAGTTGTGGTGTGGGCCTACCGGTGCTTGCAGTAACATGCTCGGTTGATCCTGTTGAGGATGTTGAAGAGGGAATAGAAGAAAGGCTGGCTGATGCTGACCGGCTCCGCCTGTTGCGATATTTTCTGTAGACAATGGCCACAACGATGCCGCTACTGGGAAGCAGCAACTTTAGCGCAGCCATCACGTTAACAGAAGGGGGACCTGCTGCTACACCTGCCTGCGGTCCCCCAAATGGTGACTCCGCCACCACATCTATCAAAACTCTCACCATCTCTGAACCTCTTTTCAAT